>ERZ1026848.1306-NODE-1306-length-13249-cov-18.019175_pt1 | contig 13249 bp, 12 predicted proteins | sample MGYA00380154_ERZ1026848 | MGnify/ENA primary metagenome ERZ1026848 (study PRJEB33269, sample SAMEA4719790) | human gut metagenome | biome: human-associated habitat; feature: organic feature; material: feces | place: Cameroon | collected 2013-10 ...
GCTTACACTGTCCCGTCTCTGTTGTATGTCAGAAACGAGGCAGTTGTTATTATTTTAGCCGTGAAAGCGCTATCGTATACCTAATGAATCATCTGGCTGGCCAATGTCCACCAAATGCTTCAAGCGGCTGTTATTAAGAATATTATGTCTTACTCTACTGAGTTCGGTGAGGCTGCCTAATTTTTCCTGCGCCTCGGAATCTGTATGGATTTTTGAACCTCAGAATTCTCGTATTTTTTGAGACCGTGGTCTCCTGTGAAGATTTCAACATCTCGTCCTATCTTCAAAAACTCATTTGCGACGTCAGCGATTGATGCGTCACCGAGAGACTGCTCTTCAATGACAGCACTCTCGCGCCATCTCTGGATTAGAGTACGTAGTTTCTCCCCTTGAAGCATCTCGGACTGTCTGGAAAAAGCGATCCAAGGAGAATTCTCATCTATCGTTTTCTCAACCAAATCTGCGAATGAATTCACAATGCTGTATTTGTCACCTTTTATGTGAGCGATGTGATTGCCGGTTTCGATTATGGTAGCAATCGGTAAGACGAACTGAGAACCGGATTTTGACTCTTGTTCTACCTTAGAACGCACGCGTTCATAAGTCCACTTGTCATTGTCGCCTCCGCATTCTTCCAATCCAGGAATCCGCAGCCATACACATAGGATGCTGGTGTCAATTATTAGCACACGTGTCTTCATACGGTTAGTTTGTCGTTTGTCATCAATTCTCCTACAGAATAATTAGCCATAAGCTTCATCAGATTATGGCAATCCTCCACAGGCTCGATTATGCTTGTGCCATCAGTTTTTGACCTTGAGACAAAACTGATGAACGGAATCATTTCGACACCAAGGGTGTCAATTAACACAGGGTTGTGTGTGGTGCACAGCAAATCGATGTGCCTTTCCGATCCTAATTTTTTCAAGACGCGGACAAGCTCGCCGGCTCTTGATGGATGCAGACCATTGTCAATCTCCTCAATTACAAGCAGACTGTTCGGCTTTCCGGTAAGCAATGCGGTCACGATTGCAACGAAACGAAGAGTTCCGTCTGACATACTCCTGGCATCCATCACTTCCCTCTCCCCATCATACCAACACTCCTCGCAGTAAAGCATCGCATCATTCTTGAAGCGCCCAACAGTCTCAGCCCAGACTTTGTTTATGTCCCTTTCCGGAAGCGGTCTGACATATTCAGAAATTTTGGATTCCAGATCCTTTTGAGCGTCAGGTGCCAGACCAGCGATCACTCCTGCAATGTTTCCAGCATCCTCGTTGAGTTTGTCTGATAGTCCGCAATAATTCCTCATATGGTTCGGAATAGGATTGAAGACAAAGATGCTCTTCAAATCTTCGGCGATGAGCGAACAGGCTTCCTTTACTTGTTTGATGACCGGGAGAACTTCGTGCTGGGATAAAACAGACACTCTCTTCGACAGATCCAAACGTTTCTGGTTCCCTCTCTTGGCCGTGTAGAATCTCACTGGTATAGTTGAGGCGACGACATCAAAGTGTTGAACGTCTGTGGCGTAGATGGTTTTTGATGGCAATTTCCCCTTGCTTTTCCGCTCCAACTTTTCGGACTTCAGTTCGATAACGTTATTCTCCGAAAAGCCGCAGGTAATACTGTACTCGTAGTCATAGCCATTCTGTTCGTCTATGATTCCTAAAGAGAAACTGTCGGCTCCTTTCCTAACAGCCCATTCCGCCCCGCCTCTGATATGCTCTTTCAGAACCGTCTCGACAGACATCCCCATCACGGCGAAATGTAAAAAAGACAGTGCGTCCAAGATGTTGGATTTCCCGCTTGCATTCGTTCCGATGATGAAAGTCAGTTGATCGACATAGAGCCTCGCATCAGCGAAACTCTTCCAATTATTCAAGTGCAGTTCTTTAATCATTCCCGGACGCTTTTTTCTGCAAAGTTAAAATATTTGAGGTATTATACAAACTTCAACTGGCTCTCGTATAACGTTATGTATTCCTCTATGCTAATATTATGATGACTTCCGCTCATTGTGACGGCTGCTTAGAACTCGGCAAATATTATGAACTTTTAATCGATCACAAGAAACCTTCATCTCAATCTGAGTACATTTGAATATACTTACGATCTTTATCAGTATGCTTGTAAAGATACCTGACATATACCCTTTCTAACATATAGGGAATAGTCCAACAGCATTTTGCAATAATATCTTTTATCTTATTGGAATGGCTGCCGAATATCTTTGCATAGAGAACATAGAAACCATATATAAAAGATGTCATCAGCGTGAGATCTTGTCCTTCCTCCTTCCACTTATGATAATTTTGCACCCGCAAATTAAACCGCTCGATAGCGTGAGTCTGGCTGTTAGACCCACGCATCCGAACTTTCAGCAGCGGCTCTTCAACCAATCCCAACGGATAGTACTTGGCAAGTTTTGTGTACAATTGGTCATCTTCTCCATTACGAACCCCTTCGGGAAAGAAAAAACGATCATCTTTAAATACAGACCTTTCAATGACCACGGCCGGAGTGGCTATCTGCGTGGATATGTGACGTTGTAAATATACATCGCCAAAATCCCGCGACACATTCACTTTCTTCAGCTGTTCTGTTTTAGGCCACCAATAAAAGAAACCAGTATGACACCACTTGGCGCCTATGCTTTCCATAAATGGAATTTGTTTTTCCAATTTGTCAGGAAGCCAAACATCATCGGAATCCTCAAAAGCAATATAATCACCTGTGGCTTGGCGGATTCCATTATTACGGGCAGCCGCCGGGCCAGCATTTTCTTGATAAATATACTTTATTCTGTCTCCATACTTGCTCAAAAAGTCTGACATATCCTCTTTAGATCCATCATTCACAAGAATAATTTCATAAATTGGATACGTCTGAGCCAACACACTTTCAATAGCCTCGTAAAGCCAATCAATATGGCTATAAAAAGGAATAACTACACTTACTGTCTTCATACTATGACCTTATGGTTGGATCTTAAAGATTGTCGATTAGTTTTTCATCCACATTAATTCTCGGCAGAAAGTAGTTCTTTAGCAAGCTTGGCTTTGTTATCGGGCAAGCCACGGTACCGAAAGCGTATTTGTACACCTCTCCTGCTATATGTTTATTCCTATAGCCGCAAGCGTAATATGAGCCATAAGGGAAAGCGAACATTTCAACAGGCTTGCCTATAATCATCTCCAATTCACGTTTGGAACTAACAAGATCATCCTTAGCCTCTTTCTTATCCAACAAGGCGTATTCTCCGTGACCGACTCCGTGAGATCCAACCGTACACAAAGGACATTGAGACATTTCCACCAACTGCTCTTTGGTAATATAGCCTTCTTTGCCAAGCAAGGATACATTCACAAATAGAGTGAATGGAATCCCTTCTTCCTTAAGTAATGGGAAAGCGTTCATATAGAAGTTCTCTGGAACATCATCTATTGTAAGCGCATAAAAATCAAGAGATTTTTCCCAGTCGGCCAAATGAATGACATTTTGTTTTTTAAGCCATTTGAGAAACACCCGGAATAGTCCTATAGACAACCGAAAAGGCTCTGTTTCCTCATCTTGTTTTTCATCTCCTATCCAATGCAGCATCAAAACCTTACCTCTCCGAGTCAAGAACTTCGCAGCATTGGTATGAAATAAATGGCAACACTTGCCAATGACTCGTCTTAGAATGTTCATCTAATTATCCCCAATACTGTTTTAATGACGTTCAGCTGATAATGTGGATTCCAATGTTTGTCTATTTCTTGATAGCACGCCTTGCGCACTTCTTCACGGGAATTGCTTTTTGTGGCAAACCAATGGGAAATGCTTCTTGCCAAATCTTCCACATTGCCATACTCGAAAAAGTCTCCTGTCTGTCCTGGAATAATGGATTCAAATTCAGGCATCTGCCATTTAAAGTCATTGTGCGATATGGCCGGACAGCCAAACATCATAACGTGCATAGCTGTCAACCCTATGTTCCCAGGAGCCACACACAGGTCAGCGTTGTAAACAAGCCGGGCATTTGTTTTTTCATCAAAGCAAGCGCCGTAAAACCAAACATCGTTTGTCAGGCCATTTTCCTCAGCCGCATTTGCCAACTCACCTCTCATCTCCCCGTCACCAACAAACGCCATGTTATATTCTTCACCTTTTTGCTTCAGTATGCCCACAGCCTTTATGAGCAAATCGAGTTTTTTGACAGCGGTGAGGCGGCCGATAAACACAATGGTTGGATTATCGTTCCCGAAATGATCTTTGTAAATTGGCGAAAGAGTCATTTCTTTACGCAGTTCAAGTTGGTTGTCATAATCCAAAGAGTTTTTGATTACGTGCAACTTGCCCGCATCAAAGCCTTCTTTCAGCATTTCATTTTTCGCATAATCACCATAGAGGAAGAAACCATCTACTTTTCTGAAAAAGAATTTCTTGATCAGCTTCTGTACCTTGGTTTCCTTCCCATACCAGCCGTGCGTCCAAAGGAAAATCTTCGGTTTCCTCATTCCTTTGCCCATTTTCTGGAGCAACCACCATTCAGACAGGCATCGGATCACGCCCGCACAAATTATGACATCATATCGCTGAAGATTCAAACCTTTTATGCCCTTATAGTAGACAACAGGGCCTAAGAATGTCTTCTCTTCCATTGTAAGATCGCAATGACTCAACAAGGAATAATCCAGCATCTTCAGACTGCGCTTGGCATTGCCACAGAAGAACCAGTCAACATCCAGCTCTTTATCCATCAGTTTATATATCGCTTCCCTATATGATGGTGTATAAGGGAAAAGCATTGCTATTTTCATATATGGATTTTATACAGATGTTCAATTACCGGAACATAACCTAAGCATTCTCTCAATCGCCCAACGATGACTTTCACACTGGAAATTATTAAGCATCATCGGAATATCCTGACCTTTTAATACGCCATAAGCAGCGTGAGAAAACACACGAAAATTTGCTGTTGGCGTTATTGCGCCAAGTCCCCTCAGGAGATATAACTTATATTCGGGCCAAAGACTTTTCAACATACGATTCAAATAATTCCAATACTCTTTGTCATCACGAAGAAGCTCACAGAAATAATCATTGTACTTGCGGCTGCCTGTACTTTCATCAAGAGTAAGACTGCTTTCTGTAAATCGAGTGTTATGTACCTCAAATGAAAGATTCTTATCGGGATCCACATCCATTTCTACAACAAGACCCTTATACCAATTCTCACCGTGCTGGCTTGAGAAAAGTTGGAAAAAGAAGTTCCCCAAACTATAATAAATCATCTTTCCATTATATTCTTCCCACCCTTGTGGAGTATGAGGATGTGAGGCAATGACAGCATCTGCTCCCATATCAATAAACTCCTTATATCTCGCCCGCCATTCCGGAAGAGGTACAACAACATCCTCAACACCAGCGTGAGGCAGGACAACCAGAAGATCGCAAAGCTTTTTAGCATTCAATATGGCCTTATTGACCCTTGGATGATTTATCCAAGCTGTACCATAATCCGTATCATCAGAATCAATCCCTAATGCGCCAAATTCTTTGTGAACAAGGCATAGGAGACCTATTTTAACGCCATCCTTTTCTAGAACCCTAATCCGATATGCATCATTCAAATAACCAACTCCAATCACAAGAGTTTCAGAACTAAATTTGTTTATTGACGCTTGGCACGCATCTTTGCCATTGTCCATAATATGATTGTTAGCCATCATTATGATATTAGCACCAAGCCCCTCAATAAATGAAGGAGAGTACTGTGATTGAGTTAAAGATGGCCCGCTTTTATCTATGGGAGTGCCGACACCGCTAACAGGAGCCTCAAAATTGACAGCGACATAATCTGCCGAGTTAAACAGCATTCTTAATTTCTCGTCAACTTTAATCTTCTCCGGCCATTGACTAACGAAATCACCACAAAAAACAAATTTCATATCTTGCAATTATTCATCAAACTTTCTTCCTAAGATGTCAATACCATCATTTGAGTAAGAATTCATAATGCCTCCCCACGGGCTGAAGGTCAACTCACCAAAATAGATTTTACCTTTAAAGTCATAAAGGTCTACTCTCACAAATTCAAAGTCGCTTGCCAACACTTCCGCAATTCGTACCATCTCCTTAAGATGTTCTGGTTTAGACGGTATGCTTGTTGGCATAAATTCTGTTTTTGTGTATGGCAGGACATTCCAATTCGTATCAAGAGTACAATACTTCGCCCCATTCTCACGTTCGCAAACCACAAAAACATCCGCAACTTTGCCCTTTATGCAATGAAATTTATAATCTGTGGGCAATATAGTTCCATTTCCCATTAATTCTTCCGCCAGAATCATTGGTTTAATCGCACAATAGTGAGGCTCCGTATTGCGTAAATGTGAAGCACCCGCAAGAGTAGCATTCATTTCTTCCACAACAGCAGGAATGTTCATTTTTGATTTATCCGTACATATATAATGTCCTCCACTACCATTATTAGCCTTCAGGATAAAACGTTCAGGCAATTTTTCAAAAGGAATTTGTCTGGCATCCTCCCACGCCCCAAATTGTTTTAACAGGATATTTTCCAGTCCTTTGGATTTAACATACTCACGAACTTTCACCTTGTCTGCATAATCGGCATATTTCAAGAAATCTTTGGAAAGCATCGCTGAAAGAATCCTTTCTGACAAATCTTTTGGACGTTTGAAATTAGGCAAACGATGCCTATGACTATAATACCGTAAGGTATAGTTCATACGCTGGCCTAACACGTTGGCGACAAAATCACCCAACCAAGAATGGAACTGACTTTTCCAGTTCCCTTTATCTTCTACTATTGGCATAATTATTATGTGTTTATCAACTCTACAATACGAGCTGTCTGCACGATTTTATTCTTATGCTCTAACACATAATTCCGAGCTTTAGCCCCTTTATCTTTAAGAGCAGAATATGGAAGAGACAGTATGTGTGAAAGCGTTTCATAATAGCACTGTTCATTGCACTCTTTAAAGGAATAGACAAAGTCAAAATACTCTTCTGGAATACCTGCAAGTCTTGTCGTAACCATAGGGACACCTGTCACCATATACTCCATCACTTTTGAAGGGAAAGAGTATAACGTGTACATTTCTCCTGTTGGGCGAGGATTTATCAATAGATATGAATCGCATTCTTCCTTTACTATAGTTTTATTATCAACTATACCGTGATAAAATATTCTGTTATCAATTTTATCACGACCGATTCTATGATTCGGAACATTACCATAAATATGTAATTCAATATCCGGATCCGGCAATCTTTTAAAAGCCGAGACAAGGATGTCTATACCATCTTTGCTTGGACGTCCCCCTGCATAGAATAATTTTCTACATTGACTCTCTTTTTTCTCAACAGAACCAATCATCTTATTGTCACATATCCCCTCCATAATAATGTAAGGCCGCTTATTGGGATTAACAACTTGATTCATTTGCTGAGTAAGCAGTACATAATAGTCAAATCTACTCACGTAACTATTTGATATTTTAGCAGCTATACGGTGCAGTATATTCTTCTCCTCATGTTCTGAAATTCCCAACAAATCAGTTACAATCCCGACCGTCCTTATTTTATACTTTTTCCCAGCCAACAACGCACCTATGCAAACAGACACATTGAGGATGTCACATATCAGCATATCTGGTATAAAGCCATTTTCCTTTATTCTCTTAATACATCTATATACCCCGGCCGCTATTTGCAAATGCTTAGTTTTCGATTTGACAGAATACTTAGTAAAGTAATATTCCAACCTACCTTCCTGCATAAAACCAACATATTTCACCTGTTCTGGAAGGTGAGAGATTGCCTTTACACTATGACCGTTTTCTATTAATCCATCAACTATTGTATGGTGGAATTTATTAGGAGCCACAACATAGTCACCACCTGATTTGGCTAAAATCTCATCCAAGACGTCCGGCGGAATCAAAGATGATATATAAATTATATTCATAGTTACAATTGACTAAATATGGTATGAAATATTGAATAACTTTTCACAAAAGCTCCTTCAGCAAAAAAGAGCCAATAATCATATATAGTGATAAGTACATATAGTGTAACAAATCCAGTTCGAACCATTTTGTTTTTGATATTGTCATAAATCAAAGGCAATGTCGCGATACTGAATATTCCAAAATAAGTGCTTATTCTGCTAACCAAACGGATGATTTGCCCAAATGGAATGATGAGAAAAGCAATGGCGCCCAACGCCACCAATGACTTATCATTAGCAGTGTATTTATCCTCTTTAGACAACAAAAACAAAACGGACAAAACAAAAGGTATCATATTGATGATAAAACCAAAGCCAAGCTTTAACCCCGTCTCGTCATTTCCGTAACGATCAGCATATTCGGAGAACTCCGCATCCATTGACATAGCATATTGGAAAATGCTGTTTAGGGCATCGCCAAAAAACCACAATGAGACCAACACGACCGCATAACAGACACCAATATATTTTGCTTTATCAATAGGGATAAATCCCCAAAATGCAAAAGGAAGAAGCACCAAAGCCGAACCGTGGACATAAGTACACAAGTATATCACAATCAGGGGTATCCACCATTTGCGTTCAATAATATACGGCCACATTCCAAGGAACACCATTACCACAAGCATCTGGCGCATCATTGAGAATGACATCAGGTAATAGCTGGTCACAAACAAGTAGATGAAAAAAGCCATCACCCACCACTTCTTCTCCACGTTCTTTTTAATGAACTTATAAACTATGCAGTTTTGAATGATGTTCAACACTGCGACCATCATAAAGAATCCGCCTATCGGCTTGAACAAGAAGCATAATATCACCCAACCCGGATCACGGTAATAATCTTTTGCAAGAATCGCATCCAAGTCAAATGGATAGTTCGTGACTTGTTTGAAAAGATCATAGTATGGCATATAGTCATTGCCATAATCATAGTGAATAACTCCGAGAAAGGCAATCAAAAAGAACCCGGCCTTCATACCTCCAGCCATTTTCCCTTTCGTTTCGAGATAGGTAAACAGCAAGGCAATCAGAGAACATATTAATACTATATACATAGATGTGGCGATACTATCTGCTTACAATATCAATATAAATTTCAATAAGCCTTTTCGCATTTGCCTTTGCGTTATGGCGAACTTGAGCTTCAGTCTGCATATTCTTGGAAAAGGAACTCTTGGCGAACACATTGCAGATTTTTTCAGCCAACATCTCTGTTTCCTCAAAACGATAAAGACATTCTTCGTTGCCTTTCATCAAATCAGCAGTGCCGCCAACATAGGATGCTATATGCGGAACCCCAAGAAGTTGTGCCTCACAAAGAGAATTAGGACTGTTTTCTATGGTTGACGGGCAGATAAAAACATTTGACAACAAATAACGTTTTACCATTTCCGACGCTCTGAGCGGGCCTGTAAAATTTACTTTCCCGGCCAAATTAAGTTTTCTAATCAACCTTTTCAGATATAAGCCATATCCGGATAGGCGTATTATTTCATTGAACGATTCCGTCTTAGTGATATCCATTCCTGCCACATATATCTTCGCATCCGGATAGAAGTGAAGCACAAGCGGCATAGCTTTCAACAATTGGTGCAAGCCCTTGATTGGATAACCAGCCTGACTGACAAATATGGAATGAGGTTCACATTTGTTATATTCCCATTTATGCCCGTAAAAATCCTGTCGCAACGTCTCGTTACAGAAATGATAGTCTGCATCTGGATTGATAGCCCATATCCGAGCTCTATCCCAAGATGTGCGGCCTATAATATGGTGTACGTTTCGCAATATCCGTTGTTCCAAATCACCTCGCCGTTGAAATTTACGTTTTTGCTGCCACAAAGTATCGAATCTAACGATATCACGGAATGTAATGGTTCTTAAAATATCGCAATTTGATATACCATAATAATAGTAGTAATAAGCAGATGTCAAGCCCTGAATTGATACAACCACATTATCCTTGGAACAAGCATTAAGATATGCCAGCCCATGGGCAAACTCGGTGCCGTGCAGATGAACCACGTCAGGGTGAAAATCATCGTGTACCCGTCTCCAAAACGGTTCGAGAGACTTGTGATATTCCGTCATCAATCCTTTTAAAGGAAGAATATAATAAATAGTTCTACCTCTTACTATTCTCACCAACTCCGTCACATCAGGACTTACCGCAGCCACAGCCATCTCTAACGAATTATCCTCCGCCAAAATTGACTCAGCAGATGACTGCATCCAACCGCCCCCTATAGAAGCTTGCTGCCCCAATGCCGTAGCCGCTTCTGGCAGTAGTATATTTGTCACCCAAAGAACTTTCATTTGTCTGTCATTAAATAAATTAAGAAGATCTTTAATGCATACAGCCTCTGTTTTAAAGGCATACGGAAATATTGTTTTAATGCACGACTCTTAACATCCCTGATTTCTATTTCATCCAGATCAAACGTATTCTCTGATGAGAACGCCTGATTTCTAAAGATATCATTGCTATCATCAATTTGTCCACCACAATGTAAACCACTTCCATCGTGACCATAATTGCGACATAATGATATTTTCGGAAAAATGGAATAATGTCCTAACAGTATGTTTGAAGTCACCATTAATGAATCACCCCAACGTTGTTTGCTGGCAATCATACTCATCAACACAAAGATCATCTGTGACTCGACTTTCATTATCTTGACTATTTTTGATGGCGACATCAACACTTCTTTCGCAAGCGAAGTTGGTACCGTTCCAAATTTATGTACCCAGCGGCCTACGCCCCAAGCCGAATATTGATGGTAGGAATAAATATTCTTATCATAGCCATCCATATCTATAGGGTAATTATAGCCACTGACAGAAGTAATGCGTTCGTCATCCCAATACTTCGTAAGAGCCTTGTCTACATAATCCAGAAAGCAAGGAGAAAATTCATTATCATCTTCCGAATAAATATATGTCTGGTATTTGTCTTGTATATATTCACAAAGTTTATGCGAATTGGCTATTGCTCCCAAATTGGTTTCCGCACGCAACACCGTAACTTTTTTAAAGCCTGTTATCGTGTCAAGATAAGCGACAATTCTCTCCCATCCATCACGATATTTTTCCGCGGGGGGATAATCAAGTCCAATCACAAGCTCTGTCTTATTAGCATGAGTACATCTTTCCAACGATTCCACACATCGTCTAAAATGCTCATATCTATTCAAGGTAGGTATGAGCACCGGAGCATATTCTCTTATTTCTTGCATTGCCTCTTGGTTTTAAAATCTCGAATTTGTTCCCTTATTATTTCCCTTTCCGTTTTGTCCACCCCTAACAGCAGTATGTCTATCAGCAAGAATATCTCAAAAAACACCAGTGCCTTAATATGCTGCACTGGCGTAAAATTAGACGAGTCAAAAAGCACATATACAACAATCAGAGGGATTGAAATATAAAGCATTCTTGAGTATGAAGTCGTAATAAAATATCGTATGTCAATATTCAATATGTGTTTCAAAAGAATCAAACGAACCACAGCTCCTACTAAAGAGATTCCACAATACACAATCAAAATTGTGTAAGGAGCAGCACCAAACTTATAGCACAAAAAGGAAATTGGCAATCCCGTTAATGATAGTGTACTCAATACCAGCTGAAAAATCGTTATCTTCCCCGAAGCCTGTGTCAGGGCGGGAATCCCCTCACCCATACAGCCTAACAATGCACCGAGAATCATCAACTGACAAAATTCCTTCGCCCCCTCAGGGACATCCTTAAGCCATATATTCAGGATGAAGTCCATTTCCAGAATCAAAGGAAATGCAACAAGCAACATCAGTATGTATGTATATTTTGATATATAACTGGCAATTTTAACAGACCTATTTTGATTTCCGCCGCTAAAACTTTTGGTTATTTGTGGGACAGCAGCCTGATTAAGCATCCGTGAAAACATTAAAATGAAGTTCTCCACTTGATTGGCCACGGCAAATGCCGCATTGACTATGGTGCCGAAAAAGTAGTTGATAATCATTGCACTTCCCTGTGTCTTCCCAACACTCGAACAGGCACCGAACAAAATCCAACCTGAAAAAGAAAACATTTCACGGTAAAGCTTCCAGTCCTTGTTGAAATTCAAACGACAAGTCGCATAATGGTGTCTGTAACTATAAACCAGAAACAGACTTGATGATATCAATGTGTACCCCATCATAATCATCGCATATAGTCGAAGTTTATCTCCAACAGCGTGCAGCAGTGCGAAAACCGCGGCAAGTTTAAGACACTGCGTGATTATGTCTATGACAGCCGACACGTAGAATTTTTCAAATGCCACAAGCAGACCTTGATATGGAACCAATACCGTTGACAGCATTGTAGTAAAAATAGATGTACGCAATACAAAACGCGCATTGCTCAAACTCTCGACCGGAACATTTAAGTAATTGTTCACATACCATTCTCCGACAGGAAGTCCTATAACCAATATCATCAAGCCAAACATTACGTGAATGGCAAGACTGCTATTGAAGACCTTATTCGTGTTCCCTTCTTGTCCTTTGCCTAATTCGAATGCTATATAACGATATGTTGTCGTTATCATTGCGGTGTTCACCACATTGAGCAGAGCAACAATACCTCCTACAACATTATATAATCCATAGTCAGAAGCCCCAAGAGCCTGAAGAACCAATCTGGCCGAAATAAGGCTAATAACACTAACTATGCATAAGCGAACAAATAGAATAATGCTATTAAGAGCTATTTTTTTTTTATCGTTCATCACTTATGTTTTGATCTCACTATCGTCGTGTTACCCCACGCAGAAATCGCCAATAATCATACAATTAAAATCACTGACAAGAAAGCCGATGCTTAAAAGGCTTTAGCCATCAAGATTATCTCGCCACGGTCTTCTGTTTCCACAAAGCCATGTTTTTCATAAAAACGCTTTGCCAAATAATTATTTTTCCGGACTTCCAATGCTATGCTATGAAAGTCATTATTCTCATCCACCAATTTTTCAAGCATCAAACCGCCCAAACCGTGTCCTTGAAAGCTTGGTTCAATCGCAATCAACGGAATGTACAATTGCCTCGTTCTTTCATTTTTATAGTAAGCCAAGAAACCTATAATATCATTACTCTTCTTGCTTATTATGAAAGATGCGTGAGTGTAAATTTTTTCACTATAATCAGATATCTGTCTCTTATACACATCTCCGAGCCCACGAGACGCTACGCT
>ERZ1026848.1308-NODE-1308-length-13240-cov-6.976868_pt1 | contig 13240 bp, 6 predicted proteins | sample MGYA00380154_ERZ1026848 | MGnify/ENA primary metagenome ERZ1026848 (study PRJEB33269, sample SAMEA4719790) | human gut metagenome | biome: human-associated habitat; feature: organic feature; material: feces | place: Cameroon | collected 2013-10 ...
GCATAATGGGCATCAGGAACTTGAAAGAACCATATCTCACGTGATTATCATACACCTTGATACGGTAGAACAAATCGTTGCCATGCATGGTTGCATTGTAAAGAGAGAAATTAATGCCACTGCGACGGGTGCCCCTGGCAACGAAATCATAACTCAACGACAAATCGAGTCGCATATAAGGGCTTACCCTGTTTCCATTGTGAGGTCCATACTCCGTAACGATATTACCCGACATCAGATAGGCATAATTCACTTTTGTATAAGGAGTTCCGGATGCAAGCACATAGGTTGCCCCTAAATTGAGACGGCGGTTAATGCGATAAGTAGCCACGGCATTCAGTTCATAAATACGTTCATGTCCGGCAGGATACCATCCCTGATATTGTGCGCCATTAAACTTTCGCATGGCTCTTCCCAGGGAAGCGCTCAACCATCCCGTAAGTTTTCCCCTTCTCTTTTCAAGAAGAAAATTCAAGCCATAGTTGTAGCCCTTGCCATGCAACAGGGATCCATCAAAGGAATAAGAAGAGAAGAGTATGTCAAACATGTTGCTGCTATTCTCCATCTGGTGCTTCAGCCATTTATAGTAAGTTTCAACACTCAACCGATATTCCCTCTCGGCAAACCAGAACTCTCCCTGCAGGGCTACGTGATAGGCATACTGCGGACGATGGTCCGCATCGGCAGCAAACCAGAATTCCGTAGGAAGTCCTGCTGAAGAAAAACCTGTCTGGAAAAGATATTGGTTCCGGATACCCAGATTGAGATTCAGCTTTACCGATGGCGACAGATTGTAATCAAACTTAAGATGAGGCATCACCCGATAGTAGGATTTCTGACAATGATAACCCGAAGCCCTTGTTCCCAGTTCCATCAGGAGCTTTTCACCCAAAGGTTGGCAATACTGCAGATAAGCACTGGTTTCCATCGCCTTCTGGCGCTGTGTATCAGACTGATAATTAGCCAGATTACCCGATATTCCGACATTTTGCGGCAACAATTGATGGCGAATCACTTCAGCACCCATCTTCCATCTTCCCCAGGAAAGATTTCCCTTATATCCCAAATCGAAGATATAGGAACGCATTCCTACCTGGAAGGAATATTCATCGATGTTCAGGCGATTGGCATAGCGGGAATAATATACCGTCTGCTCCATCGTCCAATCACTCTTTCCTTCATCCGAAGTTTCCTTCGAACGCGAATACCAATGGAGTGCTGCCATCGTATTATCCCATTTCAGTTTGCCCAGTAAGCCATGACTTGCCTGCCCCAATTTCATGTTATCAAATCCCCAGTAACCCTCCAGTTTCAGCACATTGTCATCATCAATCTGGGTGATATAAGAGAGATTATAATCGGAGAAATCATACTTCACTTCATCACCATCAACCTCAAGCCACTTGGAATAGAGCAGATTGAGATAGGCGGCACGAGCTGAAAGCAAAAGCAGGGAGCGTCTGCCAAGAGGCAAGCGAAGAGTACCCTGCGAAGACATCGGACCTACCGACAGTTCACCATGTGCACCACCCGCCGAAAGACTATCTTCTGCCCCAAGCCAAGTAGGGGTCAACATATCCACGCTACCCCCAAGCCTATTGGGAAAAGAAGCGGAAGCAGGAGATTTCAGCAGACTCATCTCGTTGAAATGTCCGGCATTGAAGATGGAGAAGAAACCCAGCAGATGTGCCACATTATAAATAGGTACACCGCCGAGGGAAACAGAATTATGGGAATTATCACATCCCTGGATATGCAGACCGGCATCATATTCAGAATTGGTCTGTACCCCAGGCAAGAGTTGGGCATAATGCATAGGGTCGGCATTGCCCAGAATATGAGGCATATCATCCATGAGCTGCATGTTGATGATGCTGGCACCCTCTATCTCCCTCAACTGAGAGCGAAGGCGCTTGCCCCGTATCTCCACATCCTGAAGTCCATAATGATTGAGCGTGTCGGTCAATTCAGCCGACACGCCCTTGAATATGCAGAATGCTACATAAATAAATATGCAGAAAACTCTTTTCACTATCAAATAATTCCCTGATAATTCAACAATAGAAATAATGAATTCTCTTAATTATACATTCTGATGAAATCGTCCACGATGCTCTGCACCTTATCCACGACACTCTTGAACGACTTCTCGTTGAAGTAATCGTAGTAAGAATACTTGGAACCGTCAGAGAATTCCAACCATGGCTCAGCATACCAATAGTGGTAGTTGCCATAGCCATCGTCTACAGGTGCGAGATAAACCTTAGAGCAGCTCTTTGAGCTGTTGTTGAGGTATAACTTGGCATCAATCAACTTGTTGGCATTCTCAAGATACTGCTTAAACTGCGCCTCGTTTTCATCATTACTGCCCGCTTTATCAAGGTTTTGAATCAGCAGATCAACATCCGAAAGCGTAGCAATCACCTTAGCCTTGCCCAAGATGTCAACCGACACAGAAACCTTGCCGTAAGATCCCTGCAAATCATTGCCGATAGAACCCGTGGCACTGGCAGCAACCATAATCAGCGTTTCGTTGCCCTTAGAGACAGTTGCCTTAGCCTCAGCCGACTTTCCTGCCTTGAAAGCCGCCTTGTTAACCACTACCTTATAAGCACCAACCTGAGTTGTGGAAGTAATCTCTACCTCATCCTTGGTCAGGTCAATCTCACCACTGGTCTTCACCTGGGTTTCAACCGTGGTCATGGCTCTTACCTCGCCATTTCTAGTTAGAGTAAGTTCCATCTTCTTAGGCAAGAAAAGGCGATATTCGTCTTTATACTCCTGCCACTTGTAGCCATCCCAATAGCCATCCTCGTCGTCGAAGCAATCGTGATGAATTTCTGTCCCCTCTTTGCTGGCCTTCAAGGTAAGCACGCATTTGTTGCCCTGCTTGTCGTTGAAGATGAAAGAAAGATGATCGCCACCCTTCTGAGTCTGTTTCCACACTCCGTTCTGAAGCGTGAATTCTCCTACGAAGTTAGATGCAATGATCAGGTATTTGGTTCCATAGTCGCTGCTTGAAACCACAGAAGCATCGCCACATGCCTCGAACCAACGAGACACGGCATCGTCATCTTCGTAATCAACACCATCAATCATGTTCTTGAACTCCTGCAGATCACTCACGTTCATCTTGCCCAACAATTCCTGGGCTGTAGCTTCCAGACTCTGCTTGGCCTGTGCGGCGGTCATATCTGCCGTTCCGCTACCACCGCCAGGATTATCACTTCCTCCGCCAGGGTTCTCTGTGCCACCACCCGGATTCTCTGTACCTGGGACATCAGGATCATCACTGCTACTGCAAGACACCATGAAAAAGGTCATTGCCATAGCCAAAAAAGATACCAATAAGAAATTATTCTTTTTCATACCAGTTAGTTCCATGCTTGTCTATCCTCAAGAACAAGCGGTTAAATGTACATAGGTGGTGAGGACATCATTCCACCTTTTTCTATATTAACTTTAATTTTCTATATCCCTACAGTATCTCCAGTTTCTCCTTCACCGCCTTGTAGCAGCGGCGGGAAACGGTGATGTTCTCCTGGTCGAAGGGAGGAGAGAAGATGCAGCGAAGGGTGTAGTTCTCGATGCTGATAAGGTAGTCGAGATTGATGATGCAATCCTGACGTACCTGAGCCAGCGATGGAGACAGGGAGAGAACAGACTTTGCCGTGGTCTGCTTCTTCAACTTATGAATCTGGCCGTTAGCCAACCTCAGATGCCATAGGCGGGTATCCTCATCAAATGTACAGCAAAACACCTCGTCGGGCTTCACCATCAGCAAGCCAGAAATGGTCTGAATGGCAAGGCGCTTGCCCGATGTTCCCAACAAGCCGTTCAAGCCTATCAAATCCTGAGGATTCTGATGGGATTCAGAAGAGGACGAAGAGGATGAGAAAGAAGAACCAGGAGATGATGAAGATGAGGAAGATGAACCATCTCCCCCTTCCATTTTCTGGCGAATGCGTCCCACCACCAGTTCCAGTTCCTCCTGCTGATAAGGTTTCAGCAGGAAGTCGAAGGCGGAAGCACGCAGCGCATCAATCATATACTTATTGAAGGCGCTATAGAACACCACGATGAGGTCTATCGGCATCTCATCTCTCAGAGATTGCAACACCTCGAAACCCGTCTGTCCAGGCATCTCTACATCGATGAACAGCACATCGGGCTGCATGCTCATCACCAAGGTCTTTGCCGACATCGCCGAAGAGGAAGTGGCTATCACCTCGAAATCTTCCAGGGCAGCCAGATCGTTCTCCAACCTCAGGATGCTCTGTGGTTCATCATCCACAATCACTACCTTGATTTTATCTTGATCCGTTTGCATATTATTCCATTTTTTACATATTTACGAAAGGAGTCTCCCCACCCTACTGGCACACGCTATAATCGTATTCGCATGGTACTCCGATACTTACACACATTCCTTTCTGCCGGTCACTTCCGCCATCAGCAATTCCCGCACGGCTCTGCATCCTGAAATACAGTTTGCGTGCATTTCCGGCATTGAGCATCTCGATGGTACTGTTCAGGATTCTCAATCCCGTGCCCGTACTTGCCGCAGCATTAGTCTTCCTTGTGCCCATGCCAGCCACGGCACCCACGCCGCCACAGCCATTGTCGATGACATCTATGCGGAGCATACCGCCTTCTATCCAGACTTTCACATCGAGCAGCGGCTTCTCTCCCGATTCTTCCATTCCCACAAAAGCATGCTTCAGGGCATTCTCCACAGGAATCTGGAGAATCATCGAAGGCAGCATCAGCGACATGTCTACCTCCTTGGCTATGTCAAAACGGGGCATCGGAAGCAACGGATTGGTTTCGTGGCGAAGAGACGAATAGCTCATCACCATCTGCAACTCATCCTCCAGACTCACTGCCACCTGATCGCAGGTAAGCAGATTGGCTCGGAGCACCTGTATCAGGAGGCGCAGCGGCTTCACGTTGACACCCTTTGGCAGATTAGAGATAAAGATGTTGAGCACGTTGAACACGAAATGGGGCGAGAAGCGATTGCGCACGTTCTCCATCTTCAGCGCCATCATGCGGTTCATTTCCTCCCGATGCTGATGCTTGTGGCGCAACGACTTATAGCGATAGAACACCACCAGTGCCAACACACCCACCACCAGCAAACCGATGACCAGGAGCAGGATTAATCGGGACGACTTTGCCTCTGCCTGCGTACTTTGAAGAGTCAGATCGCGGCGAACGATGGCTGTATCCTGCTTGAATCGCAGATCGTTCTCCTGCACATTCGATACCATCGTGGCGTTGCGCAGCGAATCATCGTATTGCTTCATCAGCTTCTGATATTGCAAAGCCTTGGCAAACTGTCCCTTTCGTTCATAAAGATCCGCCCATCCCTTGTGGTAGAGATAAAGGTAGTTGGGCGACATCTTCGAGAGGTCGTATGGCTTGCTCAATATCGCCGAAGCCTTGTCCAGACGGTTCTGCTTCAATGCCAGGGCAGCATTCAAACCATCAATATAGAATTGCAGGTCGTTCTGCATGTTGGGTTGCACGAAGAAGAACTTCGTGGTATTAGCCAGATATTTCTGGGCAGAATCCAGGCGGTTGAGTTCCAGATAAGTCTGTCCCAGGTTGGCATCCACCACAGCCGTCATGAAAGGCTGTCCCATCTGCAGGGTTGCCTTCTGTGCCTTCAGGAAGCACTTCAGAGCCTCAGCCGGCTTTTCCTGACTGCTATACACATTTCCCCAACTGTTGTAGAAGAAATGGGCATCCTTCGGATTCCGGGGCGGATACTGGCGTTCTGCCTTGCGGAAATAGAAATGCGCCAACTGATAGTTGCGCAGGTCGTTATACACCTGTCCCAATCCTGCCAGAATACTGTTCTGAGCTTCATGCAGATTCAGGGAATCTGCCAGGAAATTGGCACGGCGATACCACGAGGATGCATCCGCCAGTTTACCCAACTGTCTGGAAGCATCGGCAATATTGATGCAGATATCGATGGCATCATTGTGATGATCCAGTTTCATCAATTCCCGGTAAGCCTTGATGTAATAAGTGCGGGCAGGTTCCCGCTTGCCCACCGCCTGCAGCAGCACGCCCTGCAGGTTATCGGCATACGACTGTATCTTGAAGGTGGTTTCCTGGTCGGGATGCTGGCGGCAAAAGCCGTTCACCGAGTCGATAAGCGCCTGACATTCCGGATCGGTGCCTTTCAGATAGCAGCATTTCGCCACAATCAGTCTTTTCCATTGCTCCACCAGTTCCGGCTTGCCTCCGCATTTCAGATTTCTGATTTGCAGAATCATCGAGTCGGGCTGGCTTTGCATCATCTGCTGATGCTGGGTAACAAACTCATCGATGGGTCTGTACCAGGAGTCATCCTCCTTTTTCTCTGAGGAGCACGCTGCCAGCAGCATCATGCATCCCATCAGCCATAGCCAGGTATATTTTTTCAGTTCTGTCATAAGTCTGTTTGCTTTCAGGTTGGTTTTCCGGGAAGATTACGATTCTTCCCTGGTTTTCTTGTCTGCCACATACATGCCCAGCAGGATGCAGGTGGCTCCCACCAGGAAGTAGGGGGTGATTTTCTCGTCGAGCACCCACGAAGCAAATATCATGGTGGTGATGGGGTTGAAGTACACCCAGTTGGTAGCCTTCACCGTTCCCAGTTTCGAGATGCACCAGTTCCAGGTGAGGAAGCAGATCATGGAGGCGAGACAGCCCAGGAAGATAAGGTTGCCGAATACCTGCGGACGGCTGAAGACTTCTATCGGCGGGAATCCCGGAATGAAGAGATAATACGGCAGAATGGTCAGTACACCATAGAAGAACACCTTCCGGGTGATGAATGCCGCCCCATAATGATTGCTCACCGACTTCATGAGCAGCGAATAAATCGCCCAGCACATGCAGGCCGTAAACGCCAGGGCATCGCCCACCGGAGAGAGATGGAGCACAAATCTGCCGTTCAGCACCACGATGATCATTCCCACAAAAGCCAGCAGCGAACCGAGCAGCTGCACGATGTGGATGCGGGAGGAATCCTTATAGACCATGCGCACCAGCAGGGTGGCGAAGAGCGGACAGGAACACACTATCAGCGAAGTATTCGTGGTGGTAGTGAAGTTCATCGCCTCGTTCTCGCTGTAGAAATAGAGCGAACCGCCCGTAATGCCCAGCAGCGCCATCTTGGCCTCATCCTTCCACGAGTCGGCAAAGATGCGGCGATGGTTGAAACAGAGCATCAGCACGTAGGCGATGGAAAAGCGCAAGGTGAAGATCTGGGCTGGCGAAAGCCCATTGAGCATCAACACCTTGGTAGCTACAAAGGTGGTACCCCATATCGCTACCGTGAGGAAGGCGACGAGGTGATAGAAAATATTGCTATTTCTTGTCATTATCTTATTAACTGTTTTGATGACTTAAATTGCTGGGAATATTGCGTAGGCGATACACCAACTCGTTTCTTAAACACCTTGGCAAAGTATTTCGGGTCGGTGAATCCCACCCGGTAAGCAATCTCGTTGACACGCAGATCATACGTTTCCATCAACTGCATGGCACGCTTCATGCGTATCTCCAGGATGAATGCGGCAGGCGTCTTGTCCAGGGTATCCTTGCATTGTGAATACAGCTGCGAACGGCTCATACCCATGTCATTACCCAGTTTTTCCACATCATAATCCGGATTGTCGATATGCTGCTCTATGCAATCCACCAGGCGTTGCGCCAACTGGCGGTCGTAAGGAGTCACATCAGGGGTAGACGGGAAGATGTCCTGCGCCGTATCCACGGTAGTATCGGATGTGGTAATCAGCTTAGGATGCTGCACCTTCCATACCAGGCAGGCTATCACCACGAGTGCCGCTACCAACAATACCAGAATGCAACATTGCCACCAGGATGGAACAACGTAGAACTCGGCTTCGGTAATCTGATCCACCCAGAATCCCATGGCATCCGTGCTTCTGAACTCCACGACGTGCTTTCCAGGCAGAGTCCACGAAAGGGCTATCTCATCCTTTCCGCCCGTCAGATAATGCCAGGTGCTGTCACCCTTGTTGCGCCAGGCATAGCTCACCGTGCGTGGAACACGATAGTCGATAACCGTAGGATTGACTATCAGTTCGCCACCCATGCTCACCGAAGCTCCGGCATTAGGAATCAGGAGAGTGGGACGGAAAAAAGAATGAGAAGGATGAGCCCCCAACTGCAACTTCAGGATTCCATCCTTCAGCCCCGTTATCAGCATGCCTTTTTCCAGACGAGGCTGAATCTCGCTGAAAGCCACATCTTCGCCGAAATAACTATGGTCGAAATATCTGACGCTTCCACGCTGGGTATCATACAAGATCAGACCATCTGGATTCGTGAACAACACCTGATTGCCCAGACAGGTTTGGATGGAATGAATGCAATCTCCCAGACCCGGAATATCTATCTGCTGCAGCTGATTGTTCTTATCTACCAGGAAAGCCCCCTGACTGTAGGCACCCACATAGAGTTGCTTGCCCACACGAACGATGCCCGACACATCAATGTCTCCGATACGGGAAATCAGCTTGCCCTCTTGGGTATACAAGAAAATGCCCGTGGTAGTGCTCACCGCCACGGTATCACCCAGTTCCTGAATACGGCGCACCTTTGCCAGTTGTGGCCCATCCACATTTTTGATGGCTGCAGAAAGGGAATTCAGGTTGAGCTTCGGCGACCGGGTGTCGATGAAGACGATGCCTTTTCCCCAGGTGGCAATCCAGAGCCACCCCGTCTTGGAAGAGAGATGGAGGTCAAAGACCTGATTCATCGGAAGGCGTGGCGTATCTTGATTCTGATAATGATACAGTTTCTGCTGACTGGTAAAGGGCTTGTCGATACAGACCAGTCCGTCTTCACGCAAGCCCATCCACAATCTTCCATAACTATCCTGCTGTACGTTATAGGCAGAGCCCAGGAACTCTGTAGCCTGGGGCTGCATCTTTCCCTGCTGATTGATAAAGCCCATGAAAGCACCGTCTTTGGCATAGCGGATCAGCTGGCGGGCTTTCGTTCCCACCAGGAAGCTGCCATCCTTCAGGCGGGCGATACATCTCACATCTCCCGTGAAATCCGTACCGGCAGCATCTCCCACCTTTTTATATATAAGATAGTCAGCCTTCGAGAAGGTAATCTGATAGACGGCATTGTCAAAGCTGGCCCAGATGTTTCCCTGCCTGTCGATGAAATTCTCGCAATGCAGGATTTCCGATGGGGTTGCACCCATGTAGGCAATCATGTGCTCCTCGCCATGATGGTGAAGGATCACTCCCTTGTCGCCATAGCGGAACACATCGGTAGGCAATATCTGGTCACCCAGGTCTATTTTGCCTGGCAATAGGGTGAGCATACGGGTAGCCGGATGATAGGAGGCAAACTTATCATTGTTGATTTTCATCAGCAAGGTATGCCCGTCCTTATCCACACGAATCCGTCGCACCCATCCAATCTTCTTGCCGTCGGCAGTACGATTGAAGGGAACGAACTGATTTCCGTCGAAACGGCAGAGTCCCGACCGGGAACCAATCCAAATGTATCCGTCCTTATCCTGGGCGAAGGTGGTGGCATAATTCTGCAACAATCCATCCGCTGTGGTGTAACGGCGATAGCGCATCACCTCCTTGCCTGCCACATCTATGGCAGACAACAGGGTGAACAATATGATAAGTATGTATCGACTCATTCTCATAAATTAGTGAATTTGTCTGCAAAGGTAGTAAAAAACGTATAAAACAACAAAATTATCCCTCTTTTTTTATGATTTTACCACCTATCCTTATAAAATAGATTGTAATTTTGCAGCAGAGAAACGAACTTCGAATCAATTTATTAAAATACATTATATTCAATTTAATTAAGAAACATTATATCAAACCTATCAAAATGGGCGGCATTAAGCCGTATTCAATTAACGGGAGTTGAGGCGGCAACGCCTTGACTTCTCTTTTACAGAACATTTAATAGAACATTTAATAACTTAACAAAATGAACAGATCAATGAGATTTCTGCTTGTCCTGATTCTGGCAATCATCGGACAAGTGAGTATGTGGGGTGCAAGCAGCCCTACTGATGTGGGCAGCTACATCAACCTGAAGGATGGCACCTATAGTGGAGCCAAGCCCATTGCAAACGCAACTTCCGAAGGCGGCTACAAAGTGGGCTACATCAAGAATAACTGCTGGTGCAGCTATGACATCAACGTAACAGAGCAAGCCTATTACAGCCTCTGCATGGCGATGAACTATAACAAGGGAGGAGTCATGAACGTCACCATCACAGATACTAAGACAGGAGCAGAAGAAGTAAACCAAAACATCACCATCACCAAAGACCTGGCTAAAGGTTATGGCAAAGAGGTGGCGATGGCTATCAGCTATCCGCTGAGTAAGGGCGTAAAGACCATGAAACTCTCTTTTACCAATTCTGGCGGTTACGTCATGGACTTCGAAAACCTGCGGGTAACCAAGCGTGCAGATTACACCCCTGATGCAACCACTACCCTGACAAGTGCAAAGGTGGATGGTCTCTCTCTTCCAGCAGAAGCACTCCAGGCACTCAAGGACAACAAGGGTTCTTACACCCTTAAAGGAAACACCTATACCCAGGTGCCAGAACTCGTTGCGTGGATGAGCGACCAAACCCAGGCCAATGTTACTTCTGCCATTGAGGGAACGAACGTTATCTACACCATCAAGGCTCTGAACTACGAGGCAAAGCTTACCGTTGAGGGGTTGAACATCTATACTCCAGGAGAAAAAGACAAGACAGTACAACTGAAATATACCACCGAGGGAGCTTACGGAAAGGGAAACTGGAGCAACGGCTTGTACTCTCTCCTTTCATCAGAGCTCGACGGATGGAACAACAGTTCGTTCAAACTGAACGATACAAAATACACCATCCAAATCCCTTCAAACATCAAGGTAAAACAACTCATCTTCAAGGATCTGAGCAATAACTATGATAAAGGCAATGCATCCATCTCTGAAGTAACATCAGAAGGAGCTACTGTCTATCTGCCTACCCGACGAGATGCAACGAAAGGTCAGAAATACGATCTTTGCGTAAATATCGAAGGTCATCAGACTGGCAAGGAGCTTGTCTTCAACCTCGTTAAGGCTGGTCAGCCTACTACTTGGATAGAACTCACAGTAGAGGAAACCACAGCGGGAAACCCATCAGTAGTTTCTACCAGCTCTACCATTGTGGATAACCACGCCGTTATCACCGTTAACTTCGACCGCGAAATAAAGGCTGCCACAGCAACCTGCAACAACCAGACATTAGCAGCAGACGGCGGCAGCACCTCTCTCCAGTTTGCCGTTTGGGATTTGGAGTACAACAGCAACTATACCCTCCAGCTTGCGGCAAAGAATGTTTCAGACAACTATGGCAACCATGCCAAGGAAGACATCGTCGTAAACTTCGCAACCGCAGCCGTACCAGTGGTAGAGCAAGCCGTTTACGACTACGTGGTTAGTAATGCCGCAGAACTTGACGCAGCCATCGCAGCCCTGAGAGAAAGCAACAAGACTGCCGATGCTGCCCGCAAGGTGGTATTCCTGAAGAACGGCAAATACACCTATGGAACCCTCACCGGTTCTTACCAGCACAACGTATCCTTGAAGGAAAACAAGAACAACATCTATAATGTATCGTTGATAGGTGAAAGCAAGGAAGGCGTACTCATCGAGGGAACCACAGACGGCATCACCTCATCTACCCTCGACCTTGGCGATGGAACAGGCAACTATCTGCAGGACATCACCATCCGCAACAACTATGATTTCCGTTCTACCCTCAAGGGTGTGAGCGTTGCGATGAATGGCGGCAACAAAACCGTATTGAAGAACGTAGCCTTGCAGTCTAGTCAGGACACTTACGTTACAGGAAAGCGTACCTATCTGGAAGATTGCGACATCTATGGCACCACAGACTTCATCTGCGGTGGCGGCAACATCTATTTTGAGCGCTGCAACCTGATTCTCGGCAACAAGACCGGCAATGTCATCTCTGCTCCAAGCACAGATGCAGCAACCAAGTGGGGATACGTATTGCAGAACTGTACGGTAAAGGCTGACGAAGGAGCTTCGCTGGTAGCAGATGGCAACTGGAACCTCGGCAGACCATGGCAGAACGAGCCTCGCACCTACTATCTGAACACCAAGATGGAAGTACTCTGCAGCGATGCCGGATGGACCAACATGGGCAATCTCGTTACCCATTTCTATGAGTATCAGTCATACGACAAGGATGGCAAGCTCATCGATTTGAGTACCCGCAAGAACTCTCCTACTTCACTCAACCAGTACTCTCCTATCCTTACCGACGAGGAGGCAGCACAATTCACCTTGCGCAACGTATTGGGCGGCAGCGATTCATGGGATGCAATCTCTGAAACCAAGTTGTGTACAGTTCCTGAGCAGGTAACCATCCAGGAGAACACCCTCTCATGGCAGGCAGTAGCTGATGCCCGTTGCTACGTCATCTTCAAGAATGGCGAATACATGGGTAACACCACAGCAACTTCCTTTACCATCGATGGTGCCGGCAATTATGCCGTTTGCGCAGCCAACAAGAATGGCGGTTTGGGCATCAAGGCAAATGCTTACCTCGTAACAACCAACGCAGCCGGTTGGGCTTCATTCTGCGCAGCAGAAAACACCACCCTTTCTGGCGAAGCCAAGACTTATGTCTGCACAGCCGTAGACAACAACATCGTTACCCTGGAACCTGTGACTCACATTCCAGCCAACGAAGGCGTATTCATCAAGGGTGAGCCAAATGCCACCTATCAGATTGCCCCAGCAAAAACAGGCGATGCCGTAAGCATCAACCTGATCAAGGGTTGCCTTACAGCCACAACTCTCGCTGGAACCGAGGGTGCTTATATTCTCGGTGTGAAGAACGGCGAGGCAGGCATCTATCAGGTAACATCCAGCATTACGGTTCCTGCCGGCAAGGCTTATCTGCAGCCAGCCACTACAGGACTTGCCAAGTTCCTGAGCATCGCCTTCCCTGGTTCTACCACAGCTATCGAGGGAATCGAAGCCGACGGCAAGACATCTTCTGCCAACAAGAAATACAATCTGGCTGGTCAGAGAACAGAGAGCAAGCAAGGCATCATCATCATGGATGGCAAGAAATATATCATCAAATAAAGATCAATATTAAGTAATGATTAAAAAATAACTTGGTACATTTTTGTGTCCTCTCTACAAA
>ERZ1026848.1325-NODE-1325-length-13191-cov-3.749467_pt1 | contig 13191 bp, 9 predicted proteins | sample MGYA00380154_ERZ1026848 | MGnify/ENA primary metagenome ERZ1026848 (study PRJEB33269, sample SAMEA4719790) | human gut metagenome | biome: human-associated habitat; feature: organic feature; material: feces | place: Cameroon | collected 2013-10 ...
CAACCGATGTCGAAAGGAAAACCACCCTCGGCGGAGTGAAGACAAACTTCCGTCACGCGCTCTGCAAGGTCAAATTCCTCGCGACACTCGCAACCGAGCAAAAAGCCGGAGAAGCCAAATGGGTTGTAAAATCCGTCAGACTCGACGACATCTACACCAACGGCAACTACATCACCGACAAATGGGAGACACACAGCAACGCTCAGTCCTACAATCACGAAGGCCTCGCAATCGAACTCGCCTTCGGTGAAAACAGGGAAATATTCCCGGAGACAATGATGCTTCCGCAGTACCTCACCAACGGAAAACAGAAAATCACATTGGTCTGCCAAAGGGGCACGGAACCGGAAAAGACTCTCTCCGGCTACATCTACAACGGCACCCAGAACAGTCTTTCCGCTTGGCAGAGCGGCAAATACATCAGCTACCTCATAACTATCGGTACTGAAGACAGTTACATCGAATTCGACGCAACACCGGGCCTCTGGGGATTCAACCCTGATTCGGATGTGAATATCGGTGTGCAACCATAAATCCTCCCCAAAAAGAATGAGACCGACGGAAGGCAAATAGAAAAATGAACAAATGAATATGTTGAAACGGGAAATCAAATATATGATTGTGGCTGCGGCGACTGCGCTTGCGGCGGTTTCCTGCGTCAACAAAATCAACGACTACGACGCCGAACGCATCATCAGTTTCAAGGCGCTAAGGGCCAATTCCACAAAGAGTCCTTCAAAAACGAGTCCTTCCACAAATAGTCCTTCCACAAATAGTCCTTCAAACTCCGAAGAGACGGGGGCTTTCAAAGTCTGGGGCTATGCACTCCCGCAGGATAAGAATTGGAAGGACGATTTCAAGGGGGCGAAAACGATGCTGGAAGGCGAAAACTATTTCCACTCCGACGGCGTCTGGAAAAGCGCCGAAGATCACCTGTGGTGTTCAAGTGCTGAGAGAATGAGTTTCTTCGCCCTCTCCCCTGCCGATGCAAATGCCGGTTTCACACGGGAAGAAGGCATCACTGTCAAAGGCTTCAACGCAGGAGATCCTCTTTCCGACAATGTTCCCCGACTCGAATTTGCCACCCTCACCGACTCCCGCAAACCCACCGGAGACGTTGCAACGGGGATAGTCTTTCGCAATGCACTCTGCGAAGTGGAGTTCAGAGCGAAATCAGTGGCGAGCGACGACATAAAACTCAGCATCACCAGACTCACTCTCAGCGATGTTGCCACAGAAGGCGATTTCCACTCACTCCCGCAGCCTATCTGGACACCGGGAACGAGACAGAGAGAAGTGACGGTATTCGAAGGCAATCTGGTTCTGGACGAAAACGAACAGGCGCTGGGCACAGTTCTTAGGATGATTCCCCAAAAGCTCAAGCCTCGAATCACCCTCCGCTACAATTTCGACTCCGGAACGGGCGGTGAAATCAAGGATATCGATGTCGAGATAGAGAGAAATCTCAACTGGGCGGTGGGAAAGAAGAGAATCTACAGTTTCAAAGTATCACAAAATTTGAGTCTTACGATAGACTCCTGCATAACGGACGAATAGATGAATAATTGCACAAATATATTCCGGGGCCTCCGCCGGAGAGAAATTGTGGCGACATTTCTGTCAGCCGCAGTTCTTGTGTTCGCCACGGGATGCAACAAGCATACTCCGCAGTCTGAGCAAAACCAGTGGATAGGCTTCAACGGAGAGCCTCAACAGATTGAGGGTCAGACAGTCAGGCAGGCTTCATCAGGCAACATCGCAAGGACAAGGGCAGCAGCCTACACTGCAAAACTCATCACCACGCAGGAAGACCTCCGCACCAAATCCTTCGGAGTCTTCGGTTACAAGTCAATTGATGACCAAAACGGATTCACCCCTGTCTTCGGAAGTTCAAAAGCTCAGGAGGTGAAATGGGCGTTGGACAACTTTTCGGAGGATTACGAATATGACAGACCGACTCCCGGAGAATATTGGACCTACAGTCCAAAACAGAAATGGGAAAGGGCGATGTACTACCGTTTCCGCGCAATCTGGCCATACGAGACTGAAATTCAGCCAAATTCATCCGCAAACCTCGTCTCCACAGAGTACTCCAGCAGCCTCGACGACTACGACCTTATGGTTGCTTATGCCACACGTCGCCCAATCACAGAAGGCGTCGGCAGAGTAACGCTCGAGTTCAAACACGCACTTGCGGGACTTCGCTTCAAGCTCAAATTCAGCGAAGATTCCGACGACAAACCGGACGATGAACTGACAGAATTCTACATCACGGGAATATTTCCACAAGGACAGCTTTTCTACGGCATCACCGAAACTGTGAGCGATGTGAATGCCATACGCTGGATTATGAGCAACAATACCTTCGACGACCGTAATCCCCAGTTCCAATGGACCGGGTCCACAGCATTCGGAGGAGCTGACAACAAAGCCGCAAACATCTACTTTTCCGAAACTCAGGACGGCACCACAGGAGAAACCGTCACTGACGGAGCGGCACTCATCATCCCTCAGCAGCTTTCATCCCCAATCGGAGACACATACGTCAATTTCAAGACGAGACTCGGTTCCACAGTGCTCCACCGCGCAAAACTTCCGACAGAGACGCTCGAAAGCGGCAAAATCTACACCTACACCCTGAAAATGTACGGCACAGAAATCAAAGTCAGCGTAGACATTCAGGATTGGACAGAAATTCAGTCGAACATAGACATTAAACTTTAGAGAAATGAGCGGAAAAATCATATTCAAGACTTTGGCTGCGGCATTTCTCGCATTGTCGGCCATTTCCTGCGCAAAGGACACCCCTGCCAAAGACAAACCCGTTTACGGCGAGGGCGAGGGCAACCTGCACATCAGTTTCAGCACAGCGGGCACCACAAAGGCCGGCACAGCGCAGGAGGGAGACATCATCAAGACGGGCCGCCTGTGGCTGATAGACGCAGACGACAATGTGATGAGGTTCTATAGTGCGGATAATATCAACGTGGCGTCAGGCGAAGCCACAATCAAAAACATAAAACGAGGAGTCTACACTCTCTGCATACTCGCAAACTGCAAAGAACTTGACAGTTACGTAACCGGCAGCAAGATTGACGATGCTTTCAAGAGAAAACTGCTCCCGACAATCAGCGACGGCAGTGCTCCGGCCTTCACGGAGGAAACCGGTATGCCTTGCTCTGCGGTGATTCACCAGGAAATCACGGTTGGAGAAAATTATGTCGAGGCGCATCTCCAGCGCTGCGTGGGAAGGATCAGCATCAGAGTCCGCAACAACATCGGAGACAGCAAGATTGCAATCGGTGCGGTGGGACTTTCAAAAAACAATCCTTCGACAGGCTATCTTTTCGAGCCTCGCGACGGTTCCGTGCCTCCGACTGTGACCAACCTCGCCTTCAAGGAACTCACCGGCATCACGACAATCGCGCCTTACGAAACCAAGAAAGTTTACGACAGCTACCTCTATGAGATCGATGCTTCCACCGCGGTGAACGGGATTACTTTCGATTTGCTCGGCGGGATTTATGACGCAGCGGTGAGTGATGAGGAGATTTCTATTGCCTACAGGACGCAATACAATTTCAGCAACAACCTGAGCACCCTGGGAGATGTGAGTGGGAACAAGTATCTGATACGCTCCGTTGAGTCGTCCACACGCTATGTCGGATATACGGGAAGTGGCGTCGGAACACGCGAATTCACCGAAGATTCCGAATTGGAGTATTTCAAAGACACCCCGAATTATCTTTGGGAATTTGACGGAAACTCAGGTTCCGCAAAGTTGAAAAACGTCAAGACAGGGAGTTATCTCGATAAGAATCTGAATATGACAGCGAACGCAAGCGATGCACAAACTTTCACTATCACCAACAATGCCGGAAAGTTTCTTTTTGGATACACCACGTGGTATTCTTCAAAGTACTACAACATGACATACGATGCGGGTAATCTGTCAGTAAAATATAACAACACAGGCACTAGCGCCCAATGGTATGTCAGGCTTCTTGATGAAAGCAGCATAAACGAGCCATATTTCGAAAATGCTGTACGCGAAATTCCGCGTGAGGCACGCCAAATCCACTATGTGGATAAATACGGAGCCCACAACAAACTGGAAAAAATCGACCGCAACGAACACATCACTGTGACGGTCAACATTTTCTACAACAGGGAGATGGGAGAATTTAAGTTCGAAGTCGAAGGCTGGAGCGAAAAAGACAGCGAAACCACCTTCGATTAGGCTGAAAAACAGAGAAATAATTATGACAAAGAAGATAATTCATACTTTTCTATCTCTTGCGGCGGCACTTTTCTGCCTCTGCTCCTGCGTCAAGGAAGATTTCGCCCCACAGAGCGGCGCAACCTTCGGCGAGGGACTCTTGCAGCTGAATTTCGGCCCGCAGGACAACGTATGCGTCCAGACCCGTGCGACTCTCGACACCAAATCTGAAAGCCGCATTTTCAACCTCTATGTCTTCATCTTCGATGCTGCCGGCAATAAGGTTTCCGGCGAATATTTCGACACACACAATCTCAAGACACAGGAGTTTGTTTCCACAGCCACAGAAAACTGCTGGTGGGTAAACAACGCTACCACAAACGCAGACAAGACTACCGGGGGTCTGGTGGTAAAGACTGCGGCCGGAGAGGGTATGAAGGTCTATGTCCTCACAAACCTCGACTCCGACATGGTGAAGGTCTCCTCAAATCTTTTGAGTGCAACCATCCACAATGAGAATGACATCATGAAGTTCAACGCCTACCTCAACCAGAGAATCACCAACCGCAACGGATATTTCCCGATGACCGGAAAACTCAGCGGAGTGAAGGTCCTAAACAACGAAGGCAGCAGCAACACCGTCCACACCGTCATAAACAAAACGATGCTACTCAAACGCATCGACGCCAAGGTACGTTTCATTTTCAAACAGGGCAGCCGTCCGGACGAGAATGGACAGGTCATCAAAAAATTTGAGGCGAGACAGTGGAAGGTGGTGAACGTTCCGAGAACCTCATATATGTTGAGCTACGAACAAAGAGGAACAAGTGCTCTGAGGGGACAGGATTTCGTCAATGTGAACCCGGACACTCAGGACAGTGAGTATTCGAAATATGCGAAAGACTATTTCGATACGGATTTCGTGAATTTCGAGGATTCCCCGCAGACAGGACAGTCTGAGTTTTCGTTCTATATGCTCGAAAATTGCCAGGTCCCGAAAAAGGCTCCTTTGAAATATCAGGACCGCTCCCGCGACATCAAGGAAGCAGACGGAAAGAACAGGAAATGCGAGGTGAGCTATTCTCTTGACGGAGTGGAATATACCCGCACGATGAGGGAGTTTGAATATGCCAACGATTTCTCGACCTACGTGGTTGTGACGGGATATGTGGAGATGGCGCTTGAAAGCGATGAGGCAGGAAACGTTCTCGGTGGAGACGTTCAGTACATCATCCATCTGGGCGACTGGAACGCAATCATCAACAACGACACCGGCAACCAAGGCGACGGCAAGGACAGCTACAGCGATTTCGAGAATTTCAACACCGAAAGGAATACTTCCTACACCTACACTGTGACGGTGAACGGAGTGAACAGCATCCGCGTGGAGGTGGAGACAAGCAAGGGTGCCGTTTCGGATGTGATTGAAAGTCAGCCGGGTGCAAGCGGACAGATTTCGATTGCAAAGGAAGAAATCGCCATCTGCGACTGCCACTATGTTTCGAAGACTATCAGTTTCCACCTCAACAATTTCTTCAAACACGGCAACATAACAAAGGATAACTGCATTGTGGACGAACTCACCTGGGCGGTGAAAACCCCGTTCGGAGAGGGAGAGCCGACTCAGGAGGGTGGAGTGGACATCACCACCGGTCTGGACTACCAATGGGTGCACTTCCGTCTGAACAAACAGGACGATGACGGCAACTATTTCACAGACAAACGACGCAAGTACACTCCGCGTGAGTTTCACAGTTCCAATACATTCTGCACAGCGGAGCAGAACAAGGAGGATGACGGCACAGCCGGACTCGCAGGCTACCACAACGACGGAATTATGGATATGAAGGAGCTCAGCAAATTCATCAAGGACGAGGTGAACAAATATCTCGTAAACCCTGCCACCAGCGCATTCGACCATAAAGACGCAACCGACCTCAGTCTCCCGAACATCTGCCTCACGGTTTTCGTGGACGAGTACTACTACAACGAGAACCCAATCAACGGTCAGCGTTCGTCCGACCTGTGGAAGAGTTTTGTGAATAAGGACGACCGCAAACTGCACATTCTCTGTAACTCGGAAAAGAGCAAGGACGGAGAGTCCAGCAGCACAGGCTCGGTTGTGACCATACAGCAGCGTTCAATCCAGTGTGTCTACAACACTGACCTCAGCTACACCGCCCTGCAGACGGCCTGGGGTGTGGAGAATACCGATGAGTATGATGGAAGATGGGATAAGTATTGGAGTGTAACAAGCGTAACTGATGAAAAACGAGGTAACAACAAGGCTTTCAACGGGCTTTTTAACTCTTGCAAGGAGTGGGAACTCAGCCCTAAAGGAGTTGGCGACAACAGTTTCAGTGGTGGAAACTGGAGCAAATATATGAGCTATGAAGTTCCTAACGACACTCCTCAGCTACTGAACGATTATGCCTATATGCGATACTCCTGCCTCACCCGCAACCGCGACAACAACGGTGACGGGAAAATCGACCGCAGCGAAGTCAGATGGTATCTCGCGTCCATCAACCAATTGTTAGGTCTTTATGTGGGAGAAGGCCTTCTGAACACAAACACAAAACTCTACAACAAGAGTCCGGAAGACAGGAAATCGTCTGACTCAAAAAAGTGGCAGCAGCACATTGTGTCATCAACTTGTTTCGCAGCTGACGATCCGAGAGAAAGCGGCCTTTATGCCAATAGTGGACAAGAAATAAAAAACAGTAATAATCCAACTATGCTATGGGCTGAGGAAGGCACCTCTACCGGCCACTTCTATCATGACTACTCAGGAGACATTCAAGGTTCAGCCATCCGTTGCGTCCGAAACCTCGGATACATTGACGGCAATGAAGATGAGACCTATGCGATTGACAAGGAGCCTGACGACTACATCGTGGCTGAAAAACGCTCCGACGGGAGTTATGTCTTCACTTGCACCCACCTCAACGAGCAGGCGCTTCGCTACTACACATCGAAGGAATTGATTTTTGCAGACGAAACGTCGCAAGAGAACAGGCTCTACAAAAAATTTGAGAGCTATCCTACACAATCCACAAGAAACGATAATACTCTTTTCAAGGATTATAACGCTGCCGTTGACAAAAGCGTAGCAGAGGGAAACGGCAATCCATACTGTCCTGAAGGCTACCGCACCCCGAACCAGACCGAGGCCGCCATAATGCGTTACTATATGACCACCGACGAAACTGAAGATTTCTACAAAACAATGACAAGAACATATTGGTCGTTTGGTCCATTTGGAAACAATGTAAAGAACCAAGGGAAATATGGTTTTGTTGTAAGTAGTGTCGTCACCGTGAATAATGAAAAAGCAGATAAGGTCCGCTGCGTCCGCGACCTCAGGGTGAACTGACGGGAAGATTTATTATTCAACCCTCATGGTGCGGGCAGGGTCGATGCGGGAGATGAACATTGACGGGAGGAGAAGAAGGAGCATTATGACGGCAAAGGAAAGCGCGTCCGCCACGAAAATCTGGAGCCAGTCTATGTGGATCGGGACAAACGAGACGAAGTAGTTCTCGGGACTGAGTTTCAGAAGGCGGGTGTATTTCTGAATCAGGCACAGTCCGAGCGCAGCCACATTTCCCACAGCCATACCCTTGCCGACAAGCACCGCAGAACTCCGGAGGAATATCGCCGCAATCCCGCGATCTTTCATTCCGAGAGCCTTCAGCAGCCCGATGGTCGGCACATTCTCGAACAGGAGTATCAGCAGCCCCGAAATCATGTTGAATCCGGCAACTATTGTCATCAGGACCAGAACTACAAGCACATTGAAGTCGATGAGATTCAGCCAGTCGAACAGCTGAGGGTAACTCTGTACCACCGAACTCACGATTACAGTCGGCTCGTCCCCGGAAGAATGCGCGAACACCTCGGCGCCTATGTCAATCGCCGCCTGGCGTATGCTCTCCTCGCTGCGGCAGCCTTCCTTCAGCGACACCTCAAGGGCAGAAACATCGTTTCCCTTCCATCCGTTAATCCGGCGCATGGTCTGCAAATCCGTATAGACAATCAGCTTGTCCTCCGAAGACAGGATTCCGTCATAGACCGACTCCACCCTAAACTTTCTGGCTATGACCTTCTCCCCGACAAAATACGCCGCAATGTCCTCACCCACGCCGATTTTCAGCATGGATGCAAGCTGTGACGGCACCGAAACGGAGAGAGACGACGAGTCGTTCTTCCTATAGTCTTCAACGCCCTTGAAGAGCACCCCATGAATCAGATCGCCCTCCTTGACTATTCCGGCACGGACAATTGTTCCTCTGACGGATTTCACGCAGTCAAGTCCCATAACGGCAGGCAGAAACGCCGGTTCGGAAGGAATCGGCTCGGACTCTCCCATATAGTTCTGGTTCAGAGGCGTGAGGGTCACATCCCCGCAAAGTTCACTCAGCCCGTCGCGAATTTCGCTCCGGAAACCGGAAGACACCGCCACCGCTACAATCATCACAAGGAAGCTGACGGCCACGCAAACCGAAGCCATCCGCCCTCTGAACTGAATCCTGCGAGATATGAATCCACTGATCATAGACGGCAAAGTTAAGAAAAAAGAATTAACCGCCCCGACGCCGGCCCTACTGGGCAACAAAGCGGTAGGTTATTTCGCCCACTTGCGAGGCCGGAGCGGAGGCCGATGCGCTGAAACGCGAGGTGCGTGCCGCCCTGATTGCAGACTTGCGCAGGCACTTGTCAGGGCTTGAAACAGCCTCCACAACCTTTGCACTGACAACGGTGCCGCTGTTGTTGACCTTTATGAGCACTGTCACGTCCCCGCCATTGTAGCACTTGTAGGCAGGAATAGGGAGCGTGCTGGCCTTGCGCCCGTCAAGCGTCCAGCTGAGCACCGACGGCCCGGAATACTGCCGGTTGTCCTTCTTTCTCTCCTCACGCGGGTTTGTCCTGCTCATGTCCACGGTCTCGTCCCTGGCATCTTCCTGACGGGAGTCCAGTCCCTTGAGGTCACGCTGCAGCCGTTCGTTCTCACGGTAGAGCTCCTCGGCATCCGTGTTGCGGTCGTCCTTCAGAGGGGCGCTGCGGTCAACGGTGACATTACGCACCGGCGTACCGGCAGAACTGCCGCTGATAAGCTCGTCCAGACGGCGGCTGATGCTTTCCTTGAAGTCCGCCTCCTTTTCCAGTCTCTCTGTCTCTTCCTGTTTGGAGAAATCCATCAGAAAACTCGTGTCTTCCTTCAGCTGCGAGCCAATCTGCACAGCAAGCAAAACAATAATCACCGTGAGATGGAATATCACGGTGATGTATAACCCTGCCTTGTCCTCCGAATTTATCCGTCGCATGGCAGGCCTCCTGTTAATGACCGGAATTGAGCGATTTCTCGATTGTCGCAGCGATAACGTCGATTGCCACCTTGTTGTGACCTCCCTGGGGGATAATCACGTCGGCATACCTCTTGCTCGGCTCGATGAATTGGAGGAACATCGGCTTTACCGTGCGCGAATAGCGCTGAATCACGGTCTCCACGGTCTTTCCGCGTTCGATGATGTCCCGTGCCATCACGCGCATCAGTCTGTCGTCATCGTCGGCATCGACGAAAATCTTGATGTCCATCTGATTCCTGAGTTCGGCACAGCAGAAAATCAGAATGCCCTCCACAATTATGACCTCAGCCGGGTTTACGGTGATGGTCTCGGTCTTGCTCCGCGAGCAGGTGATGTAGGAATAGACCGGCTGTTCGATAGACCTGCCGGCCTTGAGCTCCTTAAGATGACGGACAAGAAGGTCAAAGTCAATTGAGTCCGGATGGTCGAAGTTCACCTTCTGGCGCTCCTCCATCGGAAGATGGCTGGAATCCTTGTAGTAGGAGTCCTGAGGGATTACCACGACCCTCTCTTTCAACTGATCCGTGAGTGCCTTCACCACCGTTGTCTTTCCCGAACCGGATCCCCCGGCAATTCCGATTATCAACATATCTATGCGTTTTGTGTTGTATTATTCTAATACTCAGCGTTTTTCGGAGTTCTTGGGAACGGAATCACATCCCGGATGTTGGCCATGCCCGTCACGAAAAGAAGCAGTCTCTCGAAGCCGAGTCCGAATCCGCTGTGAGGAGCCGACCCGAAACGGCGCGTGTCAAGATACCACTCAAGCGACTCGCGGCTCATTCCGAGCTCGTCGATGCGGGCGTTAAGTTTCTCAAGCGACGCCTCCCTCTCCGAGCCACCGATGATTTCGCCGATCTTCGGGAAGAGGACGTCCATTCCGCGAACGGTCTTCCCGTCCTCGTTCTGCTTCATGTAGAATGCCTTGATCTCCTTAGGATAGTCCGTAAGGATAACCGGCCTGCCGAAATGTTTCTCCACAAGATATCTCTCATGCTCTGACTGCAAGTCCACACCCCAATAGACAGGGAACTCGAATTTCTCTCCGGACTCTTCGAGAATCTTTATTCCCTCGGTGTAGGTAAGGCGCACGAAATCTGTCTTGACGACGTTCTGGAGCCTTTCGATGAGTTCCTTGTCATACATGTCATTCAAGAACTTGAGGTCATCCATACAGTGGTCGAGGGCGTACTGAATCAGAGACTTGATGAAGTCCTCCGCCAAATCCATGTTGTCGTTCACGTCATAGAACGCCATCTCCGGCTCAATCATCCAGAACTCGGCAAGGTGACGCGGAGTGTTGGAGTTCTCGGCACGGAACGTCGGTCCGAAAGTGTAGACCTCTCCGAGAGCCATCGCTCCGAGCTCGCCTTCAAGCTGTCCGCTGACGGTGAGGCTGGTGTGGCGTCCGAAAAAGTCCTGACTATAGTCAACCTTTCCGTCCGGAGTGCGCGGAGGGTTCTCCATGTCAAGGGTCGTCACCTGAAACATCTGGCCGGCTCCCTCGCAGTCAGAGGCCGTGATGAGCGGAGTGTGGAGATAGACAAAGCCCTTGCTGTTGAAGTAGTTGTGGATGGCGTAGGCCATCGCGTGACGTATTCTCAGAACCGCGCCGAAAGTGTTGGTCCTTGGACGGAGATGAGCGATTTCGCGGAGGAACTCAAGGGAATGTCCCTTCTTCTGAAGCGGATAGGTATCCGGATCAGCCTCGCCGTAAAGCTCAATTTCCTTCGCCTGAATCTCAACGGCCTGACCGCTGCCAAGCGAAGCGACAAGTTCGCCTGTCACTCCGATGCACGCGCCCGTCGTAATCCTCTTGAGAAGATTCTCGTCAAAAGCCGCGAGATCGACGACAATCTGAATATTATTTATCGTGGACCCGTCGTTAAGAGCGATGAAGTTGATTTTCTTGTTTCCTCTCTTTGTCCTGACCCATCCTTTTGCCAGAACAGTTTTGCCGGGCTCGCTTGCAAGCAAATCCTTGACCTTGGTTCTGATGATTTTTTCCATTTCCGTAAATATTATGTCCGGCCATTCTCCGGTCAGACTAAAAATCCTACAAAGATACTAAGCCCGCACTACTTTTTCAAAAAAAAGAGAGGCTGTTTTGACTTTTTTCAAAGACAGCCTCCCTTTTCAAGATTATTTCCTGGTGCCGAGTATCCTTTCCTTAATCTGCGAGTTCTCGTAGAATCCGGTAAACTTCTCCGCATTCTTTCCAATCGCATAGATAGGAACCGGACATCCGGTGTGACCATGAGTACCCCAGTTGACATGTCCCTGCATGTTGAGTTCACGGTTAGCCTCGTCTGTCAGAGTCGAGTCATCATGAGAGCATCCCTCCCAATACTTGTCAAGGACAGCCCAGTTGGTTCTGTAGCTTTTTGTTCCGAATGTGAATCCTCCGGTCTCGTGGTCGGCCGTAACGAGTATAAGAGTCTCGTCTGGATGCTTGAGATAGAAAGCATAAGCCTCGGCAACTGCCTTGTCGAGCAGTTTGACGCTCTCTATCACGCGCATTGTGCGGTTACTGTGCGATGCCCAGTCGATGTAGCCTTGCTCGCACATGATGAAGAACGGCTTGTCTTCATCAAGGACACCAAGGCAGGCCTTGACGAAATTCGGTGCCTGCATTCCCTCTCCGGACATGCTGAGGTCGTAGTTCTTGTTCTGGTCGGCAGCATCGAAGTCGGATGTCTCCTCAGGAGCTGGTGGGAGAAGCACCTTTGTGCGGGCTGTCGAGGCGGTCAGTGCATCAAGACCGAAGCAGACCTGTGTATTGCCGTCCGCCTCAATGAGCTTCACTACGTCTTCCTTATCGTGCTTCTTTCCGTAACGATCAATGAGTTCAGAGCCGCCAAGAAAGTCAAATCCACTGGTGGAAATTTCCTGTGCTATCTCATAATACTGGTTGCGCTTGTCGACGTGTGCATAGAAAACCGCCGGAGTTGCATGGTTTACAGGCCCATCGGACATGATCCCGATCTGATAGCCGGCGTCCTTGAGCTCGTATGCCACCGATCTCATCGGAGACCCGTCGATGGCTGTGCCAATACGTCCGGTATTCGTCTTCTGTCCGCATGAAATTGCGGAGCCCGCCGCCGCCGAGTCAGTCACGCCACTGTCGGCGCAGTAGGTTCTGGTCAGACCGACAACCGGGAACTGGGTGAATGTGAGGTAACCACCTCCATAGCACGAGTCCTGATAGGCAAGGAAAGAATCCGTGGCAGCCACATGGGCAAGTCCCATTCCATCCCCGATAAAGAGAAAAACATACTTCGGAACGCTCTCCGTGCGCTGCTTCTTCAGCGAGAAAACGGTGGCGACAGTTGCCGCTGCAATGAGCACCGCGGCAATGATTATTGATACTTTTCTTTTGTTCATTGTTTGATGATTACTAAAAAAGGATGTCCCAATCGTTTTTCTCTCAGGACATCCCTTCTGCATTTAAAGTACTGTCTATTTCTCAGCCTTTCTTGCCGAATACATGATCTTCAGCGCGGAGCATCTTCTGAGCTCCTGCTTCACATCTGTTACGATACCCATTCTGACATCCTGATCCGCCCTGATGCTGATTGTCATAAACTGACGGTCAGCCTCACT
>ERZ1026848.1328-NODE-1328-length-13175-cov-21.585671_pt1 | contig 13175 bp, 12 predicted proteins | sample MGYA00380154_ERZ1026848 | MGnify/ENA primary metagenome ERZ1026848 (study PRJEB33269, sample SAMEA4719790) | human gut metagenome | biome: human-associated habitat; feature: organic feature; material: feces | place: Cameroon | collected 2013-10 ...
CTGGAAGAGACCCTTCCGGCGGAAGACTCTGAGTAAGCATTAGCCGACTTTCGGGCTAAGACGGATTGAAAGCCCGAAAAAGAACCCCCGGCCGTTTGCGCAGTCGGGGGTTTTCTCTTTCTCGCGGACAAAGTCTTGTTAGCCGAAGACTTCGTGCTGCGTGAGAATGATGTTGTAAAGGAAGTAGATCAGCACCGCAGCCCCCGCAATGCGAAGGACGATGTCAAGAATCTTCTTGAATTTTTCGTTGTCCATTGTCTTCTCCGTAGGAGGGCGGCTGGGTTACTGAGCCGTGAATTCTTTGACGACGGCCGTCACGCGCGCGATAAGCTCGTCGGCTTCGCGGCGCGAGATATTGAGGGCCGGCACGATGCGGATGACGTTGCCCGCGGTGACTGAGAAAAGCACGCGGTGCTTGAGGCCAATCGCCAGGCACTGGTGCGCCGGACGATCAAGCACGACGCCGATCATCAGACCGCGGCCGCGCACTTGCACAAAGCCCGGAACGTCCTTGAGGGCCTTGCGGAACCCTTCCTGCAGATACTCGCCCATCTTGGCGGCGTTTTCCACCAGATGTTCGTCCTCCATGATCGAGATGACGGTCGTGGCCGCGCGCATCGCCAGCGGATTGCCGCCGAAGGTCGAGCCGTGGTTGCCCGGCGTAAAGACGCCGTAGGCCTTTTCGCCGCACACGAGAGCGCCGACGGGAACGCCGCCGCCCAGAGCCTTCGCGAGGGTCATCACATCGGGCTTGATGCCCGAGTGCTGGAAGGCGAACCACTTGCCCGTGCGGCCCATGCCGCTCTGCACTTCGTCGAGCATCATGAGCCAGTCGTGACGATCGCACAGTTCGCGAATGCCGCGCATCGTCTCGTCCGAGAACGGGATGATGCCGCCTTCGCCCTGCACCGTTTCGAGCATCACGGCGCAGATACCCGGCGTGGTCTTAGCCAGGCTCTCGATCATCTCGAGATCGCCGGCGGGCACGCGGATGAAGTCGGGCACATAGGGCTCGAAGTCACGGCGCACGTTGGGGTTGCCCGTGGCCGAGAGCGTGGCGATCGAGCGGCCGTGGAAGGCGTGTTCGAACACGATCACCTTGGGCTCGAGAAATCCCTTGGAGTGGCCGTACTTACGGGCCAGTTTGAAGGCCGCTTCGTTGGCTTCCAGACCAGAGTTGCAAAAGAAGCACCCGCGCAGGCCGCTCTTTTCGCAGATCTTGGCCGCGACCTCTTCCTGCAGATCGATGCGGAAGTAGTTCGAGACGTGAATGACTTCGGCGACCTGCTTTTGCAGGGCCGTCACCAGGCGCGGATGGTTGTGCCCGACGGCGTTCACGGCGATGCCGGCAAAACCGTCAAGGTAGGTATTGCCTTCGGTATCGGTGAGCCACATCCCCTCTCCCTTTTCAAAGCAGACGGGGAGCGGAGAAAAAATCGGCAACAGGTGCGACTTTGTCATTTTTTTACAAACCTCTCAAGACACAAACGTGAGGTTAAGGGATCGGGAAAAAACCGCTTCTTTTTCCAGGGGTCGGAAAAATTGCCGTATTTTATGCTTTTTCGCGCGTTTGTTTAGTGCTGATCGTCAAGCCGGCCGTGTTTTTCATAGTGGGCGATCCGCGCGGGTTTGTTGGCCTCGTCGACGAACACCACGGTGGGCTTGTGCGTCTTGGCTTCCTCGCTCGTCATCGAGCAGTAGCACATGATGATCACCTTGTCGCCCGTGCACACGCAGCGCGCCGCGGCGCCGTTCAGGCAAATCACGCCGCTGCCCGCTTCGCCTGCGATCGTATAGGTCGAAAAGCGCTCGCCGTTGTTGACGTCGACGATGTCGACGCGCTCGTACTCGCCGATGCCGCTTGCGCGCAACAGATCGTTGTCGATCGTGATCGAGCCCACATAGTCGAGTTCGGCCTGCGTCACCGTGGCGCGGTGAATCTTGGCCTTGAGCATCTGCACCTGCATGATTTATTCGGCCGTCCGGTAAAAGTTGTCGATCAAACGGGTCTTGCCGATGTAAACGGCAATGGCAAAGAGAACGCAGCCCTTGACCGTCTCCACGGGCTCGATCGTGTCGGCGTCCACGGCCTGCACGTAGTCGATGCGCGCGAGCGGTTCGGTTTCAATGGTGCGCGTGATTTCGGCAATGACGGACGCCGTCGCCGTTTCACCCTTTTCCAAGAGGGCGCGACCCGCCGCCAGGGACTTGGACAAAATGCGGGCGGCGCGGCGCTCTTCGTCACTGAGATACGTGTTGCGGCTCGACTTGGCCAGGCCGTCGGCCTCGCGCACGATCGGACAGCCCACCACCTGCAGGGGCATATTCAGGTCCCGAACCATGCGGCGGATCACCGCCAGCTGCTGGGCGTCCTTCTGACCGAAGTACGCACGGTCGGGCTGGGCGATGTTCATGAGCTTCATGACGACCGTGGCCACGCCGCGGAAGTGAATCGGGCGGCTGCGGCCGCAAAGCTCGCGCGTCAGACCCTCGACCGTCACCCAGGTACAGGCGCCCGGCGCATACATGTCCGCGGGCCTCGGGGCAAAGACGAGGCTGCCGCCGCACGCGGCAATGAGCTTCTTGTCGCGTTCAAAGTCGCGCGGATAGGCTTGCAGGTCTTCCGTGGGCCCGAACTGCGTGGGGTTGACGAAGACCGAAACGATCACGCGGTCGCACTCGGCCGCGGCGCGCTTGATGAGGCTCGCATGCCCCTCGTGCAGATAGCCCATGGTGGGCACCAGGCCGATCGTCAGGCCCTGCTTTTTCCATTCGCGCACCTGAGCCTGAACCTTTTCAGGCTGAGAACAAATGATGAGTTCCATTTTTTCAGTTTTTGTTTTTGCGTATCACACGGTCCGGGGGCCGTGTCGGTGTTTTAAGCCGCCCGCTCGGGGCAGCCGTCAGTGAAAGGTTTCGGCCTCGGAGGGGAAGGTCCCCGCTTTGACGGCCGCATCGAATTGATTGAACGCCCGGCGCATCGCCTCGCCCACATCGGCAAAGCGGCGCACGAACTTGGGACCGTAGTCGCAGTACTGCCCGAGCATATCCTGCGTGACGAGCACCTGCCCGTCGCAACCCGCGCCCGCACCGATGCCTATCGTCGGCACCGACAGCTCTCGGGTGATGCGCTCGGCCAGGTCGGCGGGCACGCACTCAAGGACCACGGCAAAGGCGCCGGCCTGCTGCACGGCCAGGGCGTCCTCGAGAACGCGTCGCGCGGCCTCTTGGCCGCGGCCCTGCACCTTAAAGCCGCCGAGCTGCATGACCGACTGCGGGGTCATGCCCACATGGCCCATGACGGGAATGCCCGCAGCGACAATGCGCGCGATGGTCGAGGCCATCGTCACGCCGCCTTCGAGCTTGACGGCGCCGCAGTGGGTTTGCTTCAAAACACGGCCGGCGTTGCGCACGGCTTCTTCTTCGCTTACCTGATAGCTCATGAAGGGCATGTCCACCACGACGAGCGTGTTTTTCATGCCGCGCGCGACGGCCGCGCCGAACGTGATCATGTCCTCGACGGTAACGGCGAGCGTGTCGGGATAGCCGAGCATGACGTTGCCGAGGCTGTCGCCCACGAGCACGGCGTTGACGCCGCTCTCCTCAATGAGGCGCGCCGTCGTGTAGTCGTAGCAGGTGAGCATCGAAATGCGCTCACCTTTGGCCTTCATCGCGGCGAAGGTGGCGGCGGTGGTTCTTTTCTTTTCCGTAGACATCCGGGGGTCTCTCACATGTGGCGGGCGTAGGAGATGAGCAGCGCCTCAATGACGACGCGCGCGTTCAAGGGGTGGTCGCTTACGCGGCGCACGTCCCGCACGGAATTGATCCAAGTATAAAGGGAGACGGGATCGGCGGCCTGCGCAATGGTTTCAATTTCCTTTGCACAATCAGGGAAGTAGCGCACGCCGGCACCAACCTTGGCCCCGGCCAGATCCCAGGCCCAGCGCGAGAGCAACAGCCCGGCGGCCGACAAGGTCACGTCCTTGTCCACAAGGCTCGTGGCCAATTCGGGCGGCGCGGCGCGGCCGCGGGCAAGGTAATTGAGCACGCGCGATCGCATTTCGTCCGTGAGGCGAAAGCGCGGATCCTCCTCAAAGACGGCCAGGGGCATGCCCCCGGCTTCCGTCAGGCGCCGCTCGGCGTCCTGTACGCCTTGGCTTTCAAGCCACGCCAGAGCTTCCTCGTGCGAGGGCGCACGGGCGCGAATCAGGCGACAGCGCGAGCGGATCGTGGGCAGCACGCGGTCGATCTCGTCGGCCACGAGCATGAAGATCGTGTTTTCGGGCGGCTCCTCAAGGCTCTTTAAAAGCGAAGCGGCCGCCTCGGCGCGGATGCGGTCCGCCGGGTACACGAGCACGATGCGCACGCCGCCTTCGTGGCTTTTGAGGTTGAGAAAGTCCGTCAGGGCCCGCGTCTGATGAATGAGGATTTCGCGGTACACGCCCTTGCGGTCGCTCGCGGCCGAATCGGGCGGCACGTACGGGATGTCGCGCGGCAGGCTTTCGGCCTCGCTCACGACGTAACGGATATCCGGGTGCGTGCCCGCCTTCACAAGGCGGCAGCCGTGGCAGTGCCCGCAGGGCGTGCCGTCGGCGTTGGGAGACGTGCACAGCAGGGAGCCCGCGAAGGCGCGCACCAAATCAAAGGTGCCCGTGCCGCGCGGCCCGTAGACGAGAATGCCGTTGGGCAATCGTCCCTTGAGGGCCAGCAGGGCCTCTTCGAGCTCGGTCTGCCAGGAATAGAGCTTTAAAGACATCAGAGCCACCCCTGCGCCTCTGAGAGCAGCTCTTGGGTGATCGCCTCGGGCGCCAGGGACGCATCCAGCGTCAAAAAGCGCTTGGGGTCGGCTTGGGCGCGGTCCAGATACGCGTTGCGCACCCGCGTGAAAAAGTCGCGGTTTTCCTTTTCGAAGCGATCGGGCTCGCGGGTCGTGGCAAGGCGCTTGGCGGCGATGGCCGGATCCAGGTCAAAGACCACGGTTTTGTCCGGCCCGAAGCCCTCCTGCACCATCGCTTCGAGCGCGAGCACCTTTTGGGCCTCAAAGCCCTTGCCGCCGACCTGATAGGCGTAGGTGGCGTCGGTGAACCGATCCGAAAGCACCCAGGCGCCGCGCTGCAGCGCCGGCACGATCACGTCCGTGATGTGCTGCGAGCGGGCCGCAAAAAAGAGCAGCGTCTCGGCCATCAGATTCATGTCGTCGTTCAAAAGCAGCGCACGGATCTTCTCGCCCAGGGGCGTGCCGCCGGGCTCGCGGGTGCGCACGACCTCGATGCCGCGGTCGGTCAAAAAGCGCTGCAGGGCTTGGATCTGGGTGGTTTTGCCCGCCCCGTCGATGCCCTCAAAGGTGATGAATTTGCCTCGTGTCATGAAACTCAGCGTGCGTTGTTCTGCCGTTTTCTTTCCAGCTGGGCTTTGCGCGCGGGCGCCTTCTGGTACTTTTCCACGGCTCGGTTGTGTTCGGCGAGCGTGCTCGAAAAATACGTCGTGCCGTCACCGCGGGCCACGAAGTAAAGGTACTTCGTCTTTTGCGGATTCAAAGCCGCGTGAATGCTTGCGGCCGTCGGCATGGAAATGGGCGTTGGGGGCAAACCCGAGTTGAGGTAGGTATTGTACGGCCCCGGACGCTGCATATCGCGGCGGGTGAGGTTCCCGTCGAAGTCCCGTCCGATCCCGTAAATGATCGTCGGATCCGTCTGCAGGGGCATGCGAAGCCGCAGGCGGTTGTTGAAAACCGAGCTCACGAGGGACCGGTCCGTGTGCAGCGAGGTTTCCTTTTCGATGATGCTCGCCAGGATCAGCGCCTCGTATTTGCTCTTGACCACGGCCTCGGGACTGCGGGCCTCCCACACGCTATCCAGGATTCGCATCTGCTCGCGGTAGGCCGCGCGCAGCACGTCCACATCCGTGATGCCCGTGCGGAAACTGTAGGTTTCGGGCGCAAAGACGCCTTCCAGGGAAGGCTCCTTGACGCCGACGGCCGCCCGCAGCTCCTCTTCGCTCATCGCCGTGGTCTTGACGGTGATGTCGGGCAGCTTGCCGACGGCCTCGCGCACGACCCAGATAGGCTGTCCGTCGGCGATGCGGAACGTGAACTTTTCCACCTCCCCGCGGTGCAGTTTGTCGACGATGTCGGCAAGGGCCATGCCGCGCTCAAAGCGGTAGCGTCCCGCGTGAATCGCCAGGGACGCCCCCTGCACGCGTAGCACGCCTTGAAAGGTGTCGGCCGAGACGCCAATGCCCGAATCGGCCACGCGGCGGGCGATTTCACGGCCCGAGGAACCCGCCGGAATCGTCACGTCCACCGTCTCAACGTTGTCGGGGAAGGCGACGTCGCGCTCAAAGTACCACCAGGAGGGCAACGTGCAGCACAGCGCCAGGATCACCACGATCAGGGCGATGCGTGCGCTCCAGGAGCGGCAGATCTGCGGCAACAGGCTCTCGTCGGCGCGGGGCTCGGGTTTCTCAAGGGCTTCGCTCCTAAGGGAAGGTTCGCCCGCGGCGACGGGCGCGGCGGCAGGCGACGCAGCCACAGAACCGGCCGCGGCCGTTTCGGTTGGCGCGGGCTTGCTCTCTTGAGGCTTGGCCATTTGAGCTTGCCGTGCGGCAGTGGTGACGGGACGGTTTTCTTCTTCGATGGGATTTTCCGGAGTGCCGACGGGCGTCGGTTCGAGTCCGGCCATCGGCACCGAATCCGACGCAGGGGCTTGGCTCTTACGCTCGGCGTTCGTCACCTCAGCCGCCACGGCGAACGCGGGCGCCGTGGGCTCAGTCATCTGCTCGACAACGTCGCTCGGGGTCGTCGGCGCTTCGGGCATGGCCGGCGCGCTCGTCTCGACGGGAGCCGCCGGTTCGCTCACGGCGGCAGCGGCAGGCTCAGACGTGGCCTTGGGCCCGGTTTGGGCGAGAGTTTCGCTCACGATCTCGCCTTTGGGCTCGGGAGCAACCGCTTGCGCCGGCACTTGCACCGGAGCGAATTCATCCTTAACCGGGGCGACGCCCTGCTGCGGACGTGACTCAAGAGGGGCGCTCGACTCGACAGCGAGAGGCACGGGTTCGGCCGGGGCAGTGATCTCGGACACGGCTACCGACACGGCAGGCTCCGGGGCCGAGGCTTGGGCCGAAACCGGGTCCTGAGCAGGTTCTTCCTTGACGGAAACGTCGGGTTGCTCGGGCAGCGATTCCTGCGGCTGACCCGCAACGGTTGCCGCGGACAACGCCACGGGTTCAGAAGCAGCGGACTGCGTTTGAACAATGCCCTCAAGAGCGGCCGGCTTGAGCTCTTGGCCGACGAGAGCCGGCGAGGGCGTCGCTTCCGGGGTCGCTTTCTTGGTCGTCTTGCGCCGCGTGCGCTTAACCGGAGCTGTTTCGCCCTCGGCGGTTTTGCGCACGGTGCGTTTGCGCGTGCTCTTGGCCGCCGGTGCCGCAGCGGCAGCCTCCTTAGAGTCGGCCGTCGTGCCTTTGGCGGCACTTTTGACCGTGCGCTTGGCGCGCGGCTTTGCGGGGGCCTTCACACCGGCTTGGCCTTCGCTCGCACTCTTGGCCTTGGCGCTCGTGCGCCGTTTGCGCGGCGCGCTCGGCTCGGCCGCCTGCGGCAGAGCCTCAGGGACATCCTTCGGATTTTCGGTTTTCTCAGAACTCACTTGTCAAACGCTCTTTTAGGCCGTGGCCGGCGGCGTGGCCGCTCAAACAAAAGTCGGCACCTTTCAAGCCGCGCCAACCCCGTCTAGTACAATACGCACACACAACAAAGGGCGCCTCGCCGACCTCCTCGGAGTACGAAGCGCCGCCTTCAACGACAGCCTTTTTGAATTGATTCCATGACAGAAGCGAATTCTACGGTAGGAACGCTCGCCTGCCTGCGCGATCTGGCGCTGATCCGCGTCTCAGGCCCCGATCGGATCACCTTCCTGCAGGGCCAGCTTACCAACGACGTCACGCGTCTGGGCGACACGCTCATGACCGCGGGCTACTGCTCGCCCAAGGGGCGTCTTTTGGCCACCCCCCGCCTTTTTGCCGACGGCGACTCGGTGCTGATGATCGTGACGGCCTGCCAGGCCGCCGCCCTTGTCAAGCGCTTGAAGATGTACGTGCTGCGCAGCAAGGTGACGGTCGATCCGGACACCACGCACGAAATCTTCGGCTACACCGGAGCCGTGCCCGACATTCTGCCCTCGGAGGCCTTCGTCTTTGACCTGGGCACGCCCGCGGCCGCCACGTGCGTGGCCGCCGCCGTGCCGCAGAGACACGGTCTGATCATTGCCCCGAGCGGGACGCTGACGAGCACCGTCACGAGCGTGCAGTGGTGGGCCGTGAGCGCCGCCGCGGGCGAGCCCTGGATCTTTGCCCAGTCGGCCGACCGCTTTACGCCGCACGCCATCAACCTCGACCTTGTGCGCGGCATCTCCTTTAACAAGGGCTGCTACACGGGTCAGGAGGTTGTCAGCCGCATCGAGCACATCGGCAAGACCAACCGCCGCATGGTGCTTTTTGCCGCCAACAAGCCCCTGTCTCTGGCCGTGGACGGCGACGTCACCGATGTGGCGGGCGCCGTGTTGGGCACGGTCGTGTACGCCGTCTCGATGGCCGACCGCACCCTGATTCTCATGGAAGTGCCCACGGCCCTGTGCGAAATCACCGAGCCGGTCGAATCGAGCCTTGCCACGCTGTATCGCCTTGCTCTGCCCTACGGCTGGAGCCGCACCGAATAATTTTCAAAAAACAAGGATGGGCGGCCCATGCAGCCGCCCGAACACATCATGCCTAAGATCACCATCAACACCGCCGAGGAAATCGAAGCCATGCGCCGCGTCGGCGCCGAAGCCGCCGATTTGCTCGACTTCATCACGCCCTTTGTCAAAGCCGGCGTGAGCACCCTGGAACTTGACGAGCGCATGCTCGAGTACACCGAAAAGGTCCTCAAGGCCAAGTCGGCGTGCCTCGGGTACAACCCGGGCGGCGGCGTGCCCTACCCGCGCGCCACCTGCATTTCCGTCAACAACGTCATCTGCCACGGCATTCCGAGCGAAAAGAAGATCCTCAAAAAGGGCGACATCGTCAACATTGACGTCACGATCGTCAAGGACGGCTTTTTTGGCGACAACTCGCGTATGTTCATTGTGGGCAAGCCCACGATCGCCGGTCAGCGCCTCGTGGACGCCACCTGGGGCTGCATGTGGGCGGGCATTGAGGCCGTCAAGCCGGGCAACTGCTTTAACGACATCGGCATCGCCTGCTGGGAATTCGTCAAGCCCCTGGGCCTGTCGATCGTGCACGAGTACGGCGGCCACGGCATCGGCCGCGTCTTTCACGGCGAGCCGCACGTCTGCCACGTGCCCATCAGCATGCCCACGGCCAAGTTCGAGCCGGGCATGATCTTTACGGTCGAACCCATGGTCAACGCGGGCAAGCGTCACATCATGGATCTGAACGACGGCTGGACGGTCGTCACCAAGGACCGCAGCCTGTCGGCGCAGTGGGAACTTGAAGTGCTCGTCACGCCCACGGGCTACGATATCCTGACGGTCTCCAAGGGCATGCCCGAGCCGCCCAAGTGGGTCAAGGGCTGGAAAAAGCCCACGTTCGACTAAGTCGACTTTTTTAGTCTTCAAACAAAAAGGGAGTGCATCAGTTGCGCTCCCGTTTGTTTTGGCTTGCGTCGGGGTGCCCTCGTTACCGGGCGCCGAGCAGGCCCTTCTTGAGCTTGTCGTCGATCGCCTTTTGGCCGAGCCAAATGCTCAGCACGGCGTTGTAGAGCTTACGACCGCCGATGTGGTCGGCAATCATCTTGCCGTTGACCCACACCGAGGTGGTGCTACCCGAAAAGTCAAAGTCCACCAGATCGCCTTCCTTCACATCCCCAATCTTGTTCATGGCGTCCATGAGGGATTGCACTTCGCCGGCGATGGCCGTGCGGGTGGCCTCATCCGTGTTGTCTTTGAGGCCCTCCTCAAGGGCCGAGACAAAGCTCTTGGCCGAGACGTTGCGCAAGAGCCCCAGGCGCACGCGTGCGGCGCCGGTCTGCGTCAGGATCGCCTCGGCGCTGTCGGCCTTCACGGGCACGTAAAGGCCTGCGGCATACACCTTGAAGAACACCTTCTTGCGCAAGCCCGCGCCGTTGAGCTGCAGGTTGGCCGACTGCACGACGGCCGTGTCTTCGTAGCGAATGGCGTCGATGTCGACGGCGGCCTGCGCGGTATAGGCCATGGAGAGCGCCAGCGCAGCGGCGGCAAATTTTTGGATCATCGGAAAAATCCCCCCAAAGAAAAACGCCCGTAGTTTGCCTGAAAGACGGCGTCTCGGCACAGCGCCTTGCCGCGTCCCACTAAAATGGACGACATCGTTGTTCCCAATATCCACGAGCCGACATGTCCGAGATGTCCGATACGAGCTCCTTTTCCGTTGTCCCCTATCAGTCCCTGCGCAAGAAACTGGCCGAACACTTTGAAGCCAACGCGCGCACCGACGTTTATCTCAAGCGCCACACGGCCGTCGTCGACAAATTCGTGCGCGACTGCGCGCGCTCGGCGCAACTGCCCGCGCACTGCGCCGTGGCGGCCATGGGCGGCTACGGGCGGCGCGAAATGTACCCCTACTCGGACATCGACGTGGCCGTGCTCATCCCCGAGGGGATCTGCGACCCGGATCTCGCGAAGGTCTCGGCCTTCATCACGTCGCTCTGGAGCCTGGGCCTGACGGTGGGTAGCTGCGTGCGCACCAAGGAAGAAATGCTCAAGGAAACCGCGGGCGACATCACCGCCGCCACGGCCTTTTTGGAAGCGCGCCTGGTGACCGGCGACAAGGCCTTGTTTGCCGCCACTCACCAGGCCTTCATGGATCGGCTCGATAGCCGCATGTTCTTTCGCAACAAGATGCTCGAGATGCGACAGCGGCACCAAAAGTACGGCGACACCCCCTATTCGCTCGAGCCCAACATCAAGGAGGGCCTGGGGGGCCTGCGCGATTTGCAGGTCTTTTTGTGGTACGCCAAGGCGGCCGGCTACGGCGGCTCGTGGGCGCAGATGGCTCGCGGGGGGCTCATTACCGCCACCGAGGCCTATCACTTCGGGCGGTGCATGCACTTTTTGCGCGAGCTGCGCGTGCGGCTGCACCTGGTGTGCGGCCGGCACGAGGATCGCCTCATCTTTGACGTGCAGACGGCCCTGGCCGAGCGATCGGGCCTGAAATTGCGCGGCGCGCTGCTGCCGAGCGAAGCGCTGATGAAGCGCTTTTACCTCAATGCCAAAAACATCGTGCAGCTCACCGAAATCCTGGTGGCGGCCATCACCGAAAAGCTCTTTCGGCAGGCCGCCCCGCGTTTCGTCAAGCCCATCGACGACGTGTTTGTGGCCCGCGGCGACATTCTCGACATCAAAAGCCCCGAGGACTTTCGCAAGGACTCCACGAACCTGCTGCGCGCCTTTGTGCTCTTTGCCCAGCACCGCGAATGCAAGCGCATGTCCACGAGCCTGCTGCGCGCCCTCTGGCACGAGCGCAGCGGGATCGATACGTCGTTTCGCAACAACCCGGTCAACAAACAGCTCTTTTTGTACACCCTCAAGCTACGCTACGGCCCCTACCATTTTCTGAAGAACCTCAACACCTGGGGCATTCTCGGGCGCTTTTTGCCGGTGTGGCGGCGCATCGTCGGGCAGATGCAGCACGACCTTTTTCACATCTACACGGTTGATCAGCACACGCTCGGGGTCGTCAAGTTCCTGCGCCGTCTGACGCACTCCTCGTACGCGCACGAGTACCCGCTGTGCTCGCAGCTCATCAACGCCATCGACAAGCCCTGGCGCCTGACGCTTGCCGGCCTTTTTCACGACATCGCCAAGGGGCGCGGGGGCAATCACTCCGAATTGGGCGCCAAGGAAGTGCGCCGCTTTGCCGCGGCCTTTGACCTGCCCCCGGAAGACGCCGACTACATCGAGTTTTTGGTGGCCCAGCACCTTTTGATGAGCACGGTGGCGCAGCGCGAGGACATCACCGACCCCGAGGTCGTCGAGCGCTTTGCCGCCAAGGTGGGAAGCAAAGAGCGCCTCGACGGGCTCTTTTTGCTTACCGTGTGCGACATTCGCGCCACCAGTCCCAAGGTCTGGAACTCGTGGAAGTACCAGCTACTCACGGACCTGTACCGTAGCGCGACCATGACGCTTGAGGGCGGCGGCGCACCCAAGACGCGGGCGGGCATTTACGAGGATCACTGCGCCAAGGCCTGCCGCCTCATTGCCAAGACGGGCATGAGCGAGGCGGTGCGCGACGCCTTCTGGAAGGAACTCAATCTCGTCTATTTCCTGCGCCACTCGCCGCAGGACATCGCCTGGCACACGATCGAACTGGCGCAGCACCCCTCAAGCCCCGAGCCCGTGGTCAAGTGCCGCATCGGCCGCAAGGGCTCGGTCTACAAGGTGCTCGTCTACACCCGCGACCAAAAGGACCTCTTTGCCCGCGTGGTGGCGTTTTTCGAGCGCGAGGGCCTGTCGGTTCTCGACGCGCGCATTCACACCACCAGCCACGGCTGGGCGCTGGATACGTTCCTTGTGCAGGACAAGCGCTCGCGCGAAGTTTGCCGTCTGCAGTGCGGCATTGAGGCTAAACTCAAGAGCGTCATCGAGAGCCAAAAGCCCCTGCCCGAACCCAAGCGCGGCAAGCTCTCGCGGCGCGGGCGCAGCTTTCCCATCACGCCCATCATCGAAATCGAGCGTGACGAAAGCCAGCGCAGCTGGGTGCTGTATGTGACCTGCAACGACCGCATTGGCCTCTTATTTGCCATCGCCGTCGTGCTCGCGCGCCACGACATTAACCTGGCCACCGCCAAGATTTCGACCTTGGACGAGCGCGTCGAGGACGTCTTTCAGATCGATGCGCCCTCTCTGGCCGATCCCGACATGGTCGTGCAGGTGGAAACCGAGCTCATCGACGCGGTTTTAAACGCCGACTAGAGAACGGATAGGGGGTTTGCGCAAACGGGCGGACCTTATGGGGGCCGCCCGTTTGGTTTTGCGCTCAGCGCTGCTCGATCGGCACCACATGCCGCTCGACGTGCCCGTCAAAGAGGTACAAGTCGGCAAACAGCTGATTCGTTTCTCGCAACAACCTCAGAGGCTCCTGCCTTTGCGGCCCCAACAACGAGGGGTCGGTAATGATGAGCCACTCGGCATTTTTGACCGCCCGTA
>ERZ1026848.1334-NODE-1334-length-13114-cov-6.583735_pt1 | contig 13114 bp, 26 predicted proteins | sample MGYA00380154_ERZ1026848 | MGnify/ENA primary metagenome ERZ1026848 (study PRJEB33269, sample SAMEA4719790) | human gut metagenome | biome: human-associated habitat; feature: organic feature; material: feces | place: Cameroon | collected 2013-10 ...
CACTATCCTCTTCGTCGGCAGCGTCAGATGTGTATAAGAGACAGGTACAAAAAAGAATCATGGCACATAACGTTACAGTAACACAGAAGAGCGACACCCGTGCCCTACTTTTAGCCCTCGCCGCTATTTCCTTAATCCTTGCCCGCCGTGCTGCATGCAACACACTGAAGGCGGCCCGCAACGCTCGAAAATGGCTAACTACCCGGCACGACTTTTTGGTCGCCGACGGTGACCCTATACAGTGCACCGGCCTGCAGATTATAGGCTGCAGCCTGGCCTTCCTGGTTGTATCCTTCCTTTTATCGATTCACTTTTAATTTACAAAAATCCTACCAGATAGAGCGCACACGCGCCGGGGTGTAAGGTATTCAGGCCTTGCCCGGGGTTCGAGTCCCCGGCACCCGCTCATTATAGACAAACGAAAAAATACAATTATGGCAAAGTTGAAACTTCACAGAATCACCAGGGAGGCACAGCTCCTCCCACAGCGGCAAGACATGTTTCCCGCCGCCCGCTGGATGGAGGCAAAGCGCCTCCTGGCAAAGGTACTCAGACAGACGAGCAAGGAAGCGGGGCGCTATCCTGCAAAGTTCCTGCATGATCGAATGGTTGGCGCTGATTTTCCCGCTGTGAATGGTGGCTACTGTAACGGCCTTTTGTGCATAGCCAACAGCGGCGAACATAGCCAGGCACGCGGGTATTTTACCCTTGAGGATGCATCAGGATGTATGTATATATACGCAGCGCCCGCCGGCACATTGTGTATAGCACATATCACCGACGACGGACAAACGACATATTACCGCATCGACTAACCAGGGAGGCGGCTCCATCCTCCTTTATAGATTATGTAAAAAAACACAAAAAAAATAAAAGAGTATGAAAACGTACCTTATAATTTGCGACAATCAGGCAGTGGCCGACAAAGTGAACGACTACATAACGGTAAATAGCCTTTTTACAGAAGGGGAAACCATTACGGAACCTGCGGTAAAAAAAAGCATACGACTACACGTTCAAGTTGCGCAAAACGTTCGTGGGAACCTCAGACGCGCAAGCCCTTGCCTACTTTATCCAGAACGTTTGCTGGCGCCATTCCGGCCGGCCTGAGCAAATCTGCGAACACGTTATAGCATACGGGAAAAAGTGCGCATAAACCATACCGGGGAGGTTCCGGCCTCCCCTATTATAGAACATGTAAAAAATTGAGAAAATTGTTGGAATTATGAGTACACCTAATTTCGCATTGAAAAATGCTTCACGTTATTTTGTTTTCGGCATGCCTGCATATTACACGCAGGAAGAAATTGACGAGTACAGACTGGACCAGAATCTTTTAGGCCAGTTTGATGAATTGAACACGAAGGCTAATTATGAAGCCGACAAAGAGAATGTAGCCTGCGAACTGAAGGCGAAAGGATGGCACGCTATTGAGAAGTGCGACGGGGACCGCAACTATCCTACAACTCTATTTGCCGAGAAAATCCAAACCGTTTGCTTTGGCAATAACTCTGTAGATGTTACCGTTCAAGCCGGTTGCACGTCTGGCTATTACGAGGCAGACATTTTTGACTGGTTTGCGAAAGTAAGTTTTGACGGCTTGATAGATGGATGGAACGAGACGTTCGAGTACGAACACGACGAACTGACGGCTGCAGACGTGATCCGCGACAACTGGTACGACAACAAAGGACTCAGCAAGATTCACGCTGCGCACATCATCCGCAAAATCGAGTCTATTATAGACGAGCTGAAAAATGAGGCCGAGTTGGCCTTCTCAAAGTATAGTGACGATGAAATGTACAGCGCGTATCAATGCTCCAACGGTGAAGCCGGCTACAACAGGACACGCAAGCGGCTGTGGCAAGAAGAGGAACAGCCGGACAAAAAAACAGCTTAATATTATAGAACATGTAAAAAATTGAGAATATTATGGACCGTTTATTTATTGAAGCACAAAATCTGATTTGCAGCGACGGTAATGTATGGCTGTGGAAGTCTGAAAGCATGGATGGCGTGCGCCACTTTGCTAAAAAGGAGGATGCACAGAAGTACATCGAACTGCATCATCAGTTTAGCCGTGAGAATGGCAGAGAGGAAGTAGCCTACAGCATGGGCACTGAGGACGACTTCCTGGCGGCTGCAAAGGAGTTCGAGCGCAAGAAGAAGGCCAACGAGGTGAAGGAGTACTGCAAGCACGTGGACGCATTGATAGAGCGCAGACAGCTTGAGATAAAAGCCCTGGATGGACTGATTCAGGTATGCCGCAAGTTTGACGGAAAGGTTCTGAATAAACGTTTTCACGAGGCTGTAGAGGAGGAGACGGGCTTTTGTAGCTCGTTTGATGAATATTGTTTTAATCTAAAATGTTACGACATCTATAGATACAATGGCTGGAAAGATTATCCTGATATTGCAATTTATGTTAGTTGGGGCAATGGCTACCGCCGCTATATTGGCAATGAGAAAGAAGAGAATACGAACGAATGGCAGTGGAATACTGGCGACCGCCTGGAGGCGGAAAAAGCTGTTGCTGTTATAGAACAGTATAAAAACGACCGTTTGGCGACTATCGAGAACCTCAAGGCATCAAAAAGGAAGTATGCGGCATATCTGAAGCTGGCACGAAAAGCGGAACAGATTTTTAAGGACATGAAACAGTATGACTATGAGATTCAAGAGTTCGCCAGAACTCACGCACTGAGCAAGTACCACTGCCTCTCTAACTTGTGGCTGTCTTATTAAATTATCATTCACGGGGCTGCGCCTGGCAGCAGGGCAGCTCCCCCATTATAGAACATGTAAAATTTTTAGCATTATGGCAATAGATGAACTGACCGCTTCACAGCGCGAGCAACTGAAAATAGCCGTTCTCGAGAACGTGCTCGGGCATGAACCAAGTTACGGAGAAATGGCCTGCGCTGACGATATTGTGAGCGACGAGTATATAGAAGAGGAGTTTGCAGGAGTTGATTTCGTAGAGGGAGACTTCTGGAGTTAAAATTCCCTATTATAGAACACATATAAATTTGAGAAATTATGGATAAAAAGAAGTATATCGACGTGCTGACCGAACAGGCCAGCAAGCACAGCAGGCCGCAGGAAATGGCACTGAGCGACTTCTGCGACTACCTTATAGAGTTCTTCAGTATTGAAGCATTCCAGGCTGGCACAGCAGAATATGACCAGCACATCTTGAGCTGTACACGGAACAATCCCGACTTTGCCGGGCTCACCTTCCAGTGGCTCGATGATGTGGCTAAAGCGATGAAGCGAGGCGAGTGGCTGGACGTGTTCGGCATCTTGTACGAGGAAATGTATTTGAGCCGTGGCAAGGCCTCGAAGACGGGGCAGTTCTTCACGCCTCAGAGCATCTCAGACCTCATGGCACAGATTAGCACACTTGGAGCCGGCGACCACGGCAAGGTGAACGACTGCGCAGCAGGTAGCGGGCGTTTGCTCCTGGCTCACTACATGGAGAAGAGCAAACTGGACCATTTGGCGGGCCGTCGCTTCGAGTATGTGGCACAAGACAGCGATCCTATTGCTTGCAAGATGTGCGCCCTCAACTTCATGGTACATGGCATGTATGGCCGTGTGGAGTGTCGCGACACATTGCGCATGAGTGAGCCGACCGTAGTATATGTCATTAACGAAGTGAAATACCCGTTCAACACTCCCTATTACAGCGTGCGGACAGTAGTACCCGCAAAGGCAGCCTCTATTATGGAACATGCAAAAAACGACTGAACAATGGAACATACCTTCACTCTGACCAAGGAGGACGGACATACCCTGCTCACCTCACAGGAGTACCCCTGGTGCGTGCTCCAGGTGGTACCCACCACTCCCGACACGTACCTGCATACCTACTCACAGCTGCTCAATCGAGGCTACATAGCGCATCACCCCGTGTGCCGCCAGTTCCTCATCATCCACCTTGCCAGCGGCAACCACGACGGGCAGCACCCCGAGCGGGAAATCAAGATCACGCAGTCCAACAGCCTTTCCTTCCTCTCAGTGCTGAAGGACACGATGGCACAGGCGGTGGAATGGTACTATACGCACTGTATTATAGACAAGAAAAAAAACGACTGAATTATGGGATGGTCATCAATTTATACTGGCAGACTTACAAGCCAGGAGAAGAAACAGAGAATAGATAGAGTAAGAACGTGGGAAAACGAAGAAGTTGTAAAGAGTTGCATGGTAGGTACAACCTATTATGCGGCAGTGAGGAGAAAGGACGATGGTGTTGTTTATGCCGTAGTAGCTCTTACGCAGATGGAGGAAGGCGAGTTCGGTTTTAAGGATATATCCGAGATTTGCGGTCCAGTTGAAGAGAAATGCCCTGTAGGCATCTTGAAGTTACTTTCGCCCACCGACGATAAACTTGCGCAAGAATGGAGAAAGAGATGCCTTGAGAATCATGAAGCACAGCTTCGGCGAAGACGCTTCAAGACTACTTCTCTTGCGGGCTTCATAATTAAGACAGTACAAGGCTACGTATCGAAGGTTACAAAAGCCAATCTCTTCTTGAGTAATTCTTACCATGTTTGGCCGACAAAAGAGGAAGCTGAAAAAATGGTCTCCGAACTGATAGATTTAGGCCATGGTGAGCTGGCTCCTACTGTGTGCGAAGTGAAACGGCTCTCGCCTTCTTCGCCTTGGATGTTTAACGAACATTAGACACGATGGCACAGGTGGCAGTGTGCTATAAAATATTATAGAACCTACAAAAAACGACGGAAAATTATGAGAATACCAAAACAGATACCAAATGAGCTGAAGCGCCTGATCAATGCGATTGTGAAACGTTCTGGCGATTGCAAAAATTGGCTTAATGGATATAATAGAGATCCATGGGGCTTCACCTGGTATGGCTCCCGAATGATTTGCGAACCTTTATTTTGTAGTTATGGCTGCATAGGTTACGACATCACTTATAAGGGGTATGCTATCAATGTGGACAATGATTTGTCACGGATTGTAATTTGCGACGAATAGTATGAAGTATGAAAAAAAAGAAAATCATGGATAAGAGAACCTTCACCTTCCTGGGCGTGCGCTACACAGCGCCCGCCAGCCTGGACGAGAACATACGCGATTGGTTCGCCCACAACGCACCCACCGACACCTGCGACCTCATCCCTGCCGACGCCCGCTTCAGCACAGTGCATGCCGCACTCACGCCCTCCACCGCAGCCCCGCTCCCCGCCTGGTGCGCCGCCATCGCCCCCATCACCCGCAACCTGATATACTACTGCGTAGCCGTGTGTGCCTGCGGAATAACTCCAGCAAACAGGAAAAAATAAGAAAAACACTGTTTTTCCCGAAAAAATGTGTGTTTTTCCTTGGAAGTTTCCCAAAAAGTACGTACCTTTGCAGTGTCAAAAAAAAAAAGAAGTAACAACAATTAAAACAGGCGGCAACTGTAATTCGGCACCCCGATTATGAATAAGAACACTGAACATCTCAATGTCTGGTTCCACGTTGGTCACGACGACCGTAGCTACACCACTCCTTGCAAGCGGTACATCGACACCGTATCGGCACTCTCAGACACCTTCAAGGAAGATTCTATGGTGGACAAGACCGATGAAAACGGGGAGCCGCTTCCCGACAGTGAATGGAAGCTGCTTGACCGTGTGGGTAACATCATCCTGCAGGGACGAGAGGAGATAGAGGCAGAAGCGGGCGTCATCGACTGGGATGCCCTGTACGACAGGGACATCGTGTGCAACATCACAGAGTGCTCTGACGACGAGTATCAGGCCATCATCGACGCTGCGGAACGTGGCGAGTATGTAAATGAGGACGTGCTGTCTTACGCCTGTCAGAGGTTAGGGAAGCTGCTGGCCACCAGCATCAAGGTATATCCTTCCAATATGGAGGTGTTCACCCAGGATGGCTGCGTGAGTTTGGTGCGCGACAATTTCTCTGTATATACTGAGGATGAGGAGGACGAGGTGCGCGAAATGCTGGCAGACAAGGGCTTCATCCCAAAGTCTATAGACGAGATCATCGTCAAGATGGAGATATACGAGTGGTTCAGCGAGGAAGAGGAAGACTGACCCATTATCATTATAGAGACAATCACCAATCACCAAGTTTCAGCCCTACCGCATCACGGTGAAGCGGAAATCTATGAAGATAGAATTTGTGGGAGGAATCTCTCCAGAACTTGCCGACGTTATAGAGAAGAACGGAATTGATGCCGTTTGTGTTGAAGGGAATATCTGCGAAATCGGCGACAATGATTTTCTGGCTTTGAAGAGTGCTGCACCCGCAGCCTTTGACGGAAACGACATTGTTGTCGTGGAGGATGAGAGCACGCTCGAGCAAGAGTTGATAAAGACAGGTTTCCGCTATAGTGATAACGAGGACGGAACATTTGACGTGTGCTATGATCACAGCCAGGACGCGAATTTTACCGGGGTCAACATGTATCATGTGGCGACGGTAAAGGAGGAAGGCGACCTCTGGTGTGTCAACAACAACTGCGGAGCAGGCTGGGGCGAGTACCCAAAGGCGGATTGGACACTGATGGATGCCATCTCTGACCAGTGCATTGACGAATATATTAACTAACCAATTTCAGCCCTCGACATCACGGTTAAGTCTATAGATATGTTGAAATATAAAGACAGAAAAGTTGAAGTGGGAGAAGGAGGCTTTCTTGTAAGAGTGATACAGGAAGGAAAGCCTTTAGATGGAAAGCATTATTTCCGCAACAAGAAGGCTCAAGCCTTGTTTGACGAGTTGCGCAATCAAACATCTCTTGATGATTACGGGAATGTAGGCGACAAGTTCTTTTTCCGTTTTTTGTGCGGAGAGACACTATGTTATACCAGACGTGAAATTCTACGGATGGCGAATGGAGAACATTAGGAGTAAAAGCAAAAATTATTAGCCCTACTGCATTACGGTTAAGCGGAATAAAATGGAGAACATTTTAGAAAAAGCTGTAAAATCAAATGGCAATATAGAGTTGAACGAATTAAGTTGGAAGCAGCTCGTTGCCCTCTTGAATGTGTGGGATACCAACTACGCAAGAAGAGAGAATGCTTCATTCTCGGATATGATAAAGCGGTGTTACAAGTCGCGCCCCTGGCACGAGAACGCTAACGTTATTTATCTGCATGAAGACAATATGAAGACAACCATCGTGCCGCATGCCTGTTACAACCTCAACGAAGCAGAGGAGAAAATGATGTTCGATTTGCTTAAAAAGCAATTAAAGTAAAGAGTAACCTTCGTTATGGCAAAGAATCATAATCACAAGAAACCTGTTATGAGCGAGCAAATCAGAGTTTGGAAGTCGAAGAACCTGCGCTCCACATACATGCTCGTATATCGCGACGAACTGACGGGGAAGCTGCGTATCACTCGGATGGATGGCAGCAGGTGCAGCAACGAGAAGTCGCTAATCAAGGGCTACGAGATGTTCTACGGCGGGCTCTGGGCAGCTTGCAGGGACATGGGCAACGATGTTGCAGAGATACGCGCTGCCGTGGATCGCGAGATAGCCGAGGAGGCAGCACAGCGAGAGCGTGAGGAGCAGCGCCAGAAAGCGGAAGCCGAAGCCGAAGCAAAGGCTTTACAGGAAGCCCAGGAAATCAGGGCTACACTTGCCGGCACAAAGGACAGCATGAGCATCAAGCCTATCGAAGCGCTGCAGCGGTACGACCTGCTGGAGGAGCACCTGGAACAACTGAAGCCTGGCGAGTATGCCGTTTGCATCAATTATAAGAAGAAAGGCGTTGTGGAACTGCGCACGAAAGCACGGACAACCGACCATCTGAAGGTGTTGGCAAAGGTGACGAAGGAGGAGAAGAACACGAAAGCAGCCCTGCATCGTCTTGCCGTAAAGGTGCGCGAAGCATACTTGTCTGGTATCGCCATCATCGGCAAGACTCATGCCCTGAAAGGTTTCGGTAAGCGTATTGTGGATGCGGCTCCCTGCATCAAGGAGAGTCGGAACACATATTACTCTTCGGCTGCACCGCGTCAGTATTACGACAAGTACACGCTGATATACATGAAGCTGGAGGAGGCAGAAAAGAACGACAAATAATTGATTTATTATAGATAATATGGAAAAAGACCGAATAATTTACGACAAGCGCAAGGCCATGGGTGAGAGCATCCGTGCGATGCGCACCGCCCAGGGCTGGGAGCAGGAGCAGCTTGCCCAGATTGCGGGTATCACTCCTGCCAACGTCCGCAGTGTGGAAGCCGGCAAGTATGCCGTGGACATCGACGTGCTCAACAAAATTGCAGAAGCACTGGGCGCAGAACTAAGAATGATTGAAAAGTGAAAAGTAAAAAACGAAAGATTATGGCAACGAAGAAAAATTATCCGTTTATCACCGTGAAGATGTTTGATATTACTGACGAAATCGACGGAATGAATGTGGTGTTTGACGCACGCGAGGTTGAAAGTTATCAATACTGGACACTCGATGACGAAGACGAGAGCGTGAAGGTTAACTTCAAGTCAGGCAAGAACATGTACCTATACCTGGAACTCGACCAGGAGGAATATCCTGGAGAGAATCTCGTTACGCTGATAGACAGCGTGCTGGATAGCCATTTCTGGCACGACAACGAGGACTCCACTCCGGACAAGGACTGAGAGCAATGTTCAAAATACTGCATGCCTTCTTTGACCACCCCTTCTGCTCGTTCGAGTTCCTGAACCTCGACACCCAGGAGCATATATTCGCGGACTATTTCGATGATCCGTTTTACGAGCTCCTGCAGGAGTGCAGCGTGACGCACGACTACGAACTGGAGGGGAAGGTCATAGAGAAGATTCCGGGCGATTTGTTCCAGCACAACGAAGAGTATGCTACCATCAGAGCCCAGCAGTCTTACGAGGGTTCTTGGTTCTACCCCTGGCTGAAGAAAAAACAGGCTGTCTCTCTTTCAGGGAAGAAGAAAAAGAAGAGGTGATATTACTCCTCATTATAGAGACTGGGCATAATCACAGGGAATTAAGAAAGTCTATCTATTCAGCCCTCGCTATCACGGTTAAAGCAACAAAATGGGATTTTGTCTTGAAAAAGTAGTAAAAGAGAATGGCAATATAGACGTTAACGAATTGAGCTGGAAGCAGATTATTGCGCTCCTCAATATGTGGGACACAAACTACGCAAGAAGGGAGAATGCTTCATTCTCGGAGATGGTGAAGCGATGCTACAAGCCTCGCACTTGGCACGAGAACGCAAATATCATCTATCTTCATAAGGACAACATGAAGACAACGATTATACCTCATGCGTGCAAGGACCTCGGAGAAGATGAAGAGAACCTTATATTCCAGTTGTTGAAGGAAAAACTGACGGAATAAAAAAAGCCCCGACCGAAGTCGGGGCACCGCGAGCCACTGGCTCGTATCTACTAAAGTAGAAATTGTGAGGCTCTATATAAGAGCGTTTCAATCCGCAGGCGTTAAGCCTGAAGTCAACGGAAGGATGATGTTTTTTTCAATTCCATAAAGGTACGATTCAATCTCCCAACCGAAGACAATGCAAAATTAAGAATTATATCTATAACAACCAAATAAAATCACAAAAATCTATCATATTTTCGTGCAAGAATATTTTATGGACATGAAAGCAATTGAAAATTTTGAGGATTATCGCGCGTTTGTTGACGAGCCCATCATTGAGGAGGAGCCGATTGAGGCAGCGCCTGCCGCTGTGGAGTCTCACATTATGGAGCCTGAGATTATCCAGAGCCAGGAACCCAAACCGAAGCGCAAGCGCTACTATCCGCAGGTGGGCGAACCTACACTGCGAGTGAACAGCGACGGCACAGCGGTGTTGGCATCGGAAAGCAACACTCGGGGCATAACCAAGGTGATGATGTATGTGCTGGCGGTCATCGTATTTGCCGCAGCGGCAGTAACCCTATTCTCAATGATAGGCATAGCCGTATTCTTCCTTCCGTTGCTGGCGGGAGCCTTCAAATGATTTTTTTCATCTATTATATATTACACAACATGGAGAAGTTTGACACACTGCAGGCGCGTGGAGGCGGCCGCAGAACCTACGAAGGCCGCACACGGCAAATCAAGTTGCCCGACGACGTGCACAAATGGATCACCTCACACGGAGGCGGCAGATACCTCACCGAGGTAATACGTGCCATCATCGCTGTAACGCCCGACACTGAACAGGAGGAGCAGGAGGAGTAAAGCATACCAGGAGCGCCCGCGTTATGAGGTGTGTATTAAATCACCGTCTGCGTCCCTGGCAGCACACTCGCTGTCACGGATGCAGGCACCACAAACAAAAAAAAAGAAATGGAGAAGAAGAAGAAAAAGAAACTGTTTGACCTCGTGCTCTCTGTGTCAGAGAATGGAGAGCGCATCACCACAGACCTCACCTGTACCAAGGACGGGCAGAACATGATGCCGGAGGCATTGACAGGGGAAAACGTATCATACGCCCTCGAGAGCCTGAGATACGCCACAGGCCTGTTTGCACGGCTGTACGTGGTGCAGCTGCACAAGGAAGGCAGAATCACGGACGAGCAATATCAGAAGTTCCGCGAGGAGACAAGAGGATGAACGGAAGTTGTGTTTTTATTAAACTTTATAGGATCATGGCAGAAACAGAGAAATTTTCAAAGAGTCAGATTGCAACACTGAAGCACATTCAGAAGAAGGGATTCGCAGCGTATCAGCGTGTTGACGGTACGGCTGCATGCCCGGAACTGGAGGAACTTGTGGGCGCTGGGTATCTGACAAAGAGTTACATGGAAATGTTCAACGAGGATGTTTATAGGCTGACAGAGAAAGGCTCTGGCTTGGTGCACTCGTTTGTGTGGTAAAATTCAACTAATCAACAAAACCATCTAAAAACCTATTTGTTATGATGACTAACTTGAAGATGATGGCTGCTGTAGTGGCCATGGGCATGATGATTGCATCATGCGGTAACGAGAATCTGGCGGAGAACGGGCAGCCGGCAGGCAAGGCGCACGTGAAGCTCTACTGCGGCATGAACGTGAGCACCCGTGCTGCGCTGACAGCCAACGGGCGCACCGTCACCGACCTGTATCTGCTGGACTACGACAAGCAGTCGGGCCGCCTGCTGCAGGTGCTCCACCAGACGAGCACTGCCACGGACTTTGCCGAGCCTGACCTGATGCTCGACTACGGGGAGCACACCCTGAAGGTGGTGGCTACATGCAGCCAGGCACCTGCCCTGTACGACGGGGAACAGAAGGCATGGAGCATAGCGGACAACGTGCTGACACCCGTCAGTGCCACCGAGCCCGTACTGCTCACGAGCGAGAAAACATCGGACACCTTCGCTGCCGAGAGGGATGTGAACGTGGTCATCGGCAAGGCCAATGCCGTGAGCATCACCCTGGAGCGTCTGACAGCAAAGCTCGTGGTGCAGTGTACCGACGTGTTCCCCGACGAGTGCAGTACCATCACGCTCGACTGGAACGAGCCGCGTTCCCTGCAGTGGAAGGACTTCCGCGTCATGGACGCAGTGAAAAATCAGAGAGTGACGGACGTGTCCTCGCTGCGCGGAGTGGATGGCTCCCCCATCACCTACTTCGTGCTGGCACCCGAGGGCGGTTACCAGACGGACATCACCTTCACCATGGGACGCTCAGATGGAGCACCCTACTCCACCATCACAGTGCCGGCTGTACCCTTTGCCCGCAACAAGGCAACCGCCATCACTGGCTCTTTCTACAACCACCAGCAGGGCTTTCGCTTTGAGGTGAACGACAAGTGGGACGAGGCAGGCACGGACATCAACATCTGACACATGCCCAGGCAGACAGACAGGAGGCGCAACGGGACTGCTGTGCGCCTCCTGCCCTGTTGCCGCCAGCACAGATTACCACCGCCACTGTTTACCACCGCCACAGATTACCGCCAGCTGCCCTGCCGCCTGATGCACAACCGCCAACAACAAAAACGCAAAAAGCAATGAGCACAATACATTTCTCTTTCTTGATCCACCGCGCATGCAAAGAGTTTGGCCGTATCATGCGTCCTTCTGCCACAGAAAACAGCAGCGCATGCCGCAGGATTTGCCATTTCATTCGCCCTTCTGCCGCAGAAAACAGTGGCGCATGCCGCCTGTTTGCCCTGTTTGTCCGCGTCCTCGTGCTGACGCTCGCCTGCTGCCTGGCACTGGCTTGCCAGCGGGTCACACTCACCGACGAGGACAATCTGCCATCATCATCCACACCCACCGTCACCCACCGCGAGGAGGTGCTGCTGGCGACCAATGACACGGCACGCTTCTACCTGTCGGGCACGGAGATTTCCAGCGTCCGGCTTAATCTCTACCCTACCCCGTCCTCTCTCATCAAAGACCCGCGTTACCGCCTGCCTACTAAATTAGAGGTTTACTGTGTGCTAAAACAGGTTGCCATTCCCAGCGGCTACTGGCAGAGCAGGCAGCGCATCCTCTGCTACGACACCCCGGCAGACTTCGGCACCCAGATAGGCTCAGCCTACTTCGGAACCGGCATGTACTACACCTATATCCCCAACGGCACCGTCATACGTGCTGGCATGAAGACCAAGTACTGCATCCTGCCCATCCGCACCGAACAGCGAACCCAAGACAACTCCTCCCTGCACATCACCATCAATGATGAGTGGGAGGAATGAGATTCCGTTCTACCAAACACACACATTCACACAAACACACATATTCATACGAACACACAATCATGCAACGGAATTATCCAACGAATGTATATACACACATTCACATGATTACACAATCATACAAATACAAATACAAATACACATTCATACTAAGACACAAACACACATTCACACAAGCACACACCATCAGGGCGTCTTGTATATATACAACTTCACGCAACCATCACCATACACTCTACACAACCACCATTAGCACTACAAACTTTGATGTTTTCATGCGCACATGTTTTCATACGATTTTGTTTTCATATATTCATATTATTATGTATTCTTATGTTTGTATGTAGATTCGTTAGTTCATACTTTCGTGTGTTATTAGTTAGTTAGATATGTAGTTATGTGGTTAGTTGTTTATGTAGATATGTGAGTAAGTAAGTAAACAAATACATAGTTAAGTAG
>ERZ1026848.1335-NODE-1335-length-13106-cov-4.811585_pt1 | contig 13106 bp, 20 predicted proteins | sample MGYA00380154_ERZ1026848 | MGnify/ENA primary metagenome ERZ1026848 (study PRJEB33269, sample SAMEA4719790) | human gut metagenome | biome: human-associated habitat; feature: organic feature; material: feces | place: Cameroon | collected 2013-10 ...
CTTATTTTCGATGACGAACCAGAAAAGGCGTACAGCGCAAAGGTCATTGACGGCATCGGCATTGAACAGATTGCCGTTACCGGGCATTGCAGCGTTACGTTTTTGTGTGAACCGTTCGCGGAATCCATCGGCTACAACCAGAAAGCCGTGCAGTCGGTTTCCCTGCCGGATACGGTCACGATTGACGTAAAAGGCACGCAGGAAACCGACGGGCTGATTTACATTACAGCACGCGGCACAATTACGAATTTGACCGTTACGCGGTTAAAGGTGAATTAAAGAACGGAGGTATTTCAACATGAGCGCATTATCAAACGTCCACGCGACAAGTCTTTTGAACACATCCTTGCGCAGCGGCACGTACTACCTTGCATTGTTTCTGACTGACCCGACGGCAAGCGGAAACGGCACGGAAGTCAGCGGCGGCGGATACGCCCGCAAGATCATCACGTTCGGCACGCCGTCGCTTGTGTCCGGCAAAGAACAGGTCACAAACAGCGCTGCCGTCGATTTCGGCACGATGACCGCAGACCTCGGCACGGTTGCGTATTGGGGCATCTACGATGCACAGTCAAGCGGCAATCTGCTTTGGTACGGCTCGTTTTCGCGCAGTAAAAACGTGTTGAGCGGCGACGCAATCACGGTTTCGACGGGGGCAATCGTCTGTACGCTGTCATAAGGGGGCAAGACCATGTTTAACCGCTCTGCATACAACAGAACATCGTTTAACCGTTCATCGTCCATCGTCTTTGAATGGCTTGCGACGGCGAACGCGGAAACGGATGCGTCGGCGGCGGTCAAGATCATCCGGCATTTGAACGGAGCGGTAGAAGCGGCTGCAGAAGCGCGCGGCGTGATTATCCGCGTCGTGCTGCCGTCTGCCATTGCAGAAGCAGAATCGTCCAGCGTGGGCGATTACATCCGCATACTGTTCTTTGATGCGATGGCGGGAGCCGTAGCGACGGCGACCGCGACAGGCGTTTCGACGTACGGTTCGATCACAATGCAATTCCCCGGTCTGACCATGACAGCCGGGGACGAACTGATTATTGACACGGGACACATGACGATCACGCTGAACGGCGCGAATGTCATTGACCTTCTGAGCGATGACAGCGAATTTTTCAAGCTGAAACCGGGCGAAAACGACATTATCGTAGAGGGCGGCACGACGGCGGATATTAAAGTTTTGTGGAAAGACAGGTGGCTATAATGAAAGTCCCACAGATTTTTGACCGCAACATGAAGCGCCTTGCATTCCTCGACAATGCCGTTTCCGTCGGCTATTCGCTGGAAATCAATTCACTATGGACGGCGACATTTACGCTTCCGGCGGACGATGACAAAAACGCCTATTGCCAGCCGTTGAATTTCGTCGAAATCTTTGACGGCGACGAAAGAATTGACCTGTTCCGTATCATCGGGGAAGATTTGGAGCGCAGCAACGGCGCGACGCGGTTCTATGACTGCGAACACGTCCTTGCTACGCTCCTGTCCGACGTACTGTTTCAGTACCATCAATACGGCGGGGGCGGCATCAAAACCGCCGACGTGCTGAACTACGTACTTGCGCGGCAGACAACGAGAAACTGGGTCTTAGGCGATTGCGATTTCAAGCGGTATTTCGAGTACAACTGGGAAAATTCGACGCTGCTTGCGGCGCTGTTCGCCGTGCCGGAATGCTTTGACAGTGAATATATGTGGACATGGGACACGACCGTTTACCCGTGGACGATTTCGCTTGTAACGCCGTCGGACACGATGAAAAGCGAAGTCCGATACGCGAAGAACATGACCTCGATGAAAAAGACCGTGGACGCATCCGGCATTGCAAACCGCATCTATGCCCTCGGCTACGGCGAGGGCGTGAATCAGTTGACCATTGCGGGCGTGAACGGCGGAAAGCCGTATGTCGAGGATGCAATGAGCATCCAGCAGTACGGGCTATGTTCGACCATCCTTGTAGACAGCCGGTACGAAGTCGCGGAAAACCTCAAGGGATACGCGGAACAGATGCTTGCAGAACTGAAAAACCCGTACGTCAGCTATGAGATCGGCGCAATCGACCTCCACAGGCTGACCGGCGACACGTTTTCAAAGTTTCGCCCCGGCGAGATCGTCCGCGTCGTGGACGAAGCTGACGGCATCAACCTCCGCACGCGCATTGTCAGCGTAGAGAAAAGCGACGCGCAGGGCGACCCCGGAAGCGTGACCGTTACCATTGCCAACAAGTCAAAGGACATTGCGGGCAGCATTTCCGAACTGCAAAACCGCGCCCTCATCAACGAAACGTATGCGCAGGGCGCGACGAATCAGCAGATTTACAATTTCACGGACAACGCCGACGCAACGCATCCGGCGACGCTGAAACTGTATATTTCTGATTCCGTCGTGCGTATCAACAAAATGCTGTTAAACATCCAGTTTGAAGCATTCCGCGCGTATGAAAAAGCAATCGGCGGCGGTGGCGGGCAGACAACCTCCAGCGGCGGCGGACAAACAACCTCGTCCGGCGGCGGTTCGACCACATCCAGCGGCGGCGGGTCTACTACCTCGTCCGGCGGCGGAACAACGTCATCGTCAACCAGTCTGCGCAGCAGTAACACAATCAATTCGTCGGATAACGGCGGCAGCGGCGGCGAAAATCACAATCACGGGCTTGCACGCGGCGACCGCCTTGCGCTGATAGACTACAACAACAATATCATCGGCGGCGTGAATTTCGTCCCGTCCGGCGCGCATACGCATCCGGGGCATACGCATACCGTCGGTTCACACACGCATAGCGTCAGCGCGCACACGCATAGCGTCAGCGCCCATACGCACACGGTAAAGGCGCACACGCACACGGTTCAAGATCATACACACAAAATCGAATTCGGCATCTATGAGGGCGCGCGGGCATCTTCGGCAACGATCAAGGTTGACGGCGTAGAAATTCCAGCCCCCACGTCGTATGACAATCTGGATATTGTCGAGTACCTGAAAACGGACGGCAGCGGCAAGATTCAGCGCAACGCATGGCATACGATTCAGATTTTACCGAATTCCATGAGCCGCATTGTCGGCGCGGTATTCATGCAGACGTTCTGCAATTCGCGCGGCGGCGGCGATTACTAAAACGGGAGGTTACGCAATGGCAGAACTTGCAAAAATGTACCCGCCACAGGCGAACACGCCGGAAACGTCCCTGTCCGGCGCGCTGACGGCGGCGGGAACGACCGTAAACGTCGTTGACGGGACAATGCTGCCGGATGCGCCGAACTTGCTGACAATCGGTGCAGACGGGTCTACGGCGGAAACCGTGCTGATGACCGCAAAGAGCGGGAACGTGCTGACCGTTGTACGCGGGCAGGACGGCACGACCGCGCGGGCGTGGTCTGCGGGCGACGTTATAGGCAGATATTTCACGGCGGCAGATCAGAAAGCAATGCAGGACAACATTACAGCCCTGAACAACGGAAAAACGGAAAAGGTCACGTCCCCGACGGACGGCAACCTCGTTGCGTTCGACGGCACGACCGGCAAGCAGAAGGACAGCGGAAAAAAGCCGGGTGACTTCGCCGCTGCCAGCCACACGCACAGCGGGTACGTCGAAAAAGTTTCGTCCCCGGTTTCCGGCAACCTCGTCGCGTTCGACGGCACGACCGGCAAGCAAAAGGACAGCGGCAAAAAGCCGGGAGATTTCGCCGCTGCCAGCCATTCACACAGCGGATATGCGCAGGCGCTTATTTTCCAGAACGTCAGCGTTGCAGCGTCCGCGTGGAGCAGCGACAGCACATATGCAGCGTACCCGTACGCGGCGACACTGACGCTGACGGGCGTGACCGCAAGCCACGTGCCGGAGGTCACGTTCGGGGCAGCGGAAGCCGCATCCGGCATCTACGCGCCCGTCGCGCTGTCCGGCAGCGGAACGGTCAAAATCTACGCCGCGTCGAAACCGGCGGCGATCACGCTGCAATCTATTTTGTGCATTAAGGCGGTGTAAAACATGATCGGAAAAACAAACGCATTATCGGCGGCGGGGGTGGAATTATCCCTCGTCGTTTCTGTTACATCCGGCGCGGCAGTAACCGCGACGAAAAGCGGCAAGACCGTCACAGGCACGGCGGCGGGCGGCTCTTGCGTTCTGAAACTGCCGGAGGCGGGTACGTGGAGCGTGTCGGCAACGCTGAACGGGCAGACCTCCAACACGCAAAGCGTGTCCGTAAAAGACAGCTACGCCGTGTCCCTGACGTTCTTTAGCGCGACGATCACGGTAACGGTCGATTCCGGCGCATCCGTCGCGTTGAAAAAGGACGGCGTAACAGTCCAGACAAAGACCAGCACGGGGACGGCGGTATTTACCGTAACGGAAACCGGCACATATACAATCGTCGCCACAAAGAGCGGGCAGAGCGTCAGCGGCACGGTCAACGTCGTATCCAGCACGACTACGTACGCGCTGACCCTCTCTTTTGTTTCGTCTACGCTGAACAATAACGAATGGAGCGTCATCAAGTCCGTATCTGATGCAGGACAGGGCGCGTCCTATTGGAGCATTGGCGACCGCAAGGCGGTCACGCTGAACGGCACAGTCGGCGCGTTGGCATTATCCAACGTCACGACGTATGTGTTCATCATCGGATTCAATCACAATTCCAGCGTCGAAGGAACAAACCGCATTCATTTCCAGTTGGGCAAAACGGCGCTGTCCGGCGGCACAGACGTTGCGCTATGCGACAGCAAATATAATTCGCAAGTATCCGCGACGGGCTATTTTTCCATGAACAGCAGCGCAACAAACTCCGGCGGATGGAACTCGTCGCAGATGCGCACAAAAATTTGTGGTACAAGCCTGTCAAGCTATTCCGGCACGATCATTGCGGTCATCCCGGCAGCGCTCCGCGCGGTGCTGAAATCCGTGACGAAGTACACGGACAACACAGGCAACAGCAGCGCCGCAAGCGCGGTGACGGCAACAACGGACTATTTCTTTTTGCTGTCTGAATACGAAGTATTCGGAAGTATCACATACGGAAACACGAATGAAAAGAGCAAACAGGCGCAGTATTCGTATTACAGCGCCGGAAACAGCAAGGTCAAATACAATCACAGCGCGACAAGCACAGCCGTTCATTGGTGGCTCCGTTCCCCGCTTGCCAGCTATTCCACGTTTTTCGTGTTTGTGCTTACTGACGGCACGGTCTACGGCAGCGGCGCGTACTACTCGCTTGGCTTTGCCCCCGGCTTTTGTGTATAATTCGGAATTCAAGCCTTGCGCCCTCAATGGGCGCACAGGCGGCAGGAGGTCACGAAATGTCAGTACCGAAGTCACGACGCGGAGAAAGCCCGGCAGAGTATATCAACCTCGCCCGCGAAATCTACGTTTTCACGTACAACCGCGTCAGAATCTTACCGAAAAGCTACACGTTCTATTTCTCGCTGCCGCTTTACAATGCGGCGCGCGAGGCGTACCGGCTTATCAAGACGGCAAATCTGATTTACATTCACAACGACGCAGACAAGCAGAACCGCAAGGAATTGTACGAACGGGCGCAAGGCTATTACAATTCCATGCTGGACGTGCTTGACCTTGCGTATATGAATGTCAACCATGAGAAATTGCCGTCGAACGTCCTGAAAGAATGGGTCAAGCTGATAACCGACGAACTCGCGCAAATTTCAAAGATCAAGCGGAGCGACAAAGCGCGATAGCGCGCCGCCCTGCATGATTTGGGTTATATTCCGTACAGCCGTTAATTGGTGGCTCCGTTCCCCGAATGCCAGCAATTCCACGAATTTCGTGAATGTGAATACTGACGGCACGGTCAACAACAACAACGCGAACTACTCGAATGGCTTTGCCCCCGGATTTTGTATGGACATAGGGCAGACCGATTAGCCGACAGGCAAAAGCAGTCCCTATACAAAAGGGGAATATAACCCCTCTGACGGCATCCGCCGCCGGACAAACATATACCACGATACGGAAAGCCGGACGCTACTTGCATGGACGCGGGGCGCGCGTTCCCCGCGTTTTCATGGCTACGCCGTTACGCATTTTAGACAGCGCGACAAGAAAGAAATGTACGAGGTATCATTTTCCCATGAACAGCACAGAAAGGCACGAAGCACGGTATCAGCGGCGCAAAGCCGCGCGCATAGAGAAGAAAGCGAAAGCGTTGAAAGAATTCGGGGATTTCGGCACGGTGTTTTCTTTTGACCATCTTTACGCATCATACCGCGCGTCTATTAAGGGCGTTGGCTGGAAAGCAAGCACGCAGCGTTACAAATCGTCCGCCCTCGCCCACATCGCAAAGACGCAGGAAGAATTACTGACCGGAAAATATCGGTCGCGTGGATTTTACGAATTTGATCTTGTAGAACGGGGCAAGCCGCGCCACATCCGAAGCGTTCACATTTCCGAACGTGTCGTACAGCGCTGCTTATGCGATTACTGCCTCGTCCCTGCATTATCAAAGTCGTTTATCTACGACAATGGCGCAAGCCTGCCCGGAAAAGGCTATGACTTCGCCGTATCCCGCGTGACGCGGTTTCTTGCAGATCATTACCGCCGGTACGGAAACGAGGGCTATGCCCTGATTTTCGATTTCTCAAAGTATTTTGACACAGCGCATCACGAACCGATATTTGAACAATTCCGGCGCAGCGGCATCGACGGCAACCTCGTCCGCTTGTCGGAATATTTTATTTCAAATTTCGGGGACGTGGGGTTAGGGCTTGGCAGTCAGGTTTCACAGATTGCCGCGCTTGCCTTGCCGAACAAGATCGACCATTTCATAAAAGACATTCTGCGCATGAAACGGTACGTCCGATACATGGATGACGGTTGCATTATCGACCGGTCAAAGAAGCGGCTCGAAAACTGCCTGCATCATTTGCGGCGGCTCTGCGCCGCGCACGGTATCCGCCTGAACGAAAAGAAAACGCAGATCATCAAATTGACGCGCGGATTCTCTTTTGTAAAAGTCCGTTTTCGATACGGAAGAACCGGCAAGATCGTCCGCAAAGCGACGTATCAGGGCATTCGGCACATGATGCAGAAATTGAAGATTTTCCGAAGATGGGTAGATCGGGGCAGGATGGCAGCGGCGGACGTAGCAGCTTCCGTCACATCATGGCTCGGTCACATGAGAAGATTTCACTCCTACTTTGCCGTACAAAAGGTATTGCGGCAGTACAATCAACTGTTTCCGGGAGGTACGTATGGACTACATCACTTACAAACGGTATAAGGGCAGCGGAATCGGCGGCTATTTCAACCTTCGCCACGGCACAAAGGTAACGGAAAACGGTGGATTCCTTCACGCCCCGGACGGGCGCGGTATCTGCGCCGTGACCAGCGAGGACGGCTGGGAGCATTTCAGACCAGACACGCCGGAGGGCGCATACCGGCAAAAGCTGCTTGACAAGCTGTACCGATTCTATATCAGCGGAAAGGGCGACGCGGCGGCGGATTTTACCGCCGAACGCTTCCCGGACGCTGATAATTATTACTGGAAAAACCTCTTGCGCACAATGCCCACGCCGAAGCTGACGGCGTTTTATTCTGCGCGGCTCGGACAGCCGCCGAAAATGGAGGGATAACGTATGTATCAGATCAAACAGAACGGCAGCGTCATCGGTTATTCGGATGACGTTATTTTTGTCCGCCTGCATGAAAACGGGTGCTATGTTCCGTGTGAGCGGGCGCAGGCAGGCGGCTTTTGCGTGAAAGTCCCGGTTAACTACACAGAAGAAAACGGGGAAACGAAAACACGTCTTGAAGATTTCGTGTATAAGTTTTCTGGCGATGATCTACTCGGCATCGAACCGACGGCGACCGTGGAGCAATTCAGCGGCGCGTTGATGCTTGCTGAATCCGACAAGGTTATGAACATCCTGTTAGGAGGTACGGACGAATGATTACAGTAGAGCGGGCAAAGAAACTCCGCGCCGTCATCGAACAGGGCGTTGCAGCTCTGAATCTGGATAATGCCGCAGCGCTGGATTGCGTCGAACTTTTCCCTGCATGGGAAAACGGAACGGCTTACATTGTCGGGCAGCGGCGACAATTCGGCGGGAAATTGTATAGCTGCATTCTTGCGCATACTTCACAATCCGATTGGACTCCGCCTGCCGCCGTGTCACTCTGGTCGCCGGTGACGATCAATCCAGAAACGGGCTATGATGAATGGAAACAGCCGACGGGCGCACATGACGCATACAACAAGGGCGACCGCGTCGTTTATAACGGCAAGGTCTATGAAAGCCTGATTGACGGAAATACATGGTCGCCGGATACATACCCCGCAGGCTGGAAAGAGGTTGCAACATGACGCGCGCGATCTACACCGCCGCAAAGGACGGCAAGGTTATTGCGCAGCGCGACGCGCTGATATGGGTGCGGCTGACCGCGCCCGGTATGTATGCCGTCTGCGGAGAAGCGGACGGCGAGGGCGTTCTGATTGACGGAACGATTTACCACGTGCGCGGTTGTCCCATTTTGCCGGGGAAAGAAACCGTGACGCTTGACTACATCGAACAATAACGGAGGGTGCATTATGAATTGGAGTGTGATTATCGGCATTTTTGGAACGCTTGCGGGGTTTGCGCTGTCATATCTTGCATTTGCGAGGAACAGCAAAAAAGACAGCGCCGACGCGGGCAAGGAGTCCGGGACGGTGCTGACCGAAATCGGCTATATCAAGGCGAACACGGATGACATTAAGCGCAAGCAGGAAAAGCAGGACGAAACGCTTGTGAAGATGACAGAGCGCGTCGTAAAGCTGGAGGGCGACAGCGCCCGCACGAACAAGCGGCTTGAAATTCTGGAGTCCCACGATTACGGGGGAAGCAAATGACCAGAAAGCGCGCCCTACGGCGCATGAAGATCAAAGCGGCGTTAGCCGCAGCATGGGAGTTTGTAAAAGGCTATCTGTCATTCAGCAAACTTCTTTGCTACGGAGTTTTGTTGATAGACTACAAAACGACATCAACGACGCTGGATTTATGCTATATCGCAGTCGCAAACAACTATACGGGCAGCTTGCCGTATTTGACTGCGCTGATAGCGTTATTGCAGGCGGCTACTGCTACGGTGCTGTCTTTTGCCCTGAACAAAAGCAAGGCAGAAAACACGGCGGGCGGTATCGTGTACGAAACCACACTGAAACGGGATTGTTAAAAGGAGGAAAACACATGAACGAAATCATTCTGAAACGAATCGGCGCGCTTTTGAGTGTCAAAAGCATTGTGACGCTTGCGCTGACAGCGGTATTCGCGTACTTAGCCGTTACGAAGCAGATCAGTCAGGAATTCATGGTCGTTTATACGGTCGTGATTGCGTTCTACTTCGGAACGCAGACGCAGAAGATCAGCGACGCAGTAGAAAGCAAGGGGGCGCAATAATGCCCCTGACAGTTGAACAGCGGCTTATCAGCCGCAATTTCAGGCGATGCACGGGGCGACGGAAAATTGAATACATCGTGATTCATTATTTCGGTTCGCTCGGTACGGCGGCAGCGGTTGCAAACTATTTCAATACGCCGGGCATTCAGGCATCCGCGCATTACTGCTTAGACGAAGGAAGCACGGTCTATCAGTGCGTCGAGGACAACAATATTGCTTGGCATTGCGGCACATCCGGCGCATACGTTCACCCGCGATGCAGGAATGAAAACAGTATCGGCATTGAAGTCCGCCCGTACAAGCTGGACAAATCTACGGCGCGTTCCGCAGCGCCCGCAGATTGGTATTTCCCGCCGGAGATCGTGGACAACCTCGTTGTATTCACACAAATGCTGATGCAGAAATACAACGTCCCGCTTGAAAACGTCGTGCGGCATTACGACGTTACGGGGAAATGGTGTCCGCGTCCGTGGATGGGCGACGATACGAACACCTATTACGGCAAGTCCGGCAATGAACAATGGAAGAAATTCAAGGAACGGTTATCCGGGGAGGAATTGGACATGAACATTGAAGAAGCACGGAAACAGTTGACCTCTTGCGCCGACACGGGCGACACGCCATCCGCATGGGCGCGCGACGCGGCGGAATTCTGCAAGCGAAAGGGCATTTTCAACGGTGACGGCGCAGGCAATTACGGATGGCAGCAGCCCATTACGCGCGAAGCCGTCGCGCAGATTCTTTACAACGCTTTTGAAAGCGCGGGTATGCTTGACGCTATCCCGGACAAAAAATAATTTGAGCGGGCGGGGGTTTGATTCCCCGCCCGCTCTTTTCGTTTTCGTTACGCCTGTTTGCGGAACTCGCAGTTGATTTTCATGCCGTAGTTGATCGAATGCCCCTCGTCATCCGTTCCGCCGCCGTAGACTTCGGCAGAAGTCACGCCGACAAAATCGCCCCAACGCCGCACGAAAAACGGCACGTCATCTTTGCTGATATTGCCGACCTGATGACCTTCGGCAAATACGGAAAACGCCGGTTCGCCCTGATATTCTCCGCGTTCAATCGTAATGTCAACGCCCTCGTCGCTGTTAAAGGGCGCGTCCCCGAAATGCAGCTTGCGCAAAAGCGTTTGACGGCTTTTCCCGTCCTCGTTTTTGAACGTCACGCCGACAACCTTGAATTTCAACGTTTCCCGCGCTGCCCGCTCTGCGCGCCACGCTTCCAGACGCGCCGCATCTTCCCGTTCTTTTGCTTCCCGGCGGGCGGCAGCAGCCGCAGCCGCGTCCCGCTTTAGCTTGTTTTTCTTCCAGACCCGATAAATCCATACACAAATGCCGATGGGATAGAAGATCACAAGAAGAACGATTTGCCACGTTTTCAGTTTTTTCATGGTATGAGTAGCCCTCCTGATATTTTTCGGTCGTGCTGACCTTTAACACAATTATCATTCATCCGCGTGTTAAAGTCAAGAATAATGCAGATCATTAGCACAAGGAGGGCGGCGCGCAGCGCATGAAGATATACGATTACAACGGGAAAAAGAATATCTGCGGTGAACGCATCCGGGAAGCACGGCTGAAACAGCGGCTATCACAATCCGACCTCGCGGCGCGCGTTCAGGTCGAGGGCGTGATAATGGAGCGCGATTCGATCAGCCGCGTTGAGATCGGGACGCGGTTTGTTCCTGACTATGAAATACCGATATTCGCAAAAGTCCTCGGCGTGTCTGTTTTGTGGCTTTTGGGCATTGAGTAACCCCGGCGGGATTTTTCCCCGCCGGGGTTTTATGATACACAAAAAATGTGTAAATTATTTTCCGATAGCTATTGACAAATACACATCAAATGTGTATAATAGACAATGTAAGGAGGGTCGAACGTGAAAACAAAAGATTTCATCGAACTATTAGAAAGAAACGGATGGAAATTCAAACGGCACGGCTCAAATCACGACATATACACGAAAGGCGGTGAAAGGGAAAGCGTTCCGAGACACAGAGAAATCGACGAAGATTTAGCAAAGGCAATCATAAAACGGCGGGGGCTGAAATAAGCCCCCTGCCGAACGCCTATAATTATATATGCTATGCGAATTTCAAGGAGGTTACAGTATGAAAGCGGCGTATCCTATCGTTATGACAAAAGGGAAAGAACGCATCATTGTGTATGTGCCGGATTTTAATATCAATACGGAGGGCGCGGACTACGCTGACGCTATGGAGATGGCACGCGATGCAATCGGGCTTGTCGGAATCGACATGGAAGATGATAACGAGAAGCTGCCGAAGCCGTCCAGCATTGACGCGGCAAAAAGCGGAGCGGAAAACGGCATTGTCACGCTTGTAGACGTTGACTTTACGGAGTATCGCAGGAAGAATGACATGAAAACTGTACGCCGCAACGTATCGCTTCCGTCGTGGCTGGACGTTGCCGCGAAAGAAGCAAATGTAAACGTATCGGCGGTATTGGCACGGGCGCTGAAACAGGAATTAAACCTCGCGGAAAGATAAGCAATAAAGCAGCAAGGGGCGGGAAACCGCCCCTTTTTGCTATGTATGGAGGGTATGACATGGGCGAACAATACAAGCAGTTGCAGTTTCGGGACAGACTGAAAATTGAAGCGCGTCTGAATATCGGATACAAGCCGAAGCAGATTGCCGCAGACCTCGGCGTACACGTCAGTACGATCTATCGGGAAGTGAAGCGCGGGACGTACACGCACATGAATTCAGACCTGACAACGGATATTCGGTACAGCCCTGAAATTGCCGAGGCACGTTATCAAGAAAGCCTGTCAGCAAAGGGCGCGCCGCTGAAAATCGGCAAGAATCATGCCGTCGCCGCGTTCATCGAAGATAAAATAATAAACGACGATTATTCCCCGGCGGCGGTCTGCGCGCTTCTGCATCGGGAAGAATTTGCGCATTTCGGTATGACGTTCTGCCGCGCCACGCTTTACAAGTACATTGACGAGGGCGTATTTCTGGAACTGACCAACGCCGACCTCCCGGAAAAGGGTGAACGGAAAAAGGAATACAAGAAAGTCCGCCCGCGTCAGAAGCGGGAAAGCCGGGGAACGCCGATTGACGAACGCCCGGAGATCATCAACGAACGCAAAGAACCGGGGCATTGGGAAATGGATACCGTCGTAGGAAAGAAAAAGACAAAGGCGCGCTTGCTTGTGCTGTCTGAGCGGGTGACGCGCCGCGAGATCATCATACGCATAAAAGACGGCAGAGCGGAAACCATCGTGCAGGCGCTTGACCGGCTGGAACGGATTTACGGCGCGGCGTTCTATACGGTATTCAAGTCCATCACGGTTGACAACGGCTCGGAATTCGCGGACGCGGACGGAATCGCACGCAGTGCGATCAACGCCGAAGAAAAACGCACGGCGTTGTATTATTGTCATGCGTACTGCTCTTGCGAACGCGGGACAAATGAAAACATAAACCGCATGATTCGGCGGCAGTTTCCGAAAGGCACAGACTTTGAAGCCGTCACGGACGCAGACGTTGCCCGCGTGGAAGATTGGATAAACAACTACCCCCGCGAAATCCTCGGTTTCCAGTCATCCGCGCAGATGTTCAGCGCCGCGTTCGCTGCCGCTGCATAGTCCTGAAATGCACCTTGACAACGCCTTTTTGCCGAGGTAAAAAGGTATCATAAAAATATTTCTACTTTTTTCGCATTAAATACTTGACATTTGCG
>ERZ1026848.1336-NODE-1336-length-13101-cov-10.829296_pt1 | contig 13101 bp, 9 predicted proteins | sample MGYA00380154_ERZ1026848 | MGnify/ENA primary metagenome ERZ1026848 (study PRJEB33269, sample SAMEA4719790) | human gut metagenome | biome: human-associated habitat; feature: organic feature; material: feces | place: Cameroon | collected 2013-10 ...
ATTCAAATCTGCTAAAATTTAAATATGAGCAGAGGCATAAGCGATAAAATCACATACAAAACATATAACCGGGGCGGGGCAGCGGCTCACAGCCTTCCTGAAGCCGGACTTCATGACAATCAGCACATTCCGAAGCGAGAAGCTGAAAGATCCGACAGAAGAAATATTCATATCGACAGTGAAGCGCTCCTGAACAGGAAAAATATTGTCGGTACGCTCAAAATATACAAGCTATGAGAAAGAGATAAAGAGAAGCCTCAAGAAGAAGTATTCAACTTTGAGAACTGGATGTATGACGCCGAACAGAAGAAATACACATGTCCATGCGGAAATCCGGTTCCCTACAAAAAGACAGTGACGAAGAAAAATAGCCCGGGGGTATCCACAGGCCTATGAGGGCTACCAGTGCGACAACTAAGATGGCTGCCCGTTCCGTGAGCTGTGCACGAAGTCGGAATACGACCGGCTGTTCTAGAGAAATGGGCGCCTGACTTGAGCAGAAAGAAAAAGTAAAGGAACTTCTCGCAAGTGAAGAATATAAGACACTCATGAAAAAACGCTCAACGGAGTGCGAGACCGTCTTCAACCAGACAAAAGGCAATCCGGGATTCAGAAACTTCCATCTCCGCGGGAAAGCAAAAGCCGGGACTGAATGGGGATTGCTGATGATTGGATATGATTTCAAGCAGCTGGTTCGATTAATGAATGCCTAAAGAAAAAACAAGACGATAAAAACTGCAAAAAAAAGGGCTGTCTTTTAAAAAGTTTTGACAACTAAAAAGACAACCCCTTATGTGTTTGAGATTTATAAAAACATCTCAAATGCTGAAATTGCTTTCTATTTATTTCTTGAAAGTCTCAGCTACAGCAACTGCGCAGGCAACAGTGCAAGTATTCATCCGTCGTTTCCTCCGGATGAAACTCGAGTTTTTATTTGCTCGCAATGCTCGCATTTTTGCTGTGCAAAAAGCATAAAAACTCGCACGGCTGCTTTCAGTCGTCGTATTTGCAGAAGTTATTCAGACTATTTCTTGAAAGTCTCAGCTACAGCAACTGCGCAGGCAACTGTGCAGCCTACCATCGGGTTGTTGCCCATTCCCATAAATCCCATCATCTCGACGTGTGCCGGAACAGATGAGGATCCTGCGAACTGAGCGTCTGAGTGCATACGGCCCAATGTGTCTGTGAATCCGTAGGAAGCAGGACCTGCGGCCATGTTGTCAGGATGCAGTGTGCGTCCTGTTCCGCCGCCTGAAGCTACAGAGAAGTAGTTCTTTCCGGCAAGCAGGCGTTCCTTCTTGTAAGTTCCCGCGACAGGGTGCTGGAATCTTGTCGGGTTTGTGGAGTTTCCTGTGATTGAGACATCGACATTCTCGTGCCACATGATTGCGACGCCCTCGCGAACATCGTCAGCGCCGTAGCATTTTACGATGAGGCGGTCAGGATTGCTTCCGTAAGGAATTTCCTTTACGACTGTAAGAGCCTTGTCGGTTCCGTTTCCATTGAAGTAGTCGAATTTTGTCTGGACATAAGTGAAGCCGTTGATGCGGCTGATAATCTGAGCAGCGTCCTTTCCAAGACCGTTCAGGATTACGCGGAGCTTGTTCTTGCGGACTTTGTTCGCGTTTGCCGCGATCTTGATTGCGCCTTCAGCTGCGGCGAAAGACTCGTGTCCTGCGAGGAATGCGAAGCACTGTGTCTCCTCGGAAAGAAGACGTGCGCCCAGGTTTCCGTGTCCGAGACCAACCTTGCGGTCATCAGCTACTGAGCCCGGAAGACAGAATGCCTGAAGTCCTTCACCGATTGCAGCTGCGGCCTCGCTTCCTGTCATGCTTCCGGCTTTCTCACCCTTCTTGAGGGCGATTGCAGAGCCGAGAACATAAGCCCACTTTGCATCTTCAAAACAGATCTGCTGTGTTGACTGGCAGATTTCATAAGGATCAAAGCCCTTTGACTTGCACAGATCGCGTGCAGCCTGAAGTCCGGCCTCTCCTTCCGCGAATCCGTATTCCTTGAGAGCCTTGTTTACCTGAGGAATGCGACCTTCAAAATCTTCAAATAATGTTGCCATTGTATTCCTCCTTATTCCTTTCTAGGGTCGATGAGCTTGACCATGCCCTGATCTTCTGTAACGCGTCCGTAGTGTGTGCGTGCCTTTTCAATCGCCTCTTTCGGATCTGTTCCTGCCTTGAGAGCGTCCATGAGTTTTCCGAAGTTGATGCAGTTGTAGCCGATAATCTGGTTGTCCTTGTCAACCGCGCAGCTTTCAACGTAGCCTTCTGTCATCTCAAGGTAGCGCGGACCTGTCTTGCGTGTCGCGAACATTGTTCCGACCTGTGAGCGGAGGTTCTTTCCGAGATCCTCAAGAGATGCTCCGACTTTGAGGCCGTCCTTTGAATATGCGGACTGTGTGCGTCCGTACACAATCTGAAGGAAAAGCTCGCGCATAGCTGTATTGATCGCATCGCATACAAGGTCTGTGTTGAGGGCTTCGATGATTGTCTTTCCGATGAGAATTTCAGAAGCCATAGCTGCCGAGTGTGTCATTCCTGAGCATCCTATTGTCTCGACAAGAGCTTCCTCGATGACTCCGTTCTTGACATTGAGAGTCAGCTTGCAGGCGCCCTGCTGCGGTGCGCACCAGCCGATTCCGTGTGTGAAACCGGAAATATCTTCCTGAGTTTTTGCCTGAACCCATGCGCCTTCCTCAGGGATGGGAGCAGGTCCGTGATAAGCACCTTTTGCCAACGGGCACATGTGCTCCACTTCTGCAGTGTACTTCATACCGTTTACCTCGAGATATGTAAAAATATGAATCCGGCTAAAAATGTAAGCCTGCCGGAATCTTGGCGGAAATTATATCACTTTGAAAACGGAAATTCAATTGCCGGAATATTCATTGCTCATCCATTGCGCGCGTTTTTTTAGGAAGTCAGTCATATAGTCAACCTCACTTTCGTAAGTTTTGCGGTTTTTCCATCCGGGAGCATGAGGCCATTGCCGTCTTCCAAGATTGTGCCATACTGAATCATTTAGCATTACAAACGGCTTTACATTTTTTGACTCGTTTTCAAGCCAGTCGAAAGAGGAAATAAGCTTTTTTTTTGTTTCATTCCATCGTTCTGCGACTTTTTCTGCAAAATATTCATCTTCAAAAAGCCGTTTGTACCATTGGTCTTTGTTTACCCAAAATCCTTCTGGGTCTTGACAGCCGTCGTAGTTTATGTTTCCGCATGAAATATCCATGTCCCAGAGCGGTCCCATGAAAATTTTCTTTGCCTGTGAGTCATAATAAAAATAGCAGGAAGCTTGAAATTTTGCATCGTGGTTTTTGGTAAATTCGTTTATAAGGTACCAGTCAACAAATGAATCTTCGTCAATTACACTTTGCCAGCCTTTTTCCGCGGATTTGAAATCAGGTGAAAAAATCACATCTTCGGCATTTTGAATTATCTGCTCCATTTTCTTGTATTCTGCCTCGGATTTTTGTTCCATTCGTATGCTGATTTTTGTTCCACGTTGTGTGCGGAAATTCCATTCCTTGTTTAGCCTTGAATTTACGGTGGCGAGAAATGAGCCTTCCGGGAGCGAAAGTTTTTCGTGTTCAACTTTTTCTGTAACTTGATAAAGTCCGTTGAATTTTCCGTTTATAAAAACCGCGGCGAATCTTGCATCTGGAGTCCATTTCATTCTGTTCCAGACATTTCTTGCAAGAAAATAAGCGTATTCGTTTCTGAGCGAAGTTTTGTCCGCAGTATTCGCCATTAAAATCCATTTTTTTGACTGTTTCATTCCAAAAAGCGGAGCGGACTTGTTTAGTTTTAGAAGGTACGGTCTTTTGTAAAGTTCCCTTGTCTGCCATGTTGTGTTTCCGTGTCCGCGGATTTTGCATGAACCTGAAAACTCTTCGGCTTCGTACATTGCCGTTACATAGTTTATTTTTGAATTTATTTTTTTGCCTGCCATTGTGTCAATGTGCATGACAGAAAGTCCTATTTCTTCGCATTTTTCAGGCGAGATCTGATTTTTTGATGAATTTGAAAACATCATAATCAAAAATAAAGAAAGAATTGCTAGAATTGCCAAGTGCAAAAAAGAGTTTGTTTTTAATTGCATACTTTTTTATAGCATTATTTGCATTTTTCTTCAACTTTTTTGCGGTTTTTACCCCCCCCCGTACTCTTGACAATGAAGTATAATAGTTGTAATATCAGATTTGGTTACCGTTTATTCGGTAACTAACGGTTTTACAAGGAGTTTTATGAAAGGAAAATATCGCCACGAGTTCAAATATCTTTCTCCTGAAATCACGCTTTCTGCGATTGAGCGGCGTATGGATGCGATTCTTTTGCGCGACAGGAATACCGGCGAGAAAGGCGAGTACGCAATCAGAAGCATCTATTTCGACGACATCTTCAACACGTGCTATCTTGAAAACGAGAACGGCACTGACCCGCGCGAGAAATTCAGAATCAGAATCTACAACTGTTCGAAAGAAAGAATTTCCCTTGAGTTAAAAAGGAAGGAAAGAGGAATGTGCCTAAAGACTTCTTGTCACGTTCCGCTGGAAGTTCTTGAGGAGATAATTGCAGGAAAAATTCCTGATTTTACAAGCGAAATGCCTTATCTTTTGAAAAAGCTGATTTGCCAGATGCAGTTCCGCGCGCTCCGGCCGGTTGAGATTGTTGCCTACGAGCGTGTTCCTTTCACTTATGAAGACGGAAACGTGAGAATCACTTTTGACAGGAATCTGAGATCTTCAAGCAACATTGAGGACTTTTTCAATGAGGATGCGGCTTTCCGATCAATATTTCCGTTCGGAACAAATATGATTGAGGTTAAGTACGACGAGCTTTTGCCGGATTTTATAAACGAAACTCTGCAGACAAGCGCATTGCAATGGAATTCGTTTTCAAAATACTATCTGTGCAGGAAGTTCGATATTCAGGGACTCCGCTGTGGATTCCGTGTTTAAGATTCAAAATTACATTTGATTTAATAGAAATCAAAAATCGAGGTTTTTTATGGGATTTAAAGATATTTTCAAGAAGTCGTTTATTCAGGGATTCACGAGATACGACGCGACGCCTGAGAACATTATCGTCGTGTTTTTGATTGCGGGATTTTTCGCGCTTTACATTTTCTTTGCTTACAGGCTTTTGACGAGAAGGACTTTTTACTCAAAGTCGTTCAACATTGCGCTTCCGGCTTTGGTTATGATTACGGCGGGCGTTATTCTTACGATTCAGTCGAGCGTTGTGATTTCGCTTGGTATGGTCGGCGCGCTTTCTATTGTGCGTTTCAGAACTGCGATTAAAGATCCGATGGACTTGGTTTTCCTTTTCTGGGCGATTTCAACCGGAATTATCTGCGGAGCTGGTCTTGCCCAGATTTCTTGTGTTCTGGCGTTTATCCTGACTGTCGCCCTTTTTGTGTTTGACCGGATTCCTGTGGCGAAAGCTCCGAAAATCCTTATGGTGAGCGGAAGCGGATACGAGCTTGAAGAGAAAATCATGGCGATTGTAAAAGAATTCTGTAAGTATTACACAGTGAAAAGCCGCGCGCTTTCAAACGGAAAAGTGAATCTCGTTGTTGAAATCCGCTCGAAAGACGATTCCGCGCTCTTGCAGAAAGTTGCGAACACGGAAAATGTCGTCTCTTCGACAATCCTCGCGCACGACGGCGAAGTTACATACTAAATTCACTTTTGTGTTTTTATTGCGCATTTTGACAAGGAAGAGCGGGAAATGAAAATTATTCACGGAATAAGAAGATATTCGTATGTTTTTGGTCTTTCGCTCTTCTTGCTTGCATTTGGAGCTCTTTTTGCATTTCTTATTTCTTCTGACAGAAAAATTACATTTGCTGAATGCAAAAAGCTAGGTCTTCCGATTCTTGAAATTTCTACGGACAAACTTAAGGAAATAAAAAGCAAGGAAAAATATGTAAAAGCTTCATTCACGCTTGGAAATTCCTCTGAGTATGAAAAGATTTCAGGCGGTTGCAAAATCCGTGGACACGGAAATTCCACTTGGAAAACAACTTTTACACAGAAAAAGCCTTACCTTTTAAAACTTGAAAGTCCCGCAAGTCTTCTTGGAATGAAAGGCGCGCGTAAATGGATTTTGATGGCAAACGCCTGTGACCGCTCAATGCTCCGAAATTACTACGCCGAATATCTTACACACAATGTTTGGAACAGAATGAGGTGGAATCCTGAGTCTCGCTATGTAACGCTTTTTATAAACGGAAAATACCGTGGGCTTTATGGAATAACAGAAAAGGTTGAGGTTGCGGAAAATCGCATTGAGTTTGCAGGCGAAGGCTTCCTTGCTGAAATCGACAGCCACGATGGACGACCGTACAGTTTTTCTACGGATTCAAGGCTACGCTTTAATATCCGCTCGCCAAAGTCAACTTTAGAAAACTACAAGAAATGGGCGGAAAAAGTAGAGTCGATTGAAAAACTTCTTTATTCTGATGAATGGAATGGCGCGGCCGGCTACAAGAGATATTTTGACATGGACTCGTTTGTTGACTGGTATTTGCTTGCAGAATTCTCCAAAAACTACGATGCGAATTTCTACAACTCTGTCTTTATGAACTATGACTATTCGACGGAGAAGCTTTACATGGGACCTGCATGGGATCACGACATCGGATTTGGGAACACTTCAAAAAGTTCAACTACTCCAGGAAGCTATGGTTCGCTCTTAAGCAACAATGCTTGGATTCAGATGTTCAACTTTTTTGATCCAATGAAGAATTCATCTGCGGCAAAAGACTATGAAGGATTTTTAATCAACCAAAGCAGCTGGTACAACAGAATGTTTGGTGATGATGAATTTGTTACCCTTGTAAAAAAACGCTGGGCGGAAACAAGAGAGCCGTTAAAGAAATCTATTGAATGGATTCGCAACCAGGGCAGGACTTTGGATGATTTTGCAAAGCTCAACGATTCTGTCTGGCACATAATTGGAAGCGCAATCTGGCCACGTGCGCCGGGCTACCGTTCAAGAAAAAACTACAAGAGTGAAGTTGACTTTCTCGTGGACTGGTGCGAAAAAAGATTTGAATGGCTTGACAGGATTTTTATGGAATAAAAAAATAGACTGCCATTAAACACGGCAGTCTATTGAAAATTAAACTTCTTACTCAAAATTATTTTTCTAAAAACTCTTTCATAAGAGCGACAACTTTTTCCATTGTTTCCTTTCTGTCCAAGGTTACTCTCATTGCGAGTCTGCTTCCTTCTGTCCAAAGTCTTACAAGATAGCCGTTCTGGGCAAGATAGTCTTTCAATGCCTGAACATCTGTGTTTTCGGAGAAATGTATAAATACAAAGTTCGCGGCGGAATCAAAAGCTTTTACACCAGGAATGCTGTTCATTTCATTTATAAAGAAATTGCGGCTTTCTGTAATGTCTTTTAGAAGCCCTTTATAATATTTTTCGTCTCTTAAGGCTGCTACCGCCATTTTGCGGCTTATGTTGTTTACCCTGAATGGATTCACATCAAGCCTGAAAACCTGTTTCGCCATTGGAGCGCAAAGTCCGTAGCCAACACGGATTCCTGCAAGTCCATACAATTTGCTGAAAGTTCTGCTGAATACGACATTTGAATAAGCCGCCAGAAGATGTCTTACATCAAACTTCTGCTCAGAAAAACCAAGATAGGCTTCATCAACAATAACAAGCGAAGAAGGGTTTTCCTTTATTATAGTTTCAAGTTCAGAAGCTGAAATTACCGCTCCAGTCGGATTGTGCGGAGTTGTAATAATGATGATTCGTGGAGAAACAGCGCGGGCTTTTGACATCAGTCCTGAAACATCGAATTCATAAGAATTTTTTCCAGGCACAACATCGTAGTATTCAGCCTTCGCCATTTTTAGCTCAACAATGGATTTGTAGTAATTCCAAGATGGCGCAGAAATAAGAACTGTATCGCCTTTATTAAGCACAAGCGACATTACAGTTTTTATAACATCAGAAGAGCCAGAATGAATCAAAATGTGGTCAGTTGAAATTTCCTCGCGCTTGCTGATTTCAACGGCAAGCTCATCTTCGCGTGTAAGATCGTAAAGATAAACATCTTCATAAGTTGCATTGTGAAGAACTTCCATTACTTTTGGGCTTGGCTTGAAAAGATTTTCATTTACATGAAGACGGCCTGTAAGTTGTTCTGTAGCGACAACTGAATATGTTTTTGTGTCAGCATAGTTTGATAGATAGTTAAGTCTTGTAGAGGAATTCACAAGTTCTTCTTCTGCAAAAAACTGCTCTATAAAATCTTTAAAATTCGGATAGAATTGAAGAATATCTTCTGTTGTGTCGAACTCTTTGCATTCATCATCGCTGTAGCCTTTTACCTTTAGCTTAAGGTCGTCAATGTGACGGATTTGGAAATCGTCCCAAAGCATATATTTTACTTCCGGGTCGTAATATTCCTTTACCATATAGTCAACAAATTTTGCAGAAAACTCTTTGTTAAAGAAAGCTTCACCGATTGTGTACCAGCATTTTTCTCCGCCTTTTTTTACGGAAGTCATGTAGCCTTCTTTGTCAGTGGATTTTACACAATACTCATCAAGGAATTCATCTGTGTATTTGCAGGCATAGTATGAATCATAAACATAGTCGCAGTAAACGTTGTGCGCAAACCAGTTGTCGCTGCAGCAGATATAAGAATTTTTCAAGTAATCTTTTGCCGCATAAATAGATGAAATGTTGTTTTTCTCTTCCCATTCAGTGTTGTCTATGACAATGAGATCCTTGTACTTTTTTGCCATTTCATAGTATTTTTCTTTCAGATAGCCGACAACAATAATAATCTGCTTTATTCCAGCGTCATGCAGCTGTTTTATCTGGCGTTCAACCATTGTATCGCCTTTGATTTCAAAAAGTCCTTTTGGAAGATAGTTTGAAAGAGGCATACAGCGTCGGCTTCTTCCAGCTGCCATTATAATTGCATTGTCAACTTTGTAAGGGGATAGTGCTTCATATCCAGACTCTGTTAGTTTTCCAGATTTAAGCCATCCGTTTTTCTCACACATAAAAAGTGTGTCTTTTGAAAACTGTGCTAATTCTTTTCCTTTATGTGCTGCATAAAGCAAGTCAAATTCTTTTTCTGTCATCTTTTTCTCCTGATATGTCTATGAAAATGAAGTTTAAATCTTTTCTTCAAGTTCTTTATCTTTTTTTATCATAAAATTGTAGACTTCTTCGCCTGCATTTCCCTGATGCTCCCAAGCTTTTGCTTTAGCATCTGCACGGAGTTTTTTCAGTTCCTCGGAGTCGCTTGCATTTTGAATTACTTGGGCTATGTTTTTGAACTGATCTTCCTTAAGTTCGATTCCAAAGCTGTGGACTGCATTTACCTGCCACGGACTTTTTCCCGGAACATCATAGGCATCGTAAGGTCCTAAATCCATATCGGAATTTACATACATAACTGGCTTGTCGCAAAGAAAAGTGTAGTCATAAATGATTCCTGAAAAGTCTGAAATCATAATATCGGCTTTTTTCATTGAGTAAATATTCTCGCTGTTATAATCCCAAATCAGATTTTTATTGTCTTTGTATTTTTCTGTTAGTTTTTCAAGCATTTCCTTTTCAGAAATTTTTGACTGAGGATGAGGACGGATTATTACATTCCAGCCAGTCTGCAAAAGCGGATCCAGGAGCTTTTCTCCGTAGCGGCTTAAAATCGCGCTTGGCCCCCAGGAAGGCGAAAGAAGAACTGTAAATTTATGGTTTTCTTCGACTGGAATTTTTTCCATCTTTTCTTTGTAGACATCAAGATATGTGCAGCCCACACTTACAATTTCCTTGTGCTTTATGCCTCTATGCTCTTCAAGCCAGCGAACGTCTTTTTCTTTGTACATTCCTGTAGCAAGAACAGAATCAAAGTAATCAATTCCAAAAAGACGGTACATTGTGGCGTCTCCAGTTGAATGTTCCAAATGGGCATAATGCTTTACATTTTTGCTGCGTTTCATCTGGTAAACATCAAGTCCCGGAGTTGTCATAAGAACAATATCCGCAGAAAGAAGATTCAGCTTTGCAAATGCAGTGTTTCCTTCGCCGATGTATTCGGCTTTTACAAATTTATAATCAGATGAAAAGACTTCATCATTTTTGTAGGATGTAAAATAAGTTACTTCTGTATGATGTTTTTCAAATGAGTCGAGAACTGGCTTAAAAACATTCCAGTATCTTTTGTCTTCATTGTATATTACATATTTATGCGCAGAAACATCCGCTGTACCTTTTTTTCCTGTGAAAAGAAACTTTAGTTTTAATACTGCTGCCCTTGCCAGAAAGTATAAAGTTGCTGTTGCTCCTATTAGAATGGAAAACAACATGCTTCCTGTGCCAGGATCTATGTACAATAAACTGCTTGTCATTTTTTAGATTCCTCCATTGTTTCCTGCTTCCAGTTTTTTGATTCAAATATGTTATCGCTGACTCTGTACCAATCATCAGGCTTTACAGTGAAAATATTTTTGCTTGAAAAATGGTGCGGCATATATAAATTGCTTATTGTTACAAGAGCGCCGTCTTCCTTTAGCTTGGAATTTACAGGATTTCCTGTAAAAGGATTCACTGCGTTTTCAATAATTCCCGACAAAAGAATTGTCGGAGAATCTGCGTTTGTCATAAAGTCGTTGTTTGTTTTTAATTCTCCAGACTCATTGAAATCCTTGAACATAAATATAGGATGATATTTTCCCGGTGAAATCCTGCTGAATTTTTCGTCCCATTTATATGGCTTTTCTTTTGATGAGCAGCTGTGATCAGAAACTATCAAAATCCTTGAGTTTTCATAGACTCCATTTTGCTTTAAGTATTCAAGCCATTCTCCGAGCCTGTGCATTACGCCTGCCATTGAGGAGTAAGAGTTGTCGCCTGCATATTCCGAATTTCCCCTGTCTGTGATTTTTGCGGAAGGAACATAGTCTGGAGCTTGTAACGCAAACGAAGTATGGCAGGCATTGTTTGTGAAACTTAAAAAATAATTTTCTGTCTTTGAAGAAAAGTCTGTAAGATCTTTCAGGTAATCCATTGCAGCATAGTTTCCAAGATATTTGTTCAAGTCTTCATTCTGCGTGTTTGTTGACCAGTAGCTTCCGCTTTCATAAATAACATGGCGCAGAATTAATGGAGAAGTTCTAAAGAAACTGTACCAAAGCATATTTCTTTTAAGTGTGTCGCTTGTTATTGTGAAGTTTCCGACTCCCTGATGATCTTTGTACCATTGCGCAAGATACGCATTTTCTGTTACGAATGATTCAATCTTTGGATAAGGCTTGAAAATAGAAATATCAGGAATCCAGCTGTAGTTTGCCCAGGAAGCATCGCTTGAGGCCGCAGAAAAGTTGTCTCCTTGCTCTGTAAAAATACGCGGAAGCATTAAGATTGCTTCATTGTGCTTTTCAACTAGAGGCTTGTCTGCTCTTTTGTTTATTTCGGCAGGAGTATATTCATAGCCGCCGTGCACTGGTGGCGCGCCAATCAATGTATGCGAGTTAAACGAAACTGTGTTTTTGTAAAGAGTGAAGCCGGAAAACTGTTCCTTTAGCTTTGGAGACTCTTCAAGCATTGGCTCTACAAAATTATTCTGCGCCCTGTCAAGAAAAATTAGAATTACATTTTTTCCAGTTTTAGAAAGATGAAAAATCGGCTTTACCTTTCCAGAAATTCCGCCTTCCGCTGAAACTCTAAGATATTCCTTGTATCCGGCTTTTACTTTTCCAATCTGAATAAAAGAAAGTAGCATCAGGGAAACAAGTGAAAAAGTTCCTATTATACAGACTGGCTTTTCAAGCCTTAATTTTATAACTGCAATGCAGGCAAGTACTATAGCGGCAAGAACTGACAAGTTTGTAAGTATGCGGGCTGCTGATGACTGCACGCTTGGAACTTCTGTAAAAAGCAGCATTCTTGAAAGGTAGCCATACTTTTCCTGAAACAAAAATGCGTTTACAATTGCCGCTGAAAATAGAAATAAGAATCCCACGGAAAGAAGTGTTTGGATTCGCTCTTTGAATAAGAAGAAAATCAGCGAAGGCCATAAAAGACATAATCCTAAACTTTGCCAGAATGTGTTTCTTATAAAGAACATTGGGTTCGGGTAGTTGTCTATCCCTGAAAATTCTATAGGCGAAGATGCGATTAAAAGTGTAGGAATTACAAGACCTATTAGGGCTGTTATGCTTGCGGAAGTTACTAAAAACAAAACGGTTCTTTGTTTTTTGTTGTCTCTTAATGAAATAAAAAGCTTGTCAACGGCAAAATTTAAAGCCTTTACAATAACAGGCGAACATAAAATAAGTGCGCACAGGAAAATAAAAAATCCTTTTTGCTCAAGATTGAATCTTTTTGTAAGCAGCGTAAAAATTATTGCCACAGCAGAACCTATTGCGCAGACAATGTAGAAAGACTTTATAGGGTTCTTAAGCTTATAGAATATATTTTTTACAAGTGAAAAAATGTTGTTCATTGTCCAGTATATAACTAGTCCAGACGGACTGTTGTATAAAAGCACAACAAATAAAAGAGCAAGAAGATAAACTTGAAACTTGTCTTTTAAGGGCAGACCCTTTGTGTATATTGCTCCAGAAATGCAGTTTATTACTGTCATTAAAATTGGAAGAATATTTACAGAAAATGAGCCTATGGAAAAAAGAGCGTCTGGTTTTCCTAGGTCAGCAATAAAAAAGAGATGATGGTTTTGAAGCGCAGGCATATGGGACAGACAAGTGTATGCTGCTGTAAAAAATGGAATTTGTATAAGAATTCCGAACGCGGAACGAAGCGACATAATCGGGTGATAGTGATTCTGTCTATAGTATGTTGAAAGAATCATGTACTGCTCATCGCCCTTGAATACTTTTTTGATTCTGTCAACTTGAGGCTTCATTTTTGCCTGAATATTGCGTTCTATTTCCTGCCAGTGTTCTGCGACTGCATAAAGCGGAAGTGTAAGAAGGCTTACCGCAAGGCTTACACCCACTAGCGAAAACCCTGTGTTTTTCAGAAGTTTGTTGCTAAATGTAAATGCCAGTTCTATAATCTGGGTCAATGGATAAATTACAATTGTG
>ERZ1026848.1341-NODE-1341-length-13086-cov-7.069680_pt1 | contig 13086 bp, 11 predicted proteins | sample MGYA00380154_ERZ1026848 | MGnify/ENA primary metagenome ERZ1026848 (study PRJEB33269, sample SAMEA4719790) | human gut metagenome | biome: human-associated habitat; feature: organic feature; material: feces | place: Cameroon | collected 2013-10 ...
TGTATGTATTATAATAATAAAGATTGGGATTGTCAAACTTTGTTAGAGGATAGGTAAAATATGATTAAAACCAAAATGGCAGAAAGATTAAAAGCTAATCAAATGTCAGACACCTTTACAAACGCAATTTTTTTGACTCTTTCAGGAGGATTTCAGGACGCTTATACATATCTTTGCCGCGGAAAGGTTTTTGCAAACGCTCAAACCGGCAACATTGTTCTTATGAGCACGCATTTTTTCGAGGGAGAATTCGGGCTGATTCTAAACTATCTTATTCCTGTAATTTCTTTTATATTCGGAATATGCATTGCCGAAATACAGCATATCTTCTTTAAAAATTACAAAAAGATACATTGGCGTCAAATAGTTTTGGCATTTGAAATCCTTATACTTTTGGCCGTCGGATTTATACCGAATAACTTAAACATACTCGCTAACGCTCTTGTTTCTTTTGTGGCGGCAATGCAGGTTCAAACATTCCGCAAACTACGCGGAAACGCCTATGCCAGCACTATGTGCATAGGCAATATGAGAAGCGGTTCGGAGGCACTCTGCAGCTATTTTAAAACGCACAACAAAAAGCTGCTTATAAAGGCTATTGAATATTTCAGCATAATATTTATGTTCGCCGTCGGTGCCGGATTCGGAAGTCTCGCGGCAGACAGATGGGGCATCCGCTCAATTTGGTTCTCATGTGCATTTTTGTTTATAAGCTTCATCATTATGTTTATACGCCTTGAAATTGAAGAAGAAAAAGAAGAAGAACTTGAAAAGGCTGTTGAAAACGAATTCAAATAAAATTTAAGCAGGCAAAGCATTTAAGCCTTGCCTGCTTTTTTACTGTTTCTTTGCGGCATTTTTCATATGCAGTTCTTTCATACCCTCAACCTCGTCGCAAATTGATTTTAAATTGCATGTGTTGCAATCAAGAAGCACATTATCAAGTATATGATTCAGAGCATCGGTTGTTTGCCTAACTTTATCGCAAATCATACCGAGTTCATCAAAACGGTCGAAATCGGTAATAAATATTATCTGCACACTCTTCACCGTAGGAAATTCGAGATAAGCCTTGATAAGCGATGAACCGTAATCCGAGAATGTCACACCGTTTTTTACCGCTTTTTTGCTGACTCTTATCTGCTCCCGCATATTAAATGCAGAAGCCCTTGTCATAAATCCATCGGGACAAAAGCTGTATTTTAGACGTTCAAGCTCTTTTATTTTATTAAAAGCCGATTGTTCTTCACCGATATCTTCAATTTCAAGAAAAACTATTTTCCCGAAACAGCAATCCGACCTTATTTCGGGAATATCTTTCCCGTATAGATATGTGCAATTGTCAAACTTCATACTGCCGCTCACCGCGACCGTGCTTACACACGGCTTTTGACTTCCGCCGAGTTCATATGCCGTTTCTTTCAATAAAAGTATGGAATTATCTTTTTTTATTTTAAGCGTCGGTTCACTATAAGAAAACCTTTTGCCGTTTTCCGGCAAAAGGTTTTTTATTTGCCCGACAAGCCTGTCATAAAGCTTCATTAAAGTTTTCTGTCCTTTTCAAGCGAATCATAATGCTTGCCGAGCGCATCATATATCTTACGAACAAGCTTCATATCAAGATTGAAAAAATAGATGCAAAATGTGAGCACAAAAAGCGCGGCAAGAACAATTAAAATTATAATTAAAGCTTTCATTTACGCCATCCCCTTTTGTCTTGCATACTCAGCAGCGCCAAGTGCGCCCATAAGCTGAGGGTCAATCGGAAGGTCTACTACCTTTATTTTCAGAACGTGTTCAATGGCACGTTTGAGACCTTCATTTTTAGCACACCCGCCGGTAAGCGTTATGCTGTCGGTAGCACCTGCTTTTTTTGCCATAACGAAACAACGCTTTGCAACTGCGAGTTGAATGCCTGCCGCTATCTCATCCATAGGTTTGCCCTCGCCTACAAGAGAAATTACTTCTGATTCCGCAAATACAGTACATTGTGCCGTTATAGGAATAGTATTTTTGGCTTGGAGAGACAATTTACAGAAACCCGGAAGTGACATTTCAAATGCGTTTGCCATCGCTTCAAAAAAGCGTCCTGTACCTGCGGCACATTTATCGTTCATTGCAAAATTCTTAACCGTACCGTCGGTGTCTATTGCAATGCCCTTTACATCCTGACCGCCGATATCTATAATCGCCTTTACACTCGGGTCTGTAACATGTACACCCATTGCGTGGCAACTGATTTCAGATATATTTTCATCGGCAAACGGAACTTTATTTCTGCCGTATCCGGTACCTATAAGATACGTAAGATCCTCGGGAGAAGACAATTCCGGGACTTTCGATATAGCCTCTCCGAGAGCAAGCTCGGCACTCTTCACCGGATTTATTTTACTTCTTACGGTAGCATCGGCAATAATTTTACCGTTTTCATCTAAAATTACACATTTTGCATACGTTGACCCAACGTCGCATCCGCCAAAATATTTCATAAACACTCTCCTATCTTTTTACCAAGCCATTGTATCGTCGAAATCGACCAACGTCGGATCAACGGGTTCTTCCTGAAGCACGGTGGTCATATATTTGTTGATCTGCTCGCGCATATCACGGCGTGAAACGGTTCTCGGATCCATAAGGTCCTGATCAACCCAAATGAAGTTGATGTTTCTTTCTCTTGCCTGGTCATCAAAAATACCGTTAAGCCCATCCATACCCTTGCATGAAATCTGATTATACATTATCACGGTGTCGGCATTATATTCATCGCAAATGCGCCAAAGTTCATCAAGTACATTCTGATAGCCGCCCTTGGTATGCTTACGCATTGTGGTACGCTGAAGAGTTTTTGCATATGTGGCAAGCGATCTTTCTTTATCCTCGGTATCATACATTATGTAAGATATCATCGTCTCCATATCCATAACAACATTTATGCCCCAGCAATTTTCGAGCCAATTTGCAAGGCTCGTATAATAGTTTGCAGGACAAGACCAAACTATAGCTCTGTGTCGCATTTCCTTGGAAACATGTTCTTTTCTCTCATAGCCTTTCATCATAAGCTTATTAACCTTTTTATCGGTTTTAATAAATATCTTATCGATTCCGCCGGAGAGATGGAAGTAAAAAAGTCTGTACAGCCAAAATGTGGCGCCGGTCATCTGAGGATAATCGGTTTTGTTGACATCCCATTTTTGCAGCTCATATTCAAGCTGTTTGTTGTATATCTTCATAGCGGAAAAATATGCGTCCCAGTCGAACTTTTCGCCTGTCTGTTCCTCTATAAATCTGATGCAAGATTTAACCTCGTCAACGGCATATTTCTGCACTTCTTCTTCGGTATATCTAAGCGGAACATTAACAACATGAGACGGAAGATTGAAACGCCTGTCGATATATGACGAGTTCATTGTTGAGCCGTCGCACGGCATATTGCATGATAAAAAGCATTTACCGAACATCGGATAATCGTCGTTTATTGCCACGCCTGCCTCCGCAGAGGGAAGAGGACAAACATCGGCGGGAACGCCGTAACTCTCGGTTATATCAAGATACGGCGGCGTTATATTTTGATCAACCATTGATGACAAAAAAATCGGTATAGTCTGTACGGGAACACCGTATAAATTCGGAAAACCCGCCATTATTTCAAAAGAGAAAAGCTCATCCATACAAACTGTTTTATCTGAAAACTTGTCATTCGGATGAAAATGCTTATCATGTTTAAAAAGCATATGTATCATATTACATGTATGCTTAATCATCGCATTAAAATGAAGATGCGCTATGCGAAGGTGTGTTCCGCGCGTACCCTCCGTATGACGGTCTATCCACGCAGGAGCCGCGAGGTAACTTGCCATCCAGCGATAATTCCACAGACCTTTTATCGTTGACACGGGTGCTTTGAGGACCATAACTATCATATCTTTCCAAGTTATGAGCCAACGATAGTAATCATACATTGTGTCTTTAAGTCCGCGCCACTCGCGGTGCTTTAAAAGTCCGGTCTTATCTTCATGCAGCAGACCGAGATTTTTAGGCTGATTTGCCACGTTACTTCGCCTCCTTTGCTTTTTGAATATTCTTAATTTCAAGGCTTTCTACAAATGCTTGAACGCGAGTTCGAAGCTGACCCGACGCGCTTGCCGTATACTGTCTGTCGACCGAAACCGACGGAATTCCGAATTCGTTTGTTATAATATGTGATGCAAGTGCCCTTTCGTATCCCCAGTATTCACAGAACTTTATCTGCTCATATATTACACCGTCTGCGTGATACGTGTTTACGAGGTCACGCACATAGGTTTTTCTGCCCTGTACCTTTTCCTTGCTCATATAACGCGGGCATTGGCATGTCTTCATATAATGCAATACAATCTGAGATAAAACATCATCGATATCATTGAGTTTAATTTCTTCTCTGCCGGGAAGTGAACCGAAGCAAAAGCGATCGGCAACTACGAGAGCACCGGATTCTTCAATAAGCTTTGTGAAATCCGGATCGTCCATTTCAGAACCCACGACAACAACTTTTGCACGATAATTTTTCTTTTCGTCAGGAACTCTTGTTTTAAGCTCCTCTGCGGTCTCTCTGAGCTTGTCGATTATCAAATACTTAGGACAACAATATGTAACAAGATTTATTACGTGAAATTCATATCCGGTTATTCGCGGATTTTCTTCTTTGCGATATTCGCCTATTTCTGTTATGAGACGACAAACTTCGTTATGCTCTTCAACAGCTTTACGAAGCGCAGCGTCGCTTGTATCAACGCCGTAAACATCATGCAGCTTATCGAGCACCTTAACTCGCATCTGCTCTGTATAATGTCTGACTGTATACGGTTCGATTTTAAAAGGAATATCGGCAACGGAAACGAAAAACTTATCGTTTTGTACAAGATTCAAGAGCGTAAAATGCTCGTATGTACGATTCATTTCGGAGCATGATTCCGAGCCTATAAGAGCAGAAAGGAAATTATAGCCACCCTCAATACCGCGCTCCAAAAGAGCCTTGGAATATCCGCACAGATACGAACTGAGATAATAAGTTGCAATATCCATAGAACCTGTTCTCGGAGCTCTGAGCCTTACCGAAAAGCAATCATCTACATTGAGCAAAACTTCCGGGATATGATAGCAGGTATACGCAATCGCTTTTTTACCCTCGCCTATTGCCTGCTGCACAAGCTCATTGTTTGCCTCCTGAAGCAGGTTTTCAAAATAAATCAGATGTTTCAAATCTTTCATTGCAGCACCCCTATTTTAGTTAAAGCCTCCCGTACACCCTTTACCACCGGAGAAGTTTCCGGCAAATTAAACACATTCTCGCCCTGTATGTCAAACATAGCGAGATTTGTATCATTCGGAATATAACTGAGAACCTCAACACCGTCGATATTAATATAATCCTTTAATGACTCGTCCGTCATACGATTAACTATTGCTCCGATTTTATCATACATAACAAGATCATCGGCAACACCTTTTATTGTTTTTATTACTTGGCATCCTTTTTTGCTGGGATCCGTTATTAAGATAAGATGCGTTACTCTCTCCATAACACGTCTGTTAATTTGCTCTATTCCTGCCTCACCGTCAATAACAACATAGTCAAATTCGTCGGAAAGTATGGAGATAACCTCTTTAAGATATGAATTTATTTTACAATAGCACCCTGCGCTCTCGGGTCTTCCAACAGCAATAAACGAATATCCGTCTGTCTCGACAAGAGCGTCGAAAATACGGTACTTGGCTTCGCCTAAAAGCTCGACGGCTCCTCTGGTATCGCCTTCATCCACGGAAGCTATAATCTCTTTGCGAATATCATCAATGGTCATTTTGACGTCTATTCCGAGAGCGGTCGAAAGACCTACTGCCGGATCGGCGTCTATGGCAAGTATCTTTTTATCGGGATACTTTTCCGTAAGGCACCTGACGATAGTAGCAGATAATGAAGTTTTGCCTACCCCGCCTTTGCCCGCGACTGCAATAATTGTTGATTTACCCATTTCACATCACCGAAAATTATTATACACCTTTGCCTTAGAGTGTGCAATAAAAATTGTTAACATTTTGACAACTTTTTTCTTAAAAAGAGCGGTGTTTAAAAACACCGCTCTGAAATACGGAACTGAAATCATTCCGAAACCTCAACCGATTCCGAACTAAAGATATCAGACCAATGCGAATAGTATTCAAGCTGCTTTAAAAGCTTTCGCGCCTGAATATACGCATATGCTTTTTTATGGAAATGATCAAGCTCTTTTGACGCTTCTTTAAGTGCCGCTGATTTTGAACGTATTTCTTCTTTTGTGGACTCGCTCATTGCATTTGCGGCGTTGTATTTATCCATCGTGGGCTCTGTTATTCCGTAAAGCTCTTCTACCGAGTGAGATAAAAGCTCTTTTGCTTTTTCGGTTTTCTTTATCATTTTAGGATCATTAAAACGGTCTTTTTCGTTTACAACAATTTGAAGAGCTTTAATTTTATTTTTAAGCTTTCTCTTCTCTTTGCCCTTTACGTTGTCTATTCTGTCACGACAAGTCTCGAATTCGTTTACTGCATCGGCATATATATTTTTTGCTTCTTCGAGCTCTCCGTCAGATAAAGAGTCTGTCGCATAATCCTCGAGTGCAGCCCTGATTTTAAGCACGGCTATATGAGACTCGTGTTCCTCTTCGGTAAGTGTATACATTGTGACAAACGGAACAATTGAAAGCACATATCCGATTATTCCGAGCACAATCATACCTTTTGAAAGCGGTTCTCTGAAGGATTCGTTATAAAGATCATCATAGTTGTTTACAAGACCGAAATGGTTTTGCATTATAACCGTTTGGGTGAGATACGTTACTCCCATTGAAACAAATGTTCCGATTAAACCAACAAATTGACTCATAAGACCCTCAAGACGTTCTCCGGTCTTATATTGCTGATAATCAAGCACATCGGCATTCATGGCACCATCAGTTATAATTGTAAATGTCGAGAAAAATCCTCTGAGCCATATAAATACAAACAATACCCAAATATGCTCTATAAAGGCATACATACCTATGAAACAGAAAATCGTGCAAACAATATACATAATAAAAAGATTGCGTTTTCCGATTTTTCTTATCAAAAACGGCGATAAAAGCATAGCCGGGGTAGCGGCAGCTCCGATAATCGTAATGAGCGTACCGTTTAAAACTCCCTGTTGCTCGGTAGTCAACCCCAGGGTGTCCTTTATGCCGTAATAAAAATACCACGTCGTTATATTACCTATACCGGACTGCAAAAGAATAAACCACGAAGCTATTGAACGTGCCCATTGATATTTATTCTTTATACCGGCACCGATGCCCTGGAAAAACGGTACCTTAGGAGTGTAATCCTTTGAAACAATTATTCGTTCCTTTGTTCCCGTATAGCTTAAAATGCCTATCAATGCTCCGCCGATACCGAATACAGGCATAATTATACGATATGCATTTATATGCTCGAGTCCGCCGGCAAATCCGGCAACTATCGGTACAACAAAGCCCATTACCGATGGTGCCAAAGAATATATAAATGTCGATATTGTTATGACATCCGCACGCTCCGTCGAATTCGGGCTCATAACCTGTACAAGAGTTGTATACGCTTGGTCGTAAAACTGATAACAAAGCTGGAGCATCATATAGGTAATAAACAGCGACCATAGTTTTCCGTCATAACTCATACTTTCAAACGGTAAAAAAGCAAACACCGTGGTTACAACTGCCGACGGTATACCCGCATAGATAAGATACGGTCTGAATTTACCGTTTTTACTGCGCGTGTTATCAATTATCATACCGCGAAGCGGGCCTAAAAACATACCAATTACCGTTGCTATAAGATTGAGCTTTACAAGATCTCCGTTTTTTAGTCCTAACGCAGCTCCGGCAAGAAGACTTGTTGCCGAAAGTCCGATATAAGAGACCGTGTACAATACAAATTTGACTCCGATACCGCCTATCGAATAAGACAAAATCTCCTTATACGGTATATACCGGCCTTCAAGCGGATTTTTCCAATGCTCTTTTACCGATTTTAAAGCATTACCGACTTTATTCTTTGACTTCTCCATAAAAAACTCCCTAACGCTCTTCTTGTTTTTGGCATAATGCACAAAATACCATTACAGTTTAAATGAAATATATTAAATTGTCAATGGTAATATCCGCCGCAGAGTTACATTTAGACTTACAGATTAAAAATCATAAAATAAAAAGCATTTACAATATACGGAGAGATAAAGTATAATACCAATGATGATTCAAAGAGAGGAATTGGAAAAATGAAAAAGACGCTGAACGGAAAATGGCAATTCAGAAAAGTCGGTGATAGGCTATACAAGGAAGCCACCGTACCCGGCTGCAACTACCTTGACCTGATGGCAAACGGAGATATTCCGGACCCATTTATCGGCCTTAATGAAAAGGATGTATACTGGGTCGGCGAAACAAATTGGGAATACAAAAAGACTTTTAAAATAACCGAAGAAGAATTAAACTGTGACGATATACTACTGACCTGTGAAATGCTTGATACAATATGTGATGTTTTTGTAAATAATATGCTTGCTTTTTCCGGCAGGAACTGTTTTACAGCTTACAGCGTATCAATAAAAGAACGTCTTGTTAAAGGTGAAAACGAAATAAGAATATTGTTTCGTTCCCCGGTAAATTATGTTAAAGAAAAATACAAATCCTGTCCTACTCCCATAAATTCAAACGGTCAGAACGGTATTGTTCATGTACGCAAACCGCAATGTCATTTCGGTTGGGACTGGGGTCCGGTATTGCCGTGCAGCGGTATAACAAAGGAAATAAGTCTTGAGTTTGTAAACGGTGCAAAAATTGAATATCTTTTTGCGTCACAAGCGCTCAATGCCGACGGTACTGCCGTTATCTCCGTAAGAGCCGATATAAAGGCATATAAAGATTACGAATGTTCGTTAAAGGTTGTATTGCCGGACGGCAGCACACTCGAAAAAAGCGGCACAGAAGCCGACTTTACAATACCCGAGCCTGAGCTTTGGTGGACATACGAATTATCCGGCAAAGCAGAGCAGCCGTTGTACGAAATAAGTGCAGCAGTAGTTTCCGGCGGCAAAGAAGTCGATTCCGATTCTAAAAAAATAGGAATCAGAAAAATTGAATTAAACAGAGAAAAAGATGAATACGGAAGAAATTTTCAATTCAGATTAAACGGTATCCCTCTTTTCATCAAGGGCACAAATTACATACCGCCCGACAGCTTCATAACGAGGTTTACTTCCGACAAGCTCGAATATTTAATTGACACAGCCCTGTTTTCAAATATAAATATGATACGTATTTGGGGCGGCGGATACTACGAAAGCGACGAATTTTATAATCTCTGCGACAAAAAAGGAATACTTGTTTGGCAAGATTTTCAATTTGCCTGTCAAGCCTATCCGTTCTTTGATAATGACTTTCTTGACAATGTAAAAGAAGAGGTTAAGTACAATGTAAAACGCCTCTGTCATCATCCCTCTCTTGCTGTATGGAACGGCAACAATGAAATTGAGGATATGCATATGGCTTGGGTACATATGCAAAAGTATGTCAAATGGACAGAGAAATTCTTCTATCATATACTTGAACCCGAAATAAGAAAATATGACAAAAACACTCCGTACACACCCGGTTCGCCTGTAGGTGAATCTCATAACGTCGGAGTAGAAAGCGACAATGTAGGCGACACTCATCTGTGGGGCGTATGGCATGGTTTGAAGCCGATGAATTATTACCGCAAACGTATGACGCGTTTTTGCAGCGAATTCGGCTTTGAAAGCTTGCCGGATATAAAGGCTATCGAAAAATATGCAAAGCCTTCCGACTATTCCCTTTCGAGCGATGTGTTTAAGTCCCACCAAAAATGTGCCAACGGCAATGACAAAATGATATATTATATAGCTTCGAGGTTTAATTTACCAAAGAACTTCAAGGATTATGTTTATTTGTCACAGGTAACGCAAAACGAATGTATCGCAGACGCCACCGAACATTGGCGCAGAAACAAGGGCAGATGCAACGGTTCAATGTACTGGCAGTTTAATGACTGTTGGGGTGTATGCTCTTGGTCAAGTCTTGATTACTACGGCAATTATAAGGCCTTACAATACGGCGCAAAGCACTTTAACGCACCGCTCAGCATATCGATTGAAAATACAAGCGACTATATACGTGTTTTTGTACTGAATGATTTAAACGAAAGCAAAACAGTTGATGCGGAATATGAAATATTTGATTTTGAAAACGGAGCTCTTGAAACAAGCAAAAGAACACTAACCGTCGGCGCCGTAAAAAATTCCGTTGCTTTTGATTTAAATGTTCCGTTTATTTGCTCGGAATACGATAAAAAAAGAACAGGCATTGCAGTAAGACTCTATGAGAACAGTGCCCTTATTCAGCAAAAAACTGTTCTTTTCTGCCGCGAAAACGAGCTTCACTTGCCAAAAGCCAAGCTTAAAACCGTTTTTGAGAAAACGGCAGACGGATTGAATGTTACTGTGTCATCCGACAAATATGCTCGCCTTGTCAAAATAGAAAGCAGCAAAAGCACTTTGCCGTTCAGCGATAACTTTTTCGACCTGCTTCCGGGTCAGAAAAAGACTGTAACGATTAAAAATGAGACGGCTGTTTCACCTACCGAGCTCAGAAACAGTATTACGACATATTCCCTCTCGGACATACCGTTCAGTAATAATAAGCTTGATACAAAGTTTAAACAGCTCAAGGTCTTTTTATCGCCGACAAATATATCAAACGCCATATACCACGGCAGACTTACAAATGATGTCGAAATTACCGAATAAACCAAAAAAGAGTCTCAACGGTTGCCATAAGCAATCATTGAGACTTTTTTTATTCAAGAACAATTTTAAAGCATAACGGCAAGGTCGTTTGCGGAATTTCCATAAGTTTAAGTTCCATATATTTTTCGGTTCGGCTGATTATTATCGGTGAGTGATTACCGAGGAGCTTTACAGAATATACAATTGCGTCCTGCGTTATCTTTTTAAAGTTCTTAATTCTTATTACACCGTCATGTGTCGGTTTCATTTGGAAAACGTAAACCGCTCCGTCCTTATATGTAAAACGAAAATCCTTTTCGGTATACTTTTTTGTCTTATTATCCTTAAAGGACCCGTCCTTTGTATTGACTTTTCCTTCGCCGAAAGTTTTCCACGGCACCGTATCGTATATCCCCTCACCGTTGATCTTAAGCCAATCGCCGATTTCGTTCAAAACCGCGGTTTCTTCTTCTGTAATTGAGCCGTCGGGTTTCGGGCCGACATTTAAAAGCATAACACCGTTTTTACTTACAATATCGATTAAATCGCATATAACATGATATGCCGACTTAAACTTGTTATTTTCGGTATATCCCCATGAATTTTTAGCTATTGAAGTGCAGGTCTGCCACGGTACGGGCGAAATATCTGTCAAAGCTCCCCGTTCAACGTCAAACGTAGCACTTCCCGGAGCAAAAGCCTGCAGCTTATAATTTATCGTAACTTCGGATCCCCATTCTGCGGCACGGTTATAATAATATGCCGCGAATTTCTTTAAATACGGTTTAAACGCCCTGTTATGTATCCACCAATCGAAGTAAACAACTTTCGGCTCGTATTTATCTATCAGCTCACATATGCGGACAAGCCAATCTTTTAAGAAATCCTCCGTCGGAGGTACAGAACGGCAGTTTGATGCCGTTACGCCCATTTTATCGGATGACAGCTCCTTGCAATAATAAGCAGGTCCGTAAAAGTCGGCATATCTTTCATCGCATACATCGCTGTCAAATGTTCTGCCCATATTCATAAAGAAATAATGTTCGGCGCGATGATTTGACGCACAAAAGGCAAGTCCGACATTTTCCACAGCCGTTTTCAGTTCTCCGAGAACGTCTCGTTCCGGTCCCATATTTACACTGTTCCAACGATTAAACTCGGTATTATACATGGCAAAGCCGTCGTGATGTTCAGCCACCGGCATTACATATTTTGCGCCGCTGTTTTTAAAAAGCTCCGCCCACTTTTCGGGATTGAAGTTTTCGGCTTTGAACATCGGTATAAAGTCCTTATATCCAAAGTCCTTTTGATTACCGTACTTTTCACGGTGGTGCCGATATGCCGGCTTTGATTTATCATACATCTCACGCGAATACCACTCATTGCCGAATGCAGGTACGCTGTAAATTCCCCAGTGAATAAAGATTCCAAATTTAGCATTCTTATACCATTCCGGTGTTTTATGTTTACATAAAGATTGCCAACTGTCTGTATAAGGTCCCGATTCGATAACGTAATCAATTTGCTTTAAATAATCCTTTTCTGTCATAATTTTTCACCCCCAAAAAAATCTCATTGCTCAATATAATACTTTTATGTGAGAGAATCATTATCCTGCGGAAGTGTTTTTTTCGATGAAGAAACGATGTTCTTTTTTTGCTCGGGATTTATATTTTCCGCCTGCTCCAAAAGATCGAGGCGACGATTTATCTTCTTTTGGTTTTCAAGAACAATATCCATCTTTCTGTGCAAATCATCGATTATAAGCTCACTTTTTAAATTAACCTTAAAATCATTTTCTGCGCGTTCCCTGTCCTTGGCCTCCTGCCTGTTTTGACTCATCATAATAAGCGGAGCCTGTACTGCCGCAATACAAGAAAGCACCAAATTCAAAAGGATAAACGGATATGCGTCAAAAGCCTTATCTCTAAGCACTATATTCAGAACCATCCAAATAACCATTATAGCTATAAAGCTGAATATAAACGCCCAGCTTCCGGCAAAACGCGCAACAGCATCCGACGCACGCTGACCGAATGTGAGCTTGTCAGTCTTATCCGAATCCTTGGAAAGCTCGGTGTTGATAAGCTGATGTATCAGTTCCTCATCCGTAAATTCCTTATCCGTAACGTCAAGCAATTCCTTTACTATTCTGCGACGTTCTTTTTTGTTGCTCATAATTTTTAATCCCTTTCAAGTTATTTTTCGGCATCGCTTTCTTTTGCGACACGTATGGAAATATCACACATATCATA
>ERZ1026848.1344-NODE-1344-length-13072-cov-3.916417_pt1 | contig 13072 bp, 15 predicted proteins | sample MGYA00380154_ERZ1026848 | MGnify/ENA primary metagenome ERZ1026848 (study PRJEB33269, sample SAMEA4719790) | human gut metagenome | biome: human-associated habitat; feature: organic feature; material: feces | place: Cameroon | collected 2013-10 ...
GATGCAGCCGCCACGCGCGGAGCGAAAATCCGCCGTGACTGCCAGCGGTACGGTTACTGCAAATACGGAAAGAGTTGATTTCATGAGTTACACCACCAGACCGTGCGACATATGCGGCAAGCTGATGATTCACGTCGATTCCCGCCGCCGCATCTGCCCGAAATGCAATCGGGAACTGCGCAACAAGAAAAAAGGCCGTCCAAAAGGAACGGCGCACACCATCGGCGAAACCGCAAAGCAAGAACAAACGACACCGCCGCTGAAACGCAGGGTAAAACCCATCGCGCAATGCGTGAGAGAAGCCGACGCGCTGGGCATATCCTACGGTCAATATGTGCAGCGCGGGTATGACAAAATCACTTGGGCAAAAATTCTGAAACTGGAGGTATTGTAATGGGATTTGATATTACAGTCAGCCGCTACGATGTGGGAAAATGCCCGCACTGCGGAAAACCTATCAAAGGCACAATCCGTGACCAAGAAGATTCAGGCGGCTATGCCTGGAGAGAGTACCTCAAAAAAATCGGCTATTATGTGCCCTATGAAATACGAGAGAAAGAGCCGGAACGAGATTTTTACGGAAAGGATATGACGCTCACATCCGAACAGGCAAAAGACCTTGCAACTTTTGCAAGAGATCACGATGTATACGGTTGGGGAAAAATTGAAATGCTGGTAGATTGTGCCATAGAAAACGGAGATTTTGTAGTTATCAACGCCAGTTGGTAAGGTGGTATTATCCACCATAAAACAGAAAGAAAGGAACAGAAAGAATGGACGCAGTTGAATACGAAAAAAGCAGACGCAGAATGTGCCGCACGAATATTCTCAAAAAAGGCGGTTGCGAAGGGTGCGACGCATACAGTTGTTTAAGGAGAAGATGCGGTTTTGCTATGGATGTAGTTAAAAGCGAAGCCGAGGATGAGAATGTTATCAAAAATAATATCGCCATTGTTGAGCGATGGGTAAAAGCCAACCCAATCAAGACTCGCCAGAGCGAGTTTTTGAAGCAATTCCCAAATGCGGATATGCAGAGAATCAATACGCTATTTCCATGTGTTATGGATCAAACTGTAAGGACAGCGCGATGCATTAAATACGAAGGGCTTGGAAGCCCCAGAAAATGCGTTGAATGCCGTAATGACTACTGGCTCGCGGAGGTAACCGACAATGACTAACTACTGCCCTATCCCCGGTGCAAGCCAGCCGAAAGAACAGGTACGGTACATTGACAAGCCTGTGAGGCTCATTGACGCTCGTGAGGTCATGATTGCCGTTTTTAATGCCATCGAAATGGACGAAGACGAATACAACGCAATTAAGCAGGAAGTGGACGAAATTCCTACCATCGACCCCGAATCCCTGCGACCTACGGCACACTGGATTGTGACAAAGACAAATGTCTGCGGAATAAACAGATACGAATGCTCGTCTTGCGGTGCAGCAAGATATAGAGCGACAGCGTTTCATCTGAATTACTGCCAAAATTGTGGCAAAAGGATGGTGAACGCATATGAGTGAAATGCCTATAATCCTTACCCTGATCATGGCAGTCCCGCTGATTGCCATAATCTATGAAGTCATCGGTCTTTTTCTTGTCGCCCTATTGGGCGAAATTGGCGTGGAAATCCAAACGCCCGACACGTCGCTGTTTATTATCTTCTGGCCGCTGGTGCTGTCCGTCTGGGCGGCACGGTGGGTGTACAGGCAGTATTGCAAAATACGAGGTGGCAGAAAATGACTGCGGCATCTTAAAAAAGGAGGAACCATATGGACGCTTTTCAATACGAATTAAATCGTGCCAAGATTTGCATTATGTATAGTGGCAATTGCAAGGCATGTCTGCTAAACATCGGCGGGAAAAGCAAAGGTTGTGTTTTATGCATCTATGAGGCGATAGAAGTTGTAGAACGGACACAGAGGCTAATCGAATGGGCAGAAAACTGGCCGCGCACAAGGCAAGACGTTTTGGAAAGGTATTTTGCAAACGCACCATGGAAAAACGGCGTTATAAATATATGCCCTAAAAAGATTGATAAATCATATAAAACCAAATGTGTAAGCAATGGAAAATCCTGCGAGCAGTGCAAGAACGACTACTGGTTGGAGGAAATCAACGATGGAAAATAATGTACCCTGCGGCATAGCACTGCGCACAAAATGGATGCAGTGTTTCCTGCCACTTCGGGATGCCGCGCAGGACGCTTACAACGAATGGCACGAAATCGCAAATCCACAAAAAGCGCACAACGCTGACGGTATGCCCCACGCAAACGGCAAATCCGACCCCACAGCCGCCTGTTGCGAGCGCAGCGAAAAAGCATGGCAGCGCTTTCTGGAAGCCGACAAAGCCGCCGCGAAAGCCTTGCGTCACCGCAAAGACGCCATGCAAAATCTGGACAAAGACCAGCAGGAAGTGCTGGAACTTGTGTTCCTGCGCGGCTTTTCTCGGCGCGAAACCGCAAAGCGGTTAGGCCGTTCCGACTTCTGGGTACGCGCCAAAGAGCGCACAGGTCTTTTTCTGCTGGAACTCCCCAACGACTGGTACGAAGAAATCATCCCATAAAACGCAAAATGACCCGCAGCACATCGGCTTGTACCGATTGGCTGCGGGCATTTTTTATTCTTCCGCTTTGGCAATGCTGTGGTAATACCGCCCGGCTTTATCCTCCGGCGCGTCTCTGTCCGCCAGGAACGCCGCCGCCATATCGGCAAAGAACTCCGGTCGGCAAACGCCGTTTTTCTGTGCCGCCTTGCTGTAGTCGCTGTACATCATGTTCATCACAGCGTACCATTCCCAGTCCGGCACACTGACGTTTCGGGTGTCCTTGTAAGGGCTGGTCTGCTCCATTGTCCAGTGTGCGCCCTGCGTTCCGTCGGCATTGTCCATATTCTGCACCCACGCCAGGGCATCGGCACGGGTCAGCTTGCTTTCCTCGCTGCCGTGCCCCTCGCAGTGCAGGCACTGCTTCGTCTTTTCGATTTCCCGGATCATCTCCATGGTGCCAAGACTGACAGGCAGTTCCATGTAACTCTGCTTTTCGGTTTCCAGCTTTTGTACATATCGTATATCTTCCATTGTGTTCTCCTTACGCGTTTACGATCATCCGCTTTAGCGTATCCACATCAGCAGGGTAAAAAGTAAGGCTGCCAAGAACAGGCAAAGTAACCGTAAGCCCGCTGTCCCCAATCGCTTCTTTTGCCGCGTCGCACGCAATGTCAACATCCAGTTCCCCGGTATCGGAAAGCCCAAAAGCCTTTGCAACCGGGTTTTCAGCAAGGCTTTCCAACGCCTGCTTGCTTCGTGCCAAAAACACGAACTTTGCACCTTTTGCTGCAGCTTTTCCAAGGCTTGCGTCCGGCAGTCTGGATATGATTTCCTGCTCCATGTAGGCGGCAATGCCGCGCTGTACTTTCTCGATACTGACCATGTGGTACACCTCGCATTATAAGATAAAGGGGCGGCTGTTGCCGCCCCTTCTGGTTGTCAGCCCTTGCAGTCGCAGCCGCATTTCGGCAGCGGATTGTACAGGGTCTGTGCGGTAGTGGCGGTTCCGACCGTAACGTCCGCGACCATCTTCGGGTAGAACGTGGCGTTGGCGTAAGTCACGATGGAATTATCACCGCAGCAGCGGCGCTCGGCTTCCAGCTTGATCTTCTGGTCAAGCTCGGTGCGAACCGCCGCAATGTCCTGACGCGCCAGCACAAAGCTGTCCTCGGTGCGCTGGTTGTGCACAGCCTGCTCACAGAAACGCCCTTCCATTGCGCTCAGCTTGCCGTCAACGTACTTGTACACTTCCAGCATTTTCTGATCGTTGTAGGTGTTGGCGTCCCGCAGTGCGATCTGGCTCTGCAGCTCGGCGATTTTCTGCTCCTGCGCCAGCTCGTAACGGTTTACAAGGTGGTTTTCGCTGCACTCTGCAGCGCCGCGCGGGCCGACAAGCCCCGCCAAAGCCCCCATACCGCCCAGCGCGTTCAAAGCGCCCAGGCTGGTGCCCACAATGCCGGTAGCAAGACCTGCGTTGGCAACGCCCTTAGATGCGTAGTTCATCTCCATAGTTTTTGCTCCTTTCACAAAAAGTTCCACAGCGCTTATGGTACTTACAGTATACCGCACTTGCTCTGCCGTTGTAGGTCAAAAACACGTCGATTTTACGCCAAAAACAAAAAGGCGGGATGCCCGCAAAGGACACCCCGCCAAAATTACCGCAATTTATTTTTGATGTTGCGCACCCTGCGGTTCACCGTGCGCTCGCTGCAATACAGCTCGGCGGCAATGTCGGCATTGCGCCGCCCTCTGCGCCGTAAATCCAGCACTTCCCGTTCTTCGTCCGTCAGGCCGAACACAAGGTCATCATATTCGGCGCGGCTCATACAAAAGTCGAATTTCATACAGCACCTCAATAGGGATTCTTCCACTGCTTGTTTGTTTTTGCCAGATATGCCCGGCGCAGCTCGTTCGTTAAATCCATCTCGTTCAAACGTGCCATGGCCTCGTCCTTATCGACTTTGCCGTTGCCGTTCGTGTCAGGAATGGTAGCGCGGTAATTTACCCAGCCTTGCAGCGCGTCCGCGCCGTAGTTCTGGTAAATCTCCGCGCCCGCCTTGTCGGCATAGCTGCTGCCCTTTTCAGGGTATTTTCCGTTCTTATCTTTCTTGTAGTACGCCGCCAGATATGCCCTTGCAAAGTCGTCTCCGTTCAAGCCGTATTTCTGCATACCGTAACCGACGGTGTACTTGTCCGGCGTCTGTCCATCGCCCAGCGTGTTCGCCACAGCACTGTAAGACTGCATATACGCGGTAACCGCCTTGTCTCCGGCAAGGTCGCTTATGTTGCGCACCGTGCTGCCCTTGTCTGTGCTGTTCACAAAGTTGCCTACTGCGTCATCGCCAAACTGGCTGTACAGCGTGTTCCAGGTCTCCACCGTGTTCAGGGCGGCGCTTTCGTTGCCGCTTGACTCCCGCTTTTCGTCGCGTACAAGGTCAGTGGCGTTCTTCATCAGCACATACTGGCTGAATCCCTCCGTGCCGCCCTGTTCGTATGCCTGGTACGCCTTGCTGTTTGTGCCGCTTACGCCGTCGCCCACAGCGGCTACACTGCCAACGGTCTTGGCAACGCTGTACGCATTCTGCACGATTTCGCTTTGCTGGTCTTCCGGCAGCTGCAAGAACATGCTGTTTTGCCGCAGCTCGTCAATCAGGTCATAGGCTGTCTGACCGCTCGTCTTGGCGTACTCGGTCTTTTCCTCCGGTGTCATGTAGTAGTTTTTATTGTCAACCGTGATTTTGCTGCTTGCCTTTTCCGGCAAGACATGGCTGTCGTTGATGCCGCCGTACAGTCCTTGCAAATACTCGTCCACCGGCGTGATATTCTCGCTTCGGTAGTAGCCGGGACTAAGCATGTTGTAAGCGCCGCGCCAAAGCATTCCCTCGGCATCGTCGCCCGTACCGTCAAGGCTTGCCTGTTCGCGTCCCCACTGGTCAATGTACGGCTCGTTCTGTCGGCTCAAGCCGGGGATTCTATTCATCGTACTGCGCAGGGCGTAGCCGGTATCGCGCTCGGTCTTGCTCTGCCCGCCGCCGTAGCTGCTGCGCCGCACAGGGTCAACGGTTCGTGCCGCCTGCCCCAAAACCGTGGGAACAAACTGCCGTGCAAAATCCCCTGCACCGCCCGCCAGCAAGGCGAACAGCTTTTCGTCGGAATCCGCATAGCTGATATTGTCCAGCGTGTCGTTTAAGCCTTGCAGCATAGTGGTTTCCAAAACCGGCTGGCTCAAATGCCGGAACTTGTCCAGCAAAACGCCGGGCGTAAGCTCGCTGTTGTCCTGCGCGATCTCTGCGCCCACCAGCAACGGCACAGCCGCCGGGCTTGCCCAGTCCAGTGTATAGGTTCCCTTGCCGGGTATCTTCACCGCGTAGTCCTGCTCGCCGTTCATATCGCGGTATGCATCAGCGCGGTCATCGCCGGTGGTGCCGCCCGTCAAAAATCCGTTTCGTGCCAGAATATAGCCAATGCCCATGATCGCGCTGCCGGTCACGCCTTTGGCAAGCTCGTCGATCACATCTGTGGCACTTTCACGACCCAGCGCTTTGGCACCCGCTTTCAGGTAACTGCCGCCCGCATAGTCTATGGCGTTTTTGGCAATGTTCAGCGGGGTTTTCTTAAACGGCAAAATGCCTTCCTCAATCGCATAACCCAGCTTTCCCCACGAGCCGCCGTTGTACCGCATATCCTTGCTCAGGTTACTAAGCGCCGTACTCAAAAAGTTGTCCTCATGGAAGGTCGCAACTTTGGCATCGTTCAGCGCCTGTGCCGCAGCCTGCAGCAATACCTGCTTGCTGGCATCGTCTGTGGCGGTAAACACACTGCTGTCATACCCGCGTGCTTTCAAAAAGCTCGCCATGCTGTTGCCGAACTCGGCCTTTAAGAAATACGCATCTTCCTTTTCCAGCGCATTGCTGTTGACCCTTGCCAAAGATTCCAACGCATTGCCAATTGTGCCTTCCTTGTAAATTCTGCGTGCACCCTCAAGCCCTGTCTGTACGTTGTACTTGCCGTTGTCATACAGCACGCTGTACATCTTGTTGTCGGCATAGTCCCGCGCCAAATCTGCCATTTTGCGCCCGTCCGCCGTCAGCATCGTGCCGATTGCTTTGGTACGCTGATCCTGCGGCAGGGCAAGCTGCATCACGCCCGCCACATTATCCTTGGTGCGAACGACGGTGTTCATCAGGATATTGCCCAGAATATTGCGCCCGTGGGTTCTGGTGTTGCCCAGCATACACAGGTAACGGATATTGTTCACCTTGTCGCCAAAACTCTTGGCAGGCATATACTGTGCCAAACGGCTGTAAGCGCTCATTTCCAGTTCGCGCCGTGCCTTGCTGTCCGGCATATCGGCAACGCGCTCAAACACACCGCGCACAAAGTCATAGTCCTCTTGGCTGATATCCCCGATTCCCAGCTTGGTTCGCGCCAAAGCGTTGAACATATCATCGGCACTGCCGCCCGCCACAAGGCTGGCAGCGGCGCTCTTTACCGCGTCATCGCTGATTTTCACATTCTTGGCTTTCGCGGCATTGCGGATTTGCTTTTCGGCTTCCAACATCGCTTCATCCAGCCGGTTTTCCTTTTCCAGCTGCGTCAAGAAGTCGTTGATTTCGCCGTTGTATACAACGTCCGCCACCTGCTGCAAGCCCTTGCCGTCGCGGGTTTTGGCAAAGTCATCTGTCAGTACCTGCGTGTACTGCTCAAACTTTCGTATGCCGGTATACCCGTTGGGCTTCGCTTCCCTGCCTTCCTGCAAGGCTCTGCCGATGCCGCTCAGGCCACGGCTGGTTTCTTTGTCCAGCATCTTGTAACGGGCAAATTCCAGATTGTACTCGTCACTGCCCTTTTCCAGCGTAAGCAGATAGTTGTACTGTTGCTCGGCGGCGTGTTTGGCAAGGGCGATGTCGTCGGCGTTCCAGTCGTTCTTTCCGCGCAAATCCTGCAAAACCGCCTTGTTTGCCTCGCTGATACTGCCGTCCCCCTGCTGTAAATAGGTGTCGTAGTTCAACCGCGCCGTGTCGGCAGATTCCTTTCTGGTGTACAGCGTGTGGGTGTTTTGGTCTGCACCCAGTGCCGCTACTTCGTCGGGTTCCAAATCGGCATTGAAACGCCGCTGGTTTGCATAGTCCTGGTTCAGCACTTCCCGCCGGTCATACTGCGTACTCGCCGCGCCTACCGCGTGTTCCGGCACACTCTCGCTGCCGTTCAAGGGAAAGCTCTGCGCCGCACCTTTGGCAGTGTCCGGCATAACAGAAACGCCCTCGGTCATAGCCGAAGGCGTTTTCAGTAGGCTGTCGCGGTATGCAAGCATTTCATCGTAGTCATCGTATACTGGCAAAGAATCCAACTCTGCTTGTGTGTATCTATGCGCTGTGTTAAATTCGGCAGCAGCCTTTTCAAAGTCGTATCCATCGCGCAACTTCAGCGCATATACATCGGGTTCCTTGCTGATGATTCCATCGGCAATCTGCTTGCGCACTTGGGCGTCCATAGCGTCATTATAGCCATAGGCATAAGGAATCCGAGCAACAGGCTCAAGCCCCGCCTTGCTGTACATGTTGACTAGTGCCTGTCCATAGCAGTCGCCTTTTGTGGCACCGTCATTTACGGCGGCAAGTGCAATGGAACTGCCTGCACCGGGCGTGCTGTTATTGACCGCATCCTTAAAAACGCAAGTAAGATTTCCATCTGCCTCTACTGCGCCACCGGCAGTACCATCGGGAGTCAGGAACGTTTTGCCGCCATTGTTTACAATGTTAGCGATTTCCTCTGCGGTGTGTCCATCAACCGCAGCACCATTTACATTGTTGGCTTTTGCCGTTGCAAGGGCTTGTGCAAAGGTTTCCGGCACATCATCCGCATTGCGGAAATCAAAAGCACCCGCACCTGCCTGTTCGGCAATAGCACGGGTGCTGTCATCATATACGCTTGGGCGTTGGTTTAGGTGTTCTGCCACCAATACGCGATTTGCCGGTAGGTACTCCCCTGATGCAGCTCCCACTGCAAGTCCCGTTTCAGGTTGGGCTGTTCCGCTACTGCTGCCTCGCAGTATTCCTTCGCTTCCTGTTCCGTCATATTGGCTGCGTCCTTGTACTGCTTCATTTGTCACACCTCTAAAACTATTTACACCATTATATCCTGTATCAGCCGCGGCGTCAATCGGCAAACTGTCCGAATTTTGTAAAGCACGTTTAGCTTCATCGCCAATCTCCTGCTGGCGCTGCAACACGGCGCGGCGTAGCTGTTCAACCTCTTTTTCCTGCGCGCCGTTCAAATTGACCTGCCCTCGCAGTTCATCCAGCGTATTCAATGCGCTGCGGTTTTCCGCAACAGGCGCGTTCATCTGTTGTATCTGCGCAGCAAGCCCGGTCGTGCCATTGGCTTCCGGCTGCACAATATTTCTTGCCGGTGCTACATTCTGCACGTCCTGCACAGCATCATCTGCCTGTTTCAAGGTCTCCTGCATAGCGTCTCCTGCCGCACCCTTAATCTTGTTGAACACTGCCCCGCCGATTTCCGGCAGCGCGTTCATGGCAACGTTCCCGGCAATGTTCTTGGCAGTATTGCCAGCAATTTTACCGGGGGTCATGGCGTCGTCCACCGTCTGACCATTGGCGATTGCTTGCTGTTGGGCAGAATAAGTGCTTAAATCATCCGCCAACGTGGGCAAGGTGTCCAGCGCAAGGTCTGCGGTCGTGTCAGTCAAAATGCGTCCCAGTGCATCACCGGCCCCCGCGCCCAGTATACCGCCCAGCACGGGGATTTTCTGCGCCTGCCCCACAACGGCATTGCCCGCCTTGGCCATCGCCTGCGCAAGCGGCGTGCCTGCCATAGCGGTGTTGAACAGGTTGTACTGCATTCCCTTGCCGACCATCGTGCCTGCAACTGCCGCCAACGGGTCATAGCTCTTTGCGCCCTCGATCGCATTGCTAAGCATCGGCAGTTCTGCGCCAAGCCCCGTTGCGTTGGCGGCGCTCGCCATGGCATCGCTTGCCTTCGACAAAAACGGCACACTGTCATACAGTCCGGCGGTAAACGCCTGTGCGCTCTGCCCCGCGCCGTTCAACTGTGCTTTGCCGCGCAGCGCACTGTTCTGGTTCAGCTCGGCATTCAGTTCGGCGGATTTTTTGGCATACTCTTCCTTGCTCAAATTATCACTGTTTTTGGCAAGGTCAAATACGCGTTTCAGCCCGCTGAATCCTGTGTTCTTTGTGCTCTTTTCGTACTGGTTCACTGCTGCCACTTCGGCACTCGTCAGCTTGCGTCCGGGCGCTGCCAACTCGGCGCGGTAGTCCGCATCGCTCTGCAGCTTTTTCAGCGCAGTGGCAATGTCCTCCTGCTGGCTCTTGTAGTCGTTGCGCTTGTCCTTTGCCGCCGTGCGCTCACTGGCGCTTGGGGCGCTCCCTGCGGCGGCGTAACTGCTGCCGATAACTTTACCGCCTTTGGTTACGGCGCGGCTCTGGGCGGGCTGCGCGGCGCTCACGCGCTCGGCGTAGCTGTTTCCCGTGACTGCCTTCCGCTTGCCGCTTGCCTTGTCGGCAAGATACTGCGCCTGTGCACTGGGCTTTTTCTGGCTGTTCGTAGTGCTGTTCGGCTTTGCGCTGTTCGGCTTCGTGCTGTTCGCGGTGGTGTTGGCGCCGCTGCCGTTCAATCCGTTCAGCGCGTTGGCGGCGGCATCGCTTAAATCCGTGCCGCTGTCCTGCTTTGTATTGCCGCTTTTTCCCTTGCCGCGCTTGGTCGCTCTGGCCGCTGCCTTTGCGGCGGCTTTGGCCTGTTTCTCGGCGTATTCCTGCGCCTTTTTCACCTGCTGCGCATAGTCGTTTGCCATGTCGAACTTCTTCTTGGCAAGCGAAACCTGACGGTTCATAAAGTCCAGATTCAGGCTGTTCTCGGTGGATGCCCCGCCCACAATGTTTTGCAGCGTGCTTGCATAAGGGTTCCCCAGGCTCGGCAGGGTCTTGTCGGTGGCGTTCAAAATGGCACTGCCCTGCCTTTGTGCTTTCTGTGTGCTCTGCTGCCCGCCTGTGACCGCGCTGTCCTGCGCGGCCTTGTATCGGCTTAAATACGCTTGCAGCAGCGCATCTTCTCGGTTGTTCATCTTCGCCATTTCTAAACCTCGCTGGCGTTGCCGCCCTATACAAAAAATGTGCCCGCAAACGCGGGCACACTCTTATTGGTTAAACGTAGCTGTACTCCCACTGCCCCGTGCTGCTGTTAAACGTCGGGCGCAGCTGCGGCATGTTCGCCGCCATGTTCGCATATCCCTGAATCAGGCTGATCATGTTATTCGCGTTGTTTGCCGCCAGATTGCCCAGGTTCGTTTGGTAACTCGTCAGGTCCGCGGCATCGCCGCTTGCTTTCTGGTTGGCAAGTTCAGCCAGGTTGTTTTGGTAGGTGTTCATCAGGCTTGCCAGCTGTGCCGTGCGTTCGTTCTCCAAAGCGTTGCGGCTGTTGGCGTAGTTGTTCAGCATACCGGCAGTGGTCGTCTCGCTCGCACCACCGTTCAGCCCCTGCGCGCTCAACAGCTGGTTCAGGTTCCGCTGCTGCTGCATACGGTTGATATACGCCTGCCGCAGTGCGGAATCGGCGGCGTTATTCACCTGCCCGCGCCCGTACTCGTAGTTGGTCTGCTGCTGTGCAGTGCCGCGTGCATAGGCTTCCTCGCGGGCTTTGCGCTGTGCTTCCTGCGCCGCTTTCAGCTGCGCTTCCGCACGTTCCTGCGCCGCTTTGGCGTTCGCCTGGGCATCCGTCATGGCGTTTTGCAGCTGCTCGATATACCGCTGCATATAACTGGTGTCCGGCGCGGCAGGTGCAGCCGATACCGCAGGTGCGGCAGACACCGCGCCCGTGCCGCCGCTGTACCCGCCGCCACCGCCCGTGCTCGGTGTCGGCGTGACCGGCGGTGCCGCCGCATTGGCTGCTGTCGCCAGCTGTCGGTTATACTGCGTCGCTTGCACGGCGTTGGCCATTGGGTTAAATTTCTTGTTCGCGTTCAGGCGTTGGATGGGCGTGTTCCTGTTGCCCTTGTTGGACAAGGTCGTGTAACTGGTCGTGCCGGGCTTCTGGTATATGTCGGTGCTTTTCCCAAAGTTCAGTGGTTTCGGCATACTCCCGCCCCCTTACTCGCTCTTCTTGCTCTGCTTCACACACTGGTCGGCGTACACCGCACCCGCCGCGCAAAGCAAGCCCTGCACCAGCGCCGTAAATACGGCTTGTGCCGCGTCCTGCGGCATGGTAATGGTAGTTGTTGCCAGAACGTACAGACCCGCCAGCAGCACGCCAGCAGCCGCCAGCAGCGCGGGAATGAACTTGTCCTTGATAACGGCGCTCTGCTTTGCAGCGCAGCCCAGAAAAACCAGTACCGGAATCAGTACCAGCAGCTCAGGTTTGATGTATTCGGTATAGTCCATAGTATTTCCTCACTTTCCGTCCAAATCATGCAGGCGCATTTCGTGGTTATGCAAAATCTCGTCCTGCTCGGTGTTGTGCTCCCACAGTCGCTTGTGGGAGTTGTGGCTGTCCGTCTCGATTTTCTGTATTTTGGCGGTCATATCGTTGGCGGCTTTGCTCAAAACCTGCAGGTCGCCGCGCAGTCCAGTGATTTCCTTGCAAAGGCTCAACATCGGCTTTGCCAGTGCCGCAACCAGCCCCACCAAGGCAATAACGACAGAAACAACTGTCCATTCCATCGGCATCACCCCTTGCTGACAGTCAGCTCTTTTTCTTCGCACAGCTCACGCAGCGCGGCCTTGTCCTGCCCCGTTGCGGCGGCAATTACAAACGGGCCGTCTGCATCCCACACGCTGTCGGCGGGCTTGGCCTTGCTGCCGTAGCCGTTCAGCCCCGCGCCCTTGATAATGGCGGGGTAATCCTTGTAAGCAAGGTTGCAGTCAACGCTTCCGTTCACGCCCGCAACCTTGCCCGTGCTGGTGTACTGCCACATGCCGTAGCTGCCCTTGTACCCGCAGGCAGCGGCGTAGTGGGCAATCCACAAATCGTACTTGGCAAGGCGGTTCATGTCCAACTCGGTGCGGCTGTAATACAGGTAGGTGTACACCATCGCATAGCAGCCCCAGCCCTCGATGGTTTTCACGGCATACTCCACAAGGTCGGTCAGTGCGGCCTTGCTCAGGGGCTTGAGCTTGTTGTCCTCGACATCCACCACAACGGGGTATTCAAACTGCTTGCCCGTGATTGCCTTTTTCAGCAGTGCAAGCTCCTTGTCGGCGTAGGCTTTATCCTGCGCGTAGGTGTAGTAATATACACCCACGGGGATTCCCTGTTTCTTGCACTCGGCGTAGTTGCGCTCAAAGAACGGGTCGATGTACAGCCCCGTGTTGTTGGTGGAAACGGCTTTCAGCATGGCGAACTTCACGCCGCCCGCCTTGGCCTTCGCCCAGTCGATGGTGCCCTGATACTTGCTTACATCAATGCCGTAATTCTTCATTTTTTGTCTCCTTATTTACGGATTTTGTACAGATATGCGTTATACGTTACGTTGGCCGTCCCTCCCGTAACATT
>ERZ1026848.1351-NODE-1351-length-13057-cov-5.316028_pt1 | contig 13057 bp, 7 predicted proteins | sample MGYA00380154_ERZ1026848 | MGnify/ENA primary metagenome ERZ1026848 (study PRJEB33269, sample SAMEA4719790) | human gut metagenome | biome: human-associated habitat; feature: organic feature; material: feces | place: Cameroon | collected 2013-10 ...
GAAGGCTGGGCTCTGGTATCGTTTCTTTATTTGTAGCAATAATTATTTAAATCATTACTTCTGAAAAATGAAATTACACAAGACCCTTGCATTGGCGGTACTGTTGTTCTGCTCAGCGCAGAACGGATTCGCCGTGAAAGCTTACCCTGGGGTGATTAAGGCAAAGCAGGCCGACGGTACGGAGATTTCTATCCGTCTGCACGGCAGCGAGCATGGACACTACACTACGACAGTGGACGGATACCCCTTGATCTACAATGAAGCAACCAATAACTATGAGTATGCCACCATCGTCAGCGGAAAGCTGAAGAGCAGCGGCATCGTGGCAACGAACTCCGAGCAACGTTCGCCACAGGCCACGGAACTACTCAAATCCATAAACAAGGAGACTGCGCAGCAGCTGGCAATGGAAATGAGCCTGCAGAAGCGTGTAGGTCAGCAGACTGCAGTAAAGAAGGTGGTGCAGAGACCTAAGAAGGCACTCATGAACAACTTCCCCCATTTCGGAGAACAGCACTCGATAGTCATCCTGATGGAGTTCAACGACAAGTCGTTCTCCACAATGAAGAACCCAAAGGAATACTACGACGGAGCGATGAACAAAGAGGGATTCACCGCCATCAACGGTGCTACCGGCAGTGCCAGAGACTTCTTCATAGCAAGCTCTCACGGACTGTTCAAGCCAACCTTCGACGTATACGGTCCGGTGAAGATAAACTACGGACAGCATGACGCCGGCGACGGAACATACAACACTCCTATAAACATGGGAACATTCGTGAAGGCTGTAGTGGAGGCTATCGACGACGAGGTGGACTTCTCCCAGTATGACCACGACGACGACGGAAACGTCGACAACATCTATATCTACTACGCCGGAAAGGGTTCTGCCGACTCCAACGACGCCAACACCATCTGGCCCCACGCCTTCACCATGAATGAATGGGGAGTAGAGGTGAAGACCAAAGACGGAGTGAACATCAACAGCTACACCTGCAGCAACGAGGAAGACGGACTGAGCGACGGCTTCACCACTGGTATCGGAACTTTCGTGCATGAATTCGGACACTGCCTCGGATTCATGGACCACTACGACACCAACGGCGTATACTCTTCTTACACCCCCGGCAGCTGGGACACCATGTGCTCCGGCTCTTACAACAACAACAGCAACACTCCCCCACTCTATTCTTCATACGAATGCTACGAGCTGGGATGGCTGAAGCCTGAGGTGATAACAAGAAGAAGCGGCAACCTGAACGAACTGCCTTATCTGGGAGAATCCAACAAGGCATATATGATACAGGTGCCTGGCAACGAGAACGAATACTATCTGCTGGAGAACAGACAGAAAAAGGGATGGGACGCATACCTGCCCGGTTCGGGAATGCTCGTATGGCACATCGACTACGACGAGGATCTATGGAGAGACAACAAGGTGAACACCGTCGGCAGGCACCAGCGCGTGGACATCGTGGAGGCAAACGGCAGATACTCCGGCACCGGATACTATCAGACGGGCGTGCCTTTCCCCGGTTCTGACAATGTGACGGAATACTCGTTCAAGTCATGGGATGCCGCACATCTGCTCGACATCGACAAAATCAGTGATGTCAACGGTCTGGTGTCGTTCTATGTCAAAGGAGCTGACTCGGGAATCACAAAACCGGAGCTCACGGCAAGCAACGAGAGATACAACGGCTTCGACCTGTCGTGGAACAAGGTAGAGAAAGCCGAGAACTATCTGCTCAACGTGAAGAAGGTGAACGAGGACAACTCGCTGACCGACCTGGAGGACTACACCGACAAGACCGTGACCGGAGAGAATGTCTCTGTAGAGGGTCTTGAGAAGGAGACTACATATCAGGTGAGCCTGGCAAGCTGCAACGGTTCTTACATCACAGATGCTGACACCAAGGAGGTGAAGACAACAGAAAAATTCTTCACTGACGAGAAAGTGAAGAACATCGTGGAGAAGGACGTGACGAAGACTTCGTTCAGCGCCTCATGGGATGCCATTGACGGTGCCCAGGACTATGTGGTGAACCTCGAAAAGGTTGCCTACGACGGAGAGAAGGTGACTTCTGCCTACGACTTCACAGACAGAATGGACGGAATGCCGGCAGGATGGGAAACAAACTGCAAGAACTTCAGCAGCAGCAAGGGTACATTCGGCGAGACTGCTCCATCGCTGAAGATGACGGCAAACGGAAACTATCTCACGATGTCTCTCGAAGGAGCAAAGGTGAACAACCTGGATTTCTGGTATTACGTAAGCTCTGCATCTGAGGGTTCTACAGTGGAGGTGCAGGCGCTGCGCAACGGACAATGGATCACAGAGAAGACCATCGACGCATCGGAGAAGACTAAGGAGAACCTCTCGCTCAACTTCTACGCTGCCGATAAGGTGAGACTATTGTTCAACCGCACAGGAACTGCTTATGTGGTAATCGACGACGTAAGCATCAGCGGCAACAAGCAGAGCGGTTCAAAGATGGACAGATACACTGAGAAGAGCGTTGGCGAAAAGGCTGAAGCCTCGTTCGACGGACTGGAGAAGGCCACAACATACTGTCTCACTGTATACGGAGTGAAGAACGGCGAGAAGACCATCACTTCCGACAAGCACTACGTGACAACAGCCGACGATGTGTCGGGCATCAACAGCGTAAACGCTTCTGCCGGCACCATGGAACAGATCTACGACATCAGCGGCAGACGCATCAACAACGAGCGCAACGCCGAGGGCATCGTGATTAAGAAAAGCAACGGCAAGACCGTAAAGACGACAAAATAACGAAAACAATTTAATACTCACAGTAATGAAATTCAAAAAACTATTTGCAGCCCTGCTCCTGTCAGCATGCCTCTCGCAGACGGCAATGGCAATACCGGCTTACCCTGGCGTGATAAAGGTGAAACAGGCCGACGGCACGGAAATAAGCATCAGACTCAGAGGCGACGAGTGGGGACACTACACAACGACAGAAGACGGATTCCCGCTAATATTCAACAAGAAGACAAGCAACTACGAGTATGCCATCATCTCCGGACAGAAACTGGTGAGCAGCAATATCGTAGCTACCGATGCAAGCATGCGCGACCCTAAGGCAATGGCTCTGCTCAACACCATCGACAAGACTGAGGTAGCAAAGATGGCACTGAGCGAAAACTCGGCTACCATCGCCAATGGCATCAAGAAGGTGGGAGGCAAACCGCAGAAAGTGCTCATGAACGACTTCCCTCACTTCGGCGAGCAGCACTCCATCGTTATCCTCGTGGAGTTCAACGACCGTTCGTTCTCTACTGTGTCCGATCCGAAGCAGTATTACACCGATATGCTGAACAAGGAGGGTTTCACATACGAAAACGGTGCCAACGGAAGTGCAAGAGACTTCTTCATAGCAAGTTCACAGGGACAGTTCAAGCCTACGTTCGACGTATACGGACCGGTGAAGATAGACTACTCACAGTATGACTTCGGCGACGGTATGCAGTCAGGACAGAATAATGCCGGAACAATCCTGCAGACTGTAGTGGAGAAGCTCGACCAAGAGGGAGCAGTGAACTTCGCGCAGTATGACCACGACGGCGACGGATATGTAGACAACATCTACTTCTACTACGCCGGATTCGGTTCCAACGACTCCGGCTATTCAAACGTGATATGGCCTCACGCCTTCGACATGAGACAGTGGGGAACATACATGAAGACAAAAGACGGCACCGGCATCGGAAGCTACACCTGCAGTAACGAAATCGACGGCAGCAACAGAAAATATCCTACCGGAATCGGAACGTTCGTGCATGAGTTCGGACACGTGCTCGGATTCATGGACCACTACGACACCGCCAACTCCTACGCCACATACACTCCGGGATACTGGGACACCATGGCATCGGGTTCTTACAACAACAGCTGCCACACACCTCCTCTCTACTCGGCATTCGAATGCGCCGAGCTGGGATGGATGAAGCTGACAGAGCTCGACAACACGGCAGAGGGCGTGAACGTGCTGAAACCGCTCGCCGATGACTACATGGCATACAAGGTGAACGTGGACGGCAAACCAAACGAGTATTTCATCCTCGAGAACAGAAGAAGAACAAGCTGGGACAGATTCCTGCAAGGCGAGGGAATGCTCGTATGGCATATCGACTACAATTATGACGCATGGGTGAACAACAAGGTGAACTCCCTACCTAACCATCAGCGCATAGACATCGTGGAGGCTGGCAACGTGCAGTCTAACGACTATTACGAGCAGGAGACAGTGCCATTCCCAGGTTCGGGCAACGTCAGCTCGCACGACTTCAAGGACTGGAGCGGCACCTCTGCCATCTATCTCGACAAGATAAAGAGAAACGGCAACAACGTGGAGTTCATCATCAAGGGTTCTGACCAGGGTCTTGCTGCCGTGGCAGAAGTGAATATCGACAGGGTGACATACAAGAGCATCGAGTGTTCTTGGCAGGCTGCCGACAAGGCTACGGAATACGTGGTAAGCCTCAAGAAGGTGGGCACAGACAACGACGGCAACGAGATACTCATCGACATACCTGCATACAACAACCTTAAGATCACGGCAACAAACTTCGAGTTCGACGACCTTGATTATGACACTGAGTATGCAGTCTGCGTATCAAGCAGCATCGGCACATTCAAGAAGAAGCCTACCATCACGAAGACTGCCACGAACTCACTGCCATTCGATAAGACTCAGGTGAAAAACGTGAAGATAAGAGATCTGTCACCAGTGTCGTTCACTGCCTCATGGGACGCTCTTGCCGACGCTCAGGGCTACAAGCTCTACCTGATGAGAAACTTCTACGACGGTGAGACCATCACTACCTCATACGACTTCACCAATGAAATCACCGGCATGCCGGAGGGATGGCTTTCATCCACAAACCTCCTCGGCACAAATGATGGTTTCTACGGTGTGGCAAGTCCGTCACTGCGATTCACCCAGAAGAACCAGTATCTCGTCATGACAAACGGCGGTGCAAACATCACCAACGTGAAGTTCTGGATGAGAGCACAGCAGCCTGGCAAGGGCTCAAAACTCGAGGTATATATCGAGAACGGTGAAGAGTGGAAACTGGCTGACGAGATAACACTGACATCGGGCAACGGCGAGGTATACAACATCGAGGTTGATCCTACTACGGCTGTGAAACTGCAGTACAACCGTCGTTCATCTGGTATTCTCTACATCGACGACGTAGAGGTGAGCGGCAAGCAGCAGAGAGACTTCCCTGGGGTTAACGGCAAGGAGACTGAATATAATGACATGACATTCGGTGCGCTTGATTCCAACGCTTACTACACTCTGACCGTTTCCGGAATATGCAACGGAGTAGAGAGTCTGAAGTCTGATCCTGTACAGGTGAAGACTCTCAAAGGCACCGACGGTATCAAGGGTGCTACAATGATAGAGGTGAATGGCAACAAGGCTATCTTCACTATCGACGGCAAGCAGATTGACAAAATGCCAGCCGACAAGTCGGTATTCGTAATCAAGCAGGACGGCAAGTCTGTAAAGGCTACGAAATAAGCCATAGGCTGAACTGACGACAGTAAATAGTCAGAACATCATCATAATCGGCATGACGTATCACACGTTGTGCCGATTTTATTTTGCCTCAAACACCGTGAATGTCGATTATTCTTAGTAACTTCGCAAGGTCGTTTGACAACATTCATAAAATCATCAGCATAACACCCACAAACTCCATCTGCCCATGAGACACGACAAACTCGAAAAGGAACTCCAACTGCTTCTGCTGCTTTCTGAAAACAGAAGCTACTCCGTAGAACAGCTATGCCGGAAGATGGAGACATCGAAACGCAACCTGTATTATTACATCGAATTCTTCCGCGATGCCGGATTCAAAGTGGAGAAATACGGCAACTGCTACTCCATCGACAGGTCGTCGCCGTTTTTCGGCAGACTGATAGAGAAGATTTCCTTCACCGAAGAGGAGGCTATCGTCATCAGTCGCCTGCTCAACAAGGTAAAGAAGAAGAACGCCATCGTGGAAACGCTGAAAAAGAAGATGGAGCGGTTTTATGACCTCGGAATACTGGCAAAGGACTCTCTCAGCGACAAGGACTCCCATATCATCAGCGTATTGCACGACGCGATAAAACACGAGAACCAGGTGGTGATACGCGGATATTCGTCGCCTCACAGCAAGACGAGGAGGGACAGACTCGTGGAGCCGTTCATGCTCATGGACAGCAACAGGGAGGTGAGATGTTTCGAACCGGACTCCGGACTGAACAAGACGTTCAAGATAGTGCGCATGGACGATGTGGAGGCACTGTCCGACAACTGGGCATTCAAAGACAGACACAAGCAGATGTTCACCGACGCCTTCATGTTCAGTTCTGAAGAGACCACAAGGGTGGAGATGCGTCTCGGACAACTGTCTCACGACCTGATGGCTGAAGAATTTCCCCGCACCCTACACAACATGACGCAAGAGGGAAACGGAACATGGCTGCTCTCGCTCGACGTCTGCAGCTACATAGGCATCGGGCGCTTCGTGCTCGGACTGTTCGACGACATCGAAGTGTTGGGCGACGAGGGTTTCAAACGGTATCTGAAGAAGAAGCTCGACAAGTTCTGCGGTCTTCTCGCATAATCAGCCCTAATGACCGATTGGGGTTTATGATAATCTGAAACGGGAATTATTGCTATCGAAACTAGCCCCAAACATCAACAATAAGCATTACCTCAAATTTCCCCCACTGCGTGGGGAATGAAACCCCACATTAGGGGGAACTGTTCCCCACACGGTGGGGGAAAATTCTGGCATATATTTCTGTTGCCGTAATTATCGCGAATCGGTCATTAGGCTGTTTGGGGTTTATCCCGAATCGGTCATTAGGACTTGCTCGTATTTTGCTTTTTTATAAGAGTGTATATTGTTTGGCTTACCTCAGCCCCTACGGTTCATTGCCCATTCTGAAGGGCCGCATCACTCCATAGCCGCCAATCATACGCATTCCGAGCCACACCAACACGACGACGCCATAAGCCGCCACTACCTGCCACGGGCTTATGGCGATATTCTCTATGCTCGCCATCGGCAGACCGGCGATAAGGGCGAGGGCATCGTTGAGGAGCTGGGCTGCCGAACCGAGTCCATAAGCCAGCAGACCGCTCACCACCGGCTGCCACGACAGCAGAAACATCGCCAGGGCACCATACAGCAGGAGCATCGCAATAGGGATGGCAATGAAATTGGTGAGGAGGAAATAGCAGGAGAACCTGCCGAAATAATATGCCGTAAGGGGCGACACTCCCAACTGTGCGGCAAGCGACACCGTAACCATCCCACTGACCCAGCGCATGGGTTGACGCTGCCAGATAGGTGACCGGAACAGGAGGCGTTCCATCTGCGGAACGAAGAGCAATATCGAGGCTACGGCTATGAACGACATCTGGAACCCTACATCGAAAACACTCATCGGACTCACCGCCACCACTACGAATGCCGCCAGCGCAAGGTGGTCGAGAGAGAGACTCTCCCTGTTTGCGACCGCCACTACGCTACATACAGACAGCATCAGCGCCGACCTGACCGCAGAGACGGGCAGTCCGACAATCATGACATACCACCACACCGTGGCAATGGCGAGAAGCCGTGCCGCTATACGCAGACGGAACAGTCGTCTGCCATCGAGCAGAAGCATCAGCAGAGTGTATATGATGGCTATATGCAGACCGGAAAGCGCCAGCACATGCGACGCTCCCGACACGCTATACACCGTGCGCACATGGCGGTCTATCATCGTCTTGTCACCAAGGGTGAGGGCTGAAATCACAGCGAGATTGCCGCCCGACACATCGCCTCTTCTGAACTGCGCGAGCAGGCGCTGACGGAAAGCAAGCAGATGCAGCCGCAACCGATGCCAAACGGGAATGGAAGTGGCGGAGATCTGCTTCAACTTCATGTCGGAGGCATAAACGAAGGTCTGTGCCCTGAAGCCCTGGGTCTGAAGATAACGGGAATAGTCGAATCGCCGTTCTGACGCCGTGGTAGCTTTTCTCTGTACGGGAATCTTAGAATCTTTTCTCTGTCCGGGCACCGTGAAAACCGACAATGCCTCTATGCCGCTGCCAATGCTGAGGCGACAGGTGTCGAGACCGGCAATGCTGACCTTTGCCATAAAAGGAGAAATGCGGCGGTCTGCCACATCCACCACGAGGGCGTCGAAGCCGACCACCTTGCCGTGTCTTTGCGGAGTGCTCATCACCACGGCGTCGTATTTCATATAATCAGCAGGCGGAGCACCTGTGGCATACTCCCGGTTGAGAGTCGTCACAAATGCTCCGCCAACGAATGCGAACAGGCATGCAAAGCAGGATGATGACCTGCCGCTATTGAATAGCAGGAGTGACACCAAGCCCATGACCACCGCCACAAGTCCCCAACCGAGGGGCTGCACTGGCAGATGGACGAGCGACGCCATCACTACTCCTGAGAGGAATGGCACCGCAATGCGCAGGAACACGCTGCGGCGGTTTTTCATAATGCTGCAGGATTAGCCGTCATCAGTCCGTGGAGGTCTCGCCTATCTCTCTCTCCTTCTCGCCGTATTTCCTTATCCATACCACAAACCACACCATTGCGATGATGACGGTGAGGATACCGAGGTAATATGCCAGGTCTTCCTGCAGTCCGAATGCCTGCTTGGATATGAAGAGATATGTGGAGCAGACGCCTGTCATGAACAGAGCTGGAAGGAGGGTTATGACGTATGGCTTGTTCTTACGCACGAGATACACGGTGATTGCCCACAGTGTGAACACCGAGAGTGTCTGGTTTGACCATCCGAAATACTGCCATATCACGTTGAAACCGTCGGGATTGGAACTCTGCCATGCGAGCAGGGCGATAGAGACAACGAAGATGGGCAGGCAGACATACAGGCGGTTCATCTTCGGCTTCTGGTTGAGCTTCAAGGCTGACGCCACGATGAGTCTGGCGGAACGGAAAGCGGTGTCGCCGCTCGTTATCGGGGCTGCCACCACTCCGAGGATGGCAAGCACGCCACCGAGCATTCCGAGCCAGTCCTGGCATACGGTAGTAACCACCATCGGCGCTGACGTGTGGAAGCCTTTTGCCGCTGCGAGCTGTTCATAGCCTGGCGTCGGCGAATCGTAGAAGAACCACATTGCCACCGTAGCCCACACGAGAGCCACGAGTCCTTCGGTAATCATTGAACCATAGAAGATGGGGCGCCCCATCTTCTCGCTCTTCAGGCAGCGCGCCATGAGCGGACTCTGTGTGGCATGGAAGCCACTGATAGCTCCGCAGGCGATGGTGATGAAGAGGCATGGGAAGATATTGTCGGTGAACGACGGGTCTTGCTCCTTTGCCATATTGCCGAGGCCGTCCCACAGCTCCGGCAGCACCGGCATCTTGATGAGGAGCATCACGATGAGGGCTACTGCCATGAAGAGCAGGGAGAAGGAGAATATGGGGTATATTTTGCCGATAATCTTGTCGATGGGAAGCATCGTGGCTACCACATAATAGGCGAATATCACTATTATCCATAGGAGCGAACCGCCACTGAGATGGCCGAGGATTTCTGCCGGACTATACACGAACACCGTGCCCACCATGATGAGGAGCACCACGCAGAACACGAGCATCACGTTGCGCGGAGTCTTGCCGAGGTATTTGCCGATGAGGGCGGGCAGGTCGGCTCCGTTGTTACGCATGGAGAGCATACCGCTGAAGAAATCGTGGGTGGCACCGGCAAAGATGCAGCCGAGGATAATCCAAAGGTATGCCGCCGGACCGAACTTGGCTCCCATGATGGCACCGAAGATCGGTCCCGTGCCGGCGATGTTGAGAAACTGGATCATGAAAATCTTCCAGTTGGGCATCGGCACATAGTCGATGCCGTCGTTTATCACCACGGCGGGAGTCTTTCTGTCGTCAGGAGCGAACACTTTGCTTACGAACTTTCCATACAAGAGATAGCCCAGCACAAGGGCTACAAAGCTAATGAAAAATGTTATCATAGGTCTTGATAGTAAACTGTGCGCACGGTCTGCTTGTCTACCAATGACTTATGGCAGAGGGGCGTAACATAGGTTTTGATTATTGTTGTGTTTCTTTAGTTTTCTTACTGTCAGGATCTTCCTCCTTAGTCAAGGAATCCCTGTGAGCGCAGGGCATCGAGCATCGTTGCCGACATTGCCTCGTTGTCTTTCTTGGTGTAGCGCAGGTCGGTGAACACCTGTGCGAGGGTCTCCTTGTTGTTGACACGCACGAACTCCTCGTTTTCCGGCAGTGCCTCCTTCTCGGCATAATACTCGTCGATGAGCTGCGGGGTGTAGTCGGTGTAGGTCTCTGAATGGATGATGCTCTGCAGCGGCAGTCTGTCGGTGAGCGGCGGATTCTCGTCGGGCCATCCCAGCGTTATGGTTGCCACAGGCATCACGAGGCGCGGCAACTTCAGCGTGTCGATTATCTGCTTGGGGTTATACACCGTGGTGCCGAGGAAGCAGTAGCCGAGTCCTTCCTCGTCGGCGAGGTTGCAGAAGGTCTGGGTATACAGCAATGCGTCGGTGGCTGCATTCAGAAACGAGAGCAGATTGTCGTATCCCGGCGTCGCCTTGCGGTTTTCTGCCCATCGTGTGGTGCGGTTGAAATCAGCACAGATGGTGAGCACCACCGGCGCCTGCGTAACCATCGGCTGACAGAAATGCGCCGGCGCGAGCTTCTCTTTCATCTCTGCCGAACGTGTCACCACCACGCTGTAGAGCTGCAGGTTTCCCATCGTCTGGGTACGCATTGCCTCAGCGAGGAGCCTGTTGAGGAGTTCGTCGCTTACGGGCTTGTCGGAATACTTTCGTATAGTCTTTCTCGTGTTTATCGTTTTCATTATGTTTTAAGTTTACATTACTTCAAAATCGTGTCGTCTCTCTATGGGCGAAACATACAGGCAAAGATATACATTATTTCCCGAACTCCGTCATCATCGGCTGAAAAATATAGCATTTTGAATTCGGCATGATTGCATATTTGTCATTCAAACAACATGTATCAATGATTCTGGATTAACTTTGCAAAGAAAAGCTCTCTGTGTTACAATACGTTACGAACTATTAGGATTTACTCTGCAAAGAAAAGCTATCAATAGAATGGAATATATGATACATATTTCGTCGATGTGTTTCGCTCATCAGAAACCTTTAGCCTAAATTATTCATAATGCAGGCTGGTGCATACTTAATTCTACCAATGGACTTGTTAATGAAGTTTACGTATTGCAGAATGACAAGTGCACTAATGAATGCATGTTCCGCAAAGCACAGAAACAAAAGCCACAACCACTTTTCGCTATCAATGCCCTCTATCTCTGCCGCCAGGGGTAATGCCACCACTTCCATGTCAGAAAACTTGGGAACAGGACCACGATGTGGAACATTGTCCGATTCATTGACGATTCATTGTCGATATTTTCAGAGAATTGCTTGCATATCTCAAGCATTTTTACGAATTTTGTATAAAGGTTGTACATACGATGGTTTGAACTTAATGTTTTGGATACCACTAAGTTGTTAAAAATCAGCTATATGTGCATTCTAATCATATTTTTCAACTCAAATAAATCCTCCAACAGGTAATGTTACCATACAACAATAAAGACATAACATCCATCTTCAATTACAGCAAGCAGTTGGTAAACAGGTGCCTGCGAGATTTTGTACCCGATGCCGACGAGCACAAGGGAAAAGGCGGATTGGGACAACTTGTTGAAGAGTTGTTTTTCAAGTACGACATAAACAGTAGGCAAGAAGCCGATTTCGCTTTTGTAAATGCCGAATTGAAATGCACTCCGTTGAAGAAGTCTGCCAAAAACGAGGACTTGTTGATAAAGGAGCGCCTCGCTTGCAGTATGATAAATTACACAGAGGACTGGAACAAGTCATTTGAGCAATCTCATTTTTATAGGAAATGTCTGATAATGCTCATCATGTTCTATTTTCACCAAAGCAACGTTTCCAAACTTGACTTGCATTTCCTATTTGCTGTATTGTGGAAGATTCCCGAGAAGGACTTGCTCATCATCCGCAAGGATTACGAAACCATAATATCAAAGATACGTAACGGAAAGGCGGAAACACTCTCCGAGGGCGACACTATGTATCTTGGTGCTTGTAGAAAAGGTCAAAAGGGCGACTCGCTGATGGTACAGCATGGTAGCGACATCGGTGCGCCAAGACGTGCGTGGAGTTTGAAAACCACATATATGCGCATTGTCCTTGACGAAGTGAAGAAGAACAATGTAGATGGGGCTTACTGCAACTATGACATCAAGCCAACAGAATTGGAAGAACTCATATCGGTGGACGAGTTGAAATCTCATTCGGTGGATGATGTGTTAAAAGGACGTTTTGCTCCCTATGTTGGTTTAGGCTACAGTGAAATATGCAAAAAGTTGGATATCAATCCGATAACGGCAAAATCAAAATATTTCGTCATCGCCAATGCCATTGCAAGCAACAAGAAAATCGGCAATGTGAACCTGTCGGAGGAATTTGTAAAGTCGGGTCTAACGATGAAAACCATCCGTATCAACAAAAACGGCAAAATCAAGGAAAGTATGTCATTTGAAAATATAGACTACCAAGAAGTTTATGATTGCGACGAGTGGACGGATTCACGCCTTTACGAACTGTTTACAAGCCGATTTATGTTTGTAATATTCAAAGAAACCGACAATCTGCTTTCTTTGCCAAACGGAAAGACCGAAAGCGAATATAAGTTGGACAAAGTTGCTTTTTGGACAATGCCACAAGCTGACCTAAACGTGGCAATGCAGTATTGGGAGAACATCAGCCAATGCGTAAAAGACGACCACATTTCTCCTGAATATTTTTGGGGAATAAAAGACAACAGAGATTTTCATGTTCGTCCAAAGGCAACCCTTGCTAAAGACATGGTGGATACGCCTAACGGCACAAAAGCCAAGAAATACTGTTATTGGTTCAACGCAAAGTATGTTAAGAATATAATTGAC
>ERZ1026848.1353-NODE-1353-length-13056-cov-3.724252_pt1 | contig 13056 bp, 7 predicted proteins | sample MGYA00380154_ERZ1026848 | MGnify/ENA primary metagenome ERZ1026848 (study PRJEB33269, sample SAMEA4719790) | human gut metagenome | biome: human-associated habitat; feature: organic feature; material: feces | place: Cameroon | collected 2013-10 ...
GAATATTACTACCAAGCAACTTGACCTGCGTGTACGCGCACTATCGTTTAAGGAGCAATCAGGGTTATGTCTGAACGATATGCACTTCAAATTCTCAGCAACCCCTACTGCCGCCGACATCGAAGATTTCAGCCTCGATATGCCCCATACGCACATACGCCAGGGTTCACTCCTTGCAACCTACAACATTCAACGCGGCATAGACCAACTCCCCCACACATTGCGCATAGGCGCGACACTCAACAAAATCCAAGTTTCGACCGCTGACATTCGACCGCTGTTAGGCAACATGCCAAAAGGCAAAGACCTTACTCTGCGCATTTCTACAACATTACTGCTAACTCCAGGCAAGTTGCAGCTCAACCAACTTACCGTCACAGACAAGCAACATGATAGCCATTTGAAAGCTGATGTCACGCTGAAATACGCCCCCAAACGTGTACAAGAACTTTACCTCACGCTCAGCCAATGCCACGTAAGCAAAGCACTTACATCCAATCTGCTGTCGTGGGTTAAGCTTGACAACAAGAGTCAAAACATCGTAAAGGCGGTCGGCGACATTGACATAAAAGGGAATGCAGCATACCAGGCAGGTGGAACAACTCAAACTGCTCTTGACGTGCAAACTGCCATTGGGCATCTTACAGCCAGCGCAAGCATCAAAGGGCAACATGCCAGTTTCCACATCAACGTCAAATCATTCGCCCTCGACAAATTGCTCGCCAACAAGTCGCTGCCGACTCAAATAGATGCAATGGCCGACATACGGGCCACCATTGTTGCCAACAAACGTTTTGAGAGCGTTAGCATAAAGCTACAAGCACCGGCGTTTACGTGGAACAATTATAAATTCCGCAACATAGAAATCGAAGCAGACCACACACCACGAACCACCCAATTCGACATAAACAGTAACGACCCCAACGCAAATTTCAATGCCATAGCCAAGCTTTCGTTGGTTGGCAAGCAAATTGTTGGTGGCAACGCTGATATAAACATACAAAACCTTCACCTTGCCAATCTTGGCCTCAAAAGTACCCCTTTGCACCAAGCCCAAGTCAGCGCACACATCAAAGCCGACCTGGATAAATGGCAAAAAGGGGCACTGCCACATGGCACGTTGCAGATTAACAACCTCGACATACAAAATGGGCCACGAGGCAACTACAGCCTCAACCAATTTAATGCGTCCATCACTTCCGACAACACCAATCGGCAAACTCTGAAAATACAAAGCGATTTTGCCGACGCTTACATTGAAGGCAACATGTCATTAGAGCGCATCAAACAAAGTGTGACCGATGTGCTCAACCGCAGTTTGCCCGGACTTGTCGACAAAGCACAACCATACCCGCCCCTCACCCCGCACGATCAATGGCTAATCAACGCCAAGCTTAAAGATGCCGAAGCGCTCTACAAATTGGCAAATATAAAATTTACTACAGACGGCCCACTCCACATTCATGGCACCTTTGCCCCCATGGGCCGTACATCTATTGTAGCCTTCACCAACCAGTTAAACGTATCCTCGCAGGCGTTCATACGTCCGAGCATCTATCTGTCAGGCGAAGGCCAAGACTATCATTGCCTAATTCAAACACAAAAAAACATTGCCAACAACAACTACCGCATTGCAGCCGATCTCACAACCAGTCATGGCGCGCTACACACGCAGCTAAGTTGGAGCAACCAAGAGGACAAAGCCCCATACTACGGGTCAATTGAAAGCACTACCGAATTTGTGCCTTCACGTAATGGCGTGAACCTGAACATGGATATCAGTCCCACGCAATTCGCCCTGTCCGATACAATTTGGCATATTGCTTCCGGACATCTGTCATACATCAACAAGCGCCTTGCCATGTCAGGCATACAACTCAGCCACGCCAACCAATCACTCACGATTGATGGCACGATAGCCCCCGGCCAAAACGACTCGATTGTAGCCAACCTCAACGGCATAGACATTGACTACATACTCAACCTCATAAATTTTGACGCCGTATCGTTTGGCGGCAGAGCTACTGGGCAGGCTATCTTCACACAAAAGGAGCACCAACCCCAATTCCATGCCAATCTGACCGTTCCCCATTTCACGTTCAATAACGGACTTATGGGGCATGCCAACATACATGCAAATTGGAACAAGAGTGAAAACCGCATCAACATCGATGCAGACATGAAACTGCCCCACACCCCCAACTACGGCACACAAGTGCATGGCTACGTATCGCTGGCCGAAAAAGGACTCAGTTTGAACATAACCCCCCATCACACCGACTTGGCATTTCTCAACCGCTACATAGACGGTATATTTGGCGATTTCAAAGGCGATGCCACAGGGCATGTACACCTTTATGGCCCATTCAAAAAGCTCGATTTCGAAGGCGAAGTTACCGCCAACTGTCAAGCCAAAGTATTGGCCACAGGTGTCAATTATAAGGTGCAAGACGGCAATGTGCGCTTCGAACCTGGTGCTTTCGTATTCAACGATTTCAACCTCTACGACAAACATTCAGGAAAAGGCAAGGCCAATGGTGTACTCAGACACACCCACCTCAAAAAGCTCAACTACACATTCGACATCACCGCCAATCACATGTTGTGCTACGATCAGCCCCAACAGGCAGAACTACCATTCTACTGCACAACATCTGCCACAGGCAACATTCACCTGGCAGGGTGGCCATCACACTTCACGGCCGACATCGCACTACGTCCCGATGCGCCAAGCCAATTTACTTACAACCTCGACAATCAAACAGCATTATCAAAAGACGACCGCATGATACGCTTCCACGCCATGCCGCAACAGGCGCCCACCGGCCTCATCATGCCAAATGCTGACACCCTTCGCATACATCAAGCCCCCCAACCCACCGCCGACAACGAGCCTACCGACATGCAATTAAACTTCATGATCGACCTCACGCCAGCCACACAAATCAAAATAATTACCGACAGCAAATCTGGCGATGCCATTACAGCCTGGGGCCAAGGCCCCCTTCGTGCACGATGGCACAACAAAGGTGGCTTCGACATATACGGCAGCTACACCCTCGTGCGCGGCGATTACAACATCAGTCTGCAAGACATTATAAAGAAGAGCCTAAAGCTGCAGGACGGCAGCAGCATCACATTTGCAGGCGACCCACTCAACGCCCGGCTCAACCTCAAAGCCCTATACACCGTGAATGGCGTCTCTCTCAACGACCTCAATTATGGTGCGGGCTTCTCTAACAAGATGGTAAAAGCCGACTGCATACTCAACATTGGGGGCGTGGCGCGTGCGCCTAAGGTAGACTTTGATTTGGACCTGCACAACATCTCTGACGACGAGAAACAAATGGTGCACCAGCTCATATCAACAGATGAGGACATGAGCAAACAAGTGATGTGCTTGCTTGGCATGGGACGTTTCATGACTACCGCCAACACCGCAACAGAAGCCAATATCAACAATCAAGCGCAGCAGCAGTCAAGCGCAGCCATGCGATCGTTCCTGTCCACCACCCTCACAGGGCAACTTAACTCTGCCATATCCTCCATATTAGGCAACAACTCCAAATGGAGCTTTGGCACAAACTTTATGCCGGGCACTGAGGGGTGGAACAACAGCGAGGTTGACGGTCTGGTGCAAGGACGCCTATTCAACGACCGCCTGCTATTCAACGGGAACTTCGGCTACCGCGAGAGCTCCACCTATAGCACAAACTTTGTAGGCGACTTTGACATACGCTACCTGCTAACTCCACGCGGCAGCGTCAGCCTGCGTGCATACAGCGAAACAAACGACCGATATTTTACAAAATCATCGCTTACTACCCAAGGCATTGGCATCACCTTGCAACGCGAGTTTAACAAGTTGAAGGAACTCTTCAAACGAGACTCTAAAAAAAGACAGAAATAACCCATATGGGTGGTTCTAATAATTCTGAAATAGGGATTTGTGCGCTATCGGAAGTGCATTTTGGAAAGTTTGTGAGGGAGCATAGCGGGCTATGTGACCGAACAAACTTTCAAAAAGACACTTTCGAGAGCGTGCAAATCACATTTCAGAATAGCAGAACTCTAAAAACAGAATTTTTAGAACCACCCATATACTTCTATACGCACAAAATGAGGCGGTGGCAACAGCATTAAAAACGCTGTTACCACCGCCTTATTCATAAATACAACATCAGGCCCCAATCCAATTCAGGAACATCGTAATAAAGCCAGTGTTGATTAAATCCACAAACATGGCCCCAATAATCGGCACAATCAAGAAAGGCTTTACCGAATAATGATACTTGTAACACACAGCACTCATATTGGCCATGGCATTAGGAGTAGCTCCAAGCCCGAAACCACAAATGCCTGCTACCAGCACCGCCGCATCATAGTCGCGGCCCAATATGTTGAACGCCACAAAATACGCAATTAAAGCCATCGCCACAACCTGCGCCACAAGCATCACTACCAGCGGCAAAGCAAGCGATTCGAGTTCCCACAGCTTTAACGACACCATGGCCATACCCAAAAATACAGACAAACATATATTGCCAACACTCACAATTTTATCAAGTTCCATTTTGGGCGTCAAATTACAGGCTTCTGCCACATTGCGTACTATAGCTGCCACAATCAATGCCCCAAAGTAGGTCGGGAAAGTCACCCCCGTCTGTTGTAACAGCCAACTCATCAGCGAACCCGCAGCCACTACTATAAGCAATGCATACGTGGCCTTGGCGTACTGTTGAAATTCTTGTTCGTTGCTGCTTATATGCTTTGCACGCCCAGCGGGTGATGCCTCGTCGCTTTCAAGTCCCGCCATAGCAGGATCCACCTCGTAGTCTTTCGGTTCAAGATGCTCTGCCGTCAATTTTGTGCGTATCAAGCGTTCTGCCAACGGGCCACCCGTTACCGAACCCATTATCAAACCGAACGTGGCTGCCGCCATAGCGATGGTGCCCGCACCAGACAGCCCCATGCCCTCAAGCACAGCACTAAAGCCACCAGCCGTGCCATGACCGCCGGCCATGGAAATTGACCCCGCAGCCATTCCCACCAGGGGGTTGACGCCCATAATCCACGCTATGCCCAACGGCAATACGTTCTGCACCACTATTATAAAGGCTAAAACACCCAACATCAGCAACAACGTACTGCCACCACGACGCAGCACCTTCAAGTTTGACTGAAAACCTACCGAAGTAAAGAATACAAGCATAAACACATCCTTCAGCGTGCCATCAAAAACCAGCTCTACGTTCCACAATTTGTAAAGCATAAGCGACACTACCGAAAACACAATGCCTCCCGACACAGGAGATGGTATGCAAAACCGTTGCAACCATTTCACCCTACGCGTCAAACACATGCCCAACACCAATGCCAACGCGCCCAAACCAGCCGTTTGCAGCATATCAAGCTCCAACACACTTTTCATCTATTTACTTTTTGTCTTAGTTAGGATTTAATTTTGATGATAATTTTCAACAAACGCTACAACAGCCTTATCAAGTTCATTTGTTCATTGGCACAAACAATGGCCAAACCCCGACGAATTGTAAAGCTATTCGAGCTTTCATTTTACAGGTGTGCAAAATTAAGCATTTCATCTATATTTGCTTACAAAAAGCTCACCTAAAGTTGCCACATCAGAACTATAAGTTTTACCTTTGCACATATCACCATACCAAGCACCACACCCAACACAATATTATTTATGGAAGATTGGAAACAAAAATTAGCAGCACTCACAGGCAATCACGCCACACAAATTGATGCCACACCAACACAGGCATCTCCCACACCCCCAAAACGCAAGCAACGTTCAGGAGTTGTATATTCTACCAATCCGCAATATAGCTACAACGATGCACACGACTCAGAGCCCTCAACACTGCCCCCGCAACAACAAAAGTTGCGTATCAGCATGGAGCGTGCTGGCCGCGGCGGAAAAACTGTAACCATTGTGCGGGGCTTTGTTGGTAATGAAGCCGATATGCTTGCACTCTGCAAACTATTGAAACAGCAATGTGGCATAGGAGGCAGTGCAAAACAAGGCGACATCATATTACAAGGGGACCACCGCACGCAAGTGTGCGAAAAATTGAAAAGCCTTGGTTACACGCAAACAAAGTAAAGCACGCCCCACCCCACAACAAGTCTAATTTGTCATGACTGGCATCGGCTAAAAACTTTTTTAATTTTGTCTGCACTCTGCACTTTTGCATCTAATAAACTGATAATCAACAGAGAAAAGCGTGTAGACGCCTCTACATTTTATATACACTGCCGTCAGCACTTAATGCTGGCGGCAGTGCTTTTTACGCCATAGGGAGAGCGTTTATCGGGCATAGGGAGGGCGGATTTTCTGTTGCACCAACTATTTTTTCGCTCTCCCTATGACGCTAAGCACTGCAAATACACTGCATACTGCACGTGCATGACAGTGTAGATAGTGCAGTCAAAAGTGTAACGTGCAGATAGTGTATGCACGAACCGGGTTTGCATACACCACATAACCATCTGAATATCAGCAAGATATAAACAAAAGTGCAGAGTGCAGACAAAATTACGTACTCAACTTTCGGATTTAGCAAGTGCGGTACGAATAACGGCGTCAATCGTCCGTTGTAAAACAAAAAGGCTATGCACGTGTGGAAATGATGAGAGCACAAAACCAAGCCTAAGTCATGCCACATCGATCGTAATAAACATGTGAAACGACCGATATACATGCTTACTTCGAACGTAGTAAGTGTTTACTTCGAACGTAGTAAGCATGTTGAACGACCGTAGTAAAATAACTCAAGTTCCGTATTTAACTCAAACGGGCCCGATGAATTCTTATAGCCAAGGCAAGCGACACGATACGCGCATAAATGCCTATGTGACACTACGTGCTCGAAAGGCAAAAAGATGGCAAAGCGAAATCACCTACGATTTTACCTTTAACCATAAGAAAGATTTGCAAGATGCTTTGACACTGGCTTTTTTGGAAAGAGGAGGCGAAGAATGGTATAATTGGAATGTGGATAGTAAATACCCAAAAGGGACAAATACCAAATCAATGGTACTTGTCCCTTTTCTGCATTTTATAGTAATATATATGTGCTACTCTTTACTTTTCTTACTTTCTTTCTCTTCTTTTGGCTGCAAACGGAGCACGACTGCTGAACGCGCAGGTAGATAAAGTTTGAGCCAACCTTTGTGCTCGCGTGCAAGCAACGGGTCAAAATTGGTAAAGTGGCAAACACTGTCGTCGGCAAGGCCGTTGCCGCCAAAAGCTTGAGCATCAGTGTTGAGCACTACGTTATATGCTCCCTCTGGCACTCTGAAACCGTAGCCTTCATAAGAACGGTTGGGCGAGAAGTTGAACACGAACACGAGCGGACCTCGCATATATGCCAGCACTTGGTCGCCATCATCATGCCATACCTCCTGCACGGGGAACTTGCGCAAGTCTCTTACTGAGGTGCGCAACAGGTGCACCATTTGATTGTCGAAATCGCCAAGATAGTGGTAACACAAATTGTGATTGTCTACAAGGTTCCACTGGCGACGCGCATACTTGTAACTCCAGCCATTGCCCTCGCGTGGGAAATCTATCCATTCGGGATGGCCGAACTCGTTGCCCATAAAGTTGAGATAGCCGCCATTGATTGTAGAGGCCGTTACGAGGCGTATCATTTTGTGCAATGCGATGCCACGGTGTACGGTTTCGTTTTCATCGCCTTTTTGGAAATGCCAATACATATCGGCATCAATCAAACGGAATATCAATGTCTTATCGCCGACAAGTGCCTGGTCGTGGCTTTCGCAATAAGAGATGGTTTTCTCGTCGGCACGGCGGTTGGTAAGTTCCCATAATATAGAAGATGGGTGCCAATCTTCATCGCGACGTTCCTTTATGGTCTTTATCCAATAATCAGGTATATTCATTGCCATGCGGAAGTCGAAACCATAGCCTCCATCAGCAAAGGGAGCTGCAAGACCTGGCATACCACTCACTTCCTCAGCTATAGTAATGGCATGAGGATTGACCTGATGTATGAGTTGGTTGGCCAAAGTTAGATAGCAAATGGCATTGTCGTCTTGATGGCCGTTGAAATAATCGCCATATTGGCAAAAACTCTCGCCAAGTCCGTGACTGTAATAGAGCATAGACGTGACACCATCGAAGCGGAATCCATCGAAATGGAATTCGGTGAGCCAATACTTACAATTAGAGAGCAAGAAATGTATAACCTCGTTTTTGCCATAATCGAAGCAGAGACTATCCCATGCCGAATGCTCACGGCGTGAACCGGGATAGAAGAATTGGTTAGGATCACCTGCGTAATTGCCCAAGCCCTCGACTTCGTTTTTCACAGCGTGACTGTGCACGAGGTCCATGATAACTGATATGCCGGCTTGGTGTGCGGCATCAATGAGTTGCTTGAGTTCATCGGGGGTACCAAATCGACTGCTGGGCGCGAAGAAAGAGCTAACGTGATAACCAAAACTGCCATAGTACGGATGCTCAGCTATGGCCATTATCTGTATGCAGTTATAGCCATCGGCTATTATGCGCGGCAACACATTGAGACGGAACTCGTTGTAGGTGCCCACTTTTTCTGCATCTTGAGCCATGCCTATGTGGCACTCATAGATGAAGAGCGGACCACGCTTAGGACGGAATTCGGGATTTTTCCACTCATAACCCTGTTTGGGGTACCAAACTTGTGCGCTGAATATCTTAGTCTGCTCATCTTGCACCACGCGTCGTGCCCAAGCAGGCACACGCTCACCTTGTCCGCCAGACCAATGTACTGAGAGCTTGTAAAGATCAAGGTGGTGCAATGCCTTTGCAGGGAGTTTTAATTGCCAATTATCTGTATTGGGTATGCGCGTAAAGGCGTATTCGGGGGATTCCTGCCAATTATTGAAGGTACCTACAAGGTAAATGGCTGTGGCATTGGGTGCCCACTCGCGCAATATCCATTGACGAGGAGTACGATGTAGGCCGAAATAGAGATGTCCATCGGCAAAATCGCTCAAAGAGCCTTTGCCGCTGGTGAGTTCTTCAATTTTGTGCAAAGCATGGTCGTGGCGACCTTGTATGGCGCCTTCAAAGGGGCGCAACCATTCATCGCTCTTGACTATTTTCAGCTGGCGCGGACGCGCGGTACGCTTAGCTGGCGCTTTTGCCTTCGCTGTCGATTTAGTTGTTCTCATGATAATTGAATTTTTATAACGGGTTAACTGGTTGACTGGTTAATGAACTGGGGAGTTAGATTGACCTATCGCCGCCACTTCGTAAGTAGGTGTTCAAAATGTGGAAGTGCGTTATCGGTAAACAGATGTGCCCGAGAACGTACTAGCTACGTGAAGTTGACACTTGCCGAGTGTATAAAATCATTCCGAACACCTACTTGCTATATTTATTGCACAACTCTGCCGTTTGAATATTCACCTTGTTTGGTCATATTGCCATTAGCATCATACTCCTTGTATTTACCATGCTTTTGTCCTTCACGATAAGTACAGTCTATGCGTGTGCCGTCTGCGCGAATCTCGACTGAGCGACCATCACGCTTGCCGTCGCGGAAAGTGCCTTTGAAACGACCTCCTGCCGCAAATCGCAATGTGCCCTCGCCGTCCATGCGGTTATTTTTCCACTCTCCATTGTACTCATCACCATTTTTCCATTTATATACACCATGACCACTCATCATGTTGTTTTTCCACTGTCCGGTGTATGAAGCTACACCTTTCCACTGGAATGTTCCTTGCCCACTTTGTTCACCATTGAGGAAAGTGCCCACATAGGAATCACCATTTGCGAAACGGAAAGTTCCCTCACCTGTGCGCTCACCCATTACATACTGTCCTTCGTAGGTATCACCATTGCGGAATTTATAAATGCCACGCCCATCTTGCATGTCATTTTTCCAATCGCCATTGTAGTAATCACCGTCAGCATAGATGTAAGTGCCACGACCATTGCGTTGATTGGCAGCCCAACTTCCTTCGTACTTTGAGCCATCATTCCAATCGAAGATGCCCTTACCTTCCTTTTGGTCGTCCACCCAATCGCCTTTATAGTAGGCTCCACTTTGGTATGTATAAGTGCCGCGGCCGTTGCGTTTATCACCTTTCCACTGGCCTTCGTAACGATCGCCATTGTAATAATACATAGTGCCAACACCCTCTTTTTGGTTACGATACCATGTGCCAACATAACGGTTGTTGTTGACAGCATAGAATGTACCCTTACCGTTTTTCTCGTTTTTTGTCCAATTGCCCTCGTAGCGTGAGCCATCTGCAGCTGTAAATGTACCCTCACCCTGGCGCAGTCCTTTGACAAAGGTGCCCTCGTAAGTATCGCCATTTTCGTACTGGACGCGACCCTTTCCACCAGGCTTGCCTCCTATAAGTTCGCCTGTGTATATGCCGCCGTCCTTGAGCGTACACGACCCTACTACTATTTTTTGGGCTTGTATTGGCCCACACATCAAAAGTGCCATCATGGCACATACATATATATGTCGTTGCATGGTTTTCTGTTATTTTTGAGTTTTCAAAAAAGCTTCGGCCCGTTCAAGGTCCTGTGGCGTGTCAATACCAATCGTTTCGACATCTGTTGTGCCGACTTTAATTCGTAGACCTGCTTGCAACCAACGCAACTGCTCTAACGACTCGCACTGCTCTAAAATTCCCTGCGGCATGTGCGTGATGTGCTCAAGCACGTCAGCTCGGTAGGCATAAAGGCCAATATGCTTGAGATAAGTGTGCGCTGAAGGCCATGAAGCTCGGTCTATACCTCGAAGATAAGGTATGACGCTACGCGAGAAATAAAGGGCATAGCCATCATTGCTTACTACCACCTTTGGGCTATTGGGATTTTCAATCTGTTCGATTGTAGCGTCGGGGCCAAAGGGCTTGACCAAAGTGGCTATCTGTGTCGAGGGGTCATCAAAACAAGCCGCTACAGCCTTGAGTTGTGAGGGAGCTATAAAGGGCTCGTCGCCTTGTACATTAACCACGATATCGGCGTCTCCCCCCATTTTGCAGAAAGCCTCATAACAACGGTCAGTACCACTGCGATGAGTGGTGGAGGTCATGACGGCCACACCACCAAAATGTTTGACGACAGCCTCAATGCGAGCATCATCGGTTGCAACGCATAAATTGGGAAATACTTGTGCCACGCGCTCATACACGCGCTGTATGATTGGTTTTCCACCCAGCATAGCCAGTGGTTTGGCGGGGAAACGCGTTGAAGCGTACCGGGCGGGTATTATTGCCATGAATTTCATGATGCAGGATATATTATTTGTTGCGTTAGTGAATGGAGTTGGTCGGTGGATATGCGTATAGTCATCAACCCTTTTATCGTCTCATTCCGTCAACGGGTTATTCTATATTTGTAAAGGACACCTAGGGCAGTCCTTACATATTTATAAGGGATACTCCTCTAACTACTCAAAGTATTTTTCGCCAGATGGCTTTGGTTTTGTAGCCACCTTGTCCTTATTTTCGTTAATTTCTTGTTCCGGCGATTCAGAACCGCCTGATGTGCCATCGCTGTCGTGTCCCGTTTGATGATGTGTCCCACGCGATGACACGCCCTCAGGCGGAGATGGTTTGTCAAAATCTCGCTCAGGATCATAGCCAAGAGCCTTATTGGCATATACGCGACGCATATACAAGGCCCAAACTGGCAATGCCGATGCAGAACCTTGTCCTATAGCAGTAGAGTTGAAATGTATGTCGCGTTCATCACCGCCCACCCACACTGCTGTGACGAGCTGAGGTACACAACCTACAAACCAACCATCAGAATTGTTGTTTGTCGTACCTGTTTTGCCAGCTATGGGGCCTTTCATGCTATAGACGGACCGCAAGCGGCGGCCTGTACCCTCATCTATTACCGCTTTCATCATATCTATCATGTCGCTGGCTGTTTGCTCATTATACACTTCGTTGGTACGAGGCACGAAGTCCGCTACCACATTGCCTTCGCCGTCTTCAATACGCGTAACGAGCAACGGTGCACGACGGATACCTTTTTCAACAAAGGCTGTATAGGCCGAAGCCAACTCAGCTGGAGTTATGTCGCACGTACCCAAGCACAAAGGCAACGAGGGCTGCATGTTGTCATTGGCCACACCTAGTGCATGGAGGTCACGCACGAGTCCTTGTCCAGTAGGGTCTATTTGGTACATCAAACCTGCCGTCACCCAGTTGTTTGACCTGCTGAGGCCCCACTTGAGCGTAACGTGCGCACCATAGGACGCCCGACTTGCGTTGCGAGGACACCAGCCGCCGTAGCTGCGTTGCACATTGAGAATGGTTGTGAAAGGAGTCATACCCCCTTGCAGCCCCATGGCATAAACGAAAGGCTTCATAGTTGAACCGATTTGTCTGCGGCCCACCATGGCCATATCGTATTGGAAATGCGAAAAATCAGGACCACCCACATAGGCTTTTACCTGACCTGTCATGGGGTCCATTGACACCAAAGCCGCTCGCAAGAATTTTTTATAATATAATATAGAGTCTATTGGCGTCATGACCATATCGACATCACCATGATAGGTGAACACCGTCATGGGCACCTTGGTGTGAAAAGCCTTGTCTATTTCTTCATCACTTGCACCATCAGCCTTCATCGTTCTGTAACGATCAGACTGCTTGATGGCACGTTGTATGCGGCGTTTCACATCGCTGCGCTTAAGGTCGGCGCTATAAGGGAAATTAGGCGATGTACGACGTTCTGCCTCAAACTTTGGCTGCAAGTTTTTGCCCATTTGCGTGTAGACAGCCTGCTCTGCATATTGTTGCATACGAGAGTCGATGGTTGTATATACCTTCAGGCCATCTGTGTAAATGTCGTACGTACTGCCATCACGTTTATAATTCTTTTTACACCAACCATACAATGGGTCAGTTTCCCACATGAGTGAATCCTCATAGTACTGTTGACGTTGCCAATCTTTATAATTCGAGGGGTCGGGTTTCTCAGCCATCATGATACGTCGCAGATATTCGCGGACGTATGCACCAAGCCCCTCTTTGTGG
>ERZ1026848.1358-NODE-1358-length-13041-cov-8.061374_pt1 | contig 13041 bp, 9 predicted proteins | sample MGYA00380154_ERZ1026848 | MGnify/ENA primary metagenome ERZ1026848 (study PRJEB33269, sample SAMEA4719790) | human gut metagenome | biome: human-associated habitat; feature: organic feature; material: feces | place: Cameroon | collected 2013-10 ...
AAAACAGGTTTAGACCGAAATTACGAAATGAGCATCTGTCAGGCAGGATTGGAAAGAAAAAAGTGCCATGTTTAGCTTAGCGGCTGAGCATGGCACTTTTATTAAAATTAAGTCTGAAAATTATGATAGTCTATAATTCAGTTATATTCCAGCCCGCCTTGATCAAATTCGTTTTATCCTTGTCGGATATGGAGCTTTTTGGTGCCGCAAGACAGATCAGCCCCTTTGCTCTCGTTATTGCTACATAATGACATTTCAGCCGTTTGGCATCTCGTTCGCTAGGCGATTTACTTGCTATATTGCATAGCCACGGCATGATAGATTTAAGGTTTCTTTTATACCAATATGTATCCAATACGAGTGTTGCCAAGTGTGTTCGACCTTTAACTGCATGAATGCTTGACAGTTTAATTTGAACTTTACGCGAACCCTCATGATATGAGAAAGTATTTATATTGCTATTAGCTTTGACGGTTAGTTCCTCTGACACGCCAATATTGTTTGTCGGTTGAAAAAACTCCGAAGCATATTTTGTGATGCCAAAAAATCTTACCAGCAACGAGCGAACTAACTCTATGATGCTACTCCATGTATCAGCATAGGATGTTGATAGCTCAGTTATGGCAAGCAACTGCTCTCTAAACGCCTTTTGGTTGTCTGCCGGGATGAATCCTAAGAGTGAATTAAATGCATTATGTGCATTTGGCAATTCAATTTTTGAGTTCATCCTAATATACGTTCTTAGACCATCGGCAATACTTTCAACCATAGAAAAATAGTTGTTTGTCTTATTGAACTTGTCCACGCCGGCACTGAGAAAATCGCTCCACTGCTTGGGTTTTGAAGATATTCTGGTTGTATCTGCATCATAGGCTGGAAAATAATCTTTGACTCCTATCGGATAGTTTTTGTCACTTGCGTTAGGAGAGTTTTTGGTATGTACCATTCCGACGGCAAAACAGTTTTCACCAGCGTTCAATTCTTCATCTGTAAAGCATGACAATAAGTACTTTGCATATGCGGGTAAAACATCTGTTGCCTGCTCAAATAAGAAAATAGTGTGTTTCCCGTTCAGCTTCTCATATTTTGAAAGTGTTCCAGTGAGACCTTTCGCTGCAACACCAAGAGGATCAGCTAATTGCGCTATCGCTTCTCCAAATCGATGGCTATTTGAAATTGATAAGTACGCACCGTGCGGGAATCCAGCACCAGTTTCCTCGTTGTTATAGGACTGAAAGATTGCTTGATTAGCATCACCGAAGGATTGCCGAATCGAAGATCCGGAGACGGGAAAGCTCTCATCTATCAAAGACCATTGCAGTGTGTTCGTATCTTGCGCTTCATCAATAAATAGTAGTGGAAATCTTTCTTGTATTGCGGAAGAAAGATATGCACACTGCTCAAACGCATATTTTGAAATATGCAGCATTTCATCAAAAGTAAAATACCCTTCTTGAAACGACTGATCAATAACAGCGTAGATGTTTTTATAAGATGGAGTCTGGTCACTACATGTCAGGTTCAAAGCAATTGGAAATGATGTCGATTCACATGCATACTCGAATTTGTTGATTTTTGACAAATACTGCTGCGTCCCATAGGCAAGTTTGCGATATCTTCTCGTTAGAACGTTTTCTGTATCAATCATAGTTACTGGGTAATTATTTGATCTGAGCCACGGAAGACCGACAAAGGTATCAAAAAAGGAATGGACAGTTCCAATATAATGAGGGTATGAGAGCAACAATCTTCCAATGTCGGTATTACCGATGCGACCTTCTATCTCGTCTCGGGCAACATTAGTGTGCGACAACACGCAAATACCCTTGTCTGTGTAGGGCCACTTTTTTGCAAGGATAGCAAGTTTAGCAACTAATACCGTTGTTTTCCCACTTCCGGGAAAAGCCTGTATATCTGTGCTTTCCATGTGTTTTAGTATTTGCCGCCGCTCGTCATCAAATTTTACATCACCAAATAATCGCTCTATTTCTTCAATATCAGCATCCGTTATCTCAATACTCGACAAGGCATCAATCACTACGCATCCTCCTGTTCGGTGACATAGTTAATTGCATCTCTGATGTAGGGTGGTAACCTCTCACATAACGCTTTTGGATCAGATGCATATTTGGTTTCAAGGATAAACGAGAGATGTTGGGCAACCTCAGCCTTTGAGGTTCCCTTTAACGAGAAAAAGCTGTATAGATATGCCGATTTGCTTTCGTTATCTGGAAACTCTTCATACTTCTTTTGTATATCCTTTATCCTTTGCTCGCGATTTTTGGATTCATAGCGAACAGCAACAATCGCTTCGATCAACTCATCAGCAAGCCCAGCGTATGCAAGATCGTACTCAAAGGTCCAGTGATTGGCAACAAATGTTTTTACCTGCTGCCCATTAGCACGATCAAGTATCCTTTTCAAATATAAATCTCGTTCATTTTGCGAAATAAAATCACATTCTGCCTTCCAATTTCGTTTTTCCTTTTCTGGCCAAAGTGCAATGTCAGAATATCGCTGGTCAATACAAATTGCAGGTGCGCAGTTCGGCATAACGTCTCGATCTGTCATACAGGAAACCCGTATATCCAGAGTCTCGCTATCATCAGCTCTTTGAAGAATTTTTGCAAATCTTCGCAATCCAGTTCCACGTACATTTACTACTGAAACGCCATATTCGGTAAAATCCTTCCCGATTATTTTGGAAATTGTAGGAACCAAAAATTCTTCGGATGGCCCTTCTACCATCATAATCGCTTTAGCGAAGAATAAATTGGCTTTTGTAGCATCAAGATAGCGTTCCAAAAAAACGTAATCATCTTTGGAAAGCCTTGTCTTCCCGTACCTTAAAGAGAAGACTTTTGCTGATTTGACTATAGAGATATGTTCCAAACTAATGACAGATGCCATCAGTGGGGAATGTGTAGTAATGATAATTTGCTGATTGACACCACTGGTAGCTGCCTCGGTTTGGAGGGATTGTATCAAGCGCAGTTGGCGTTGCGCATGTACATGAGCCTCCGGTTCCTCAATCAGGAGGAAAGTACTTTCCATACTCCGATTCAGCAGTAATTCACATGCCATACTTAAAATATTGCTTGTACCAAGTCCGATTTTTCCACATTGCCCATTGCTATGAGCTGATAAATCGAGCTTTTCAAGTAGCGATATGAGTCGTTTGCTATCTGATGCCTCTGTTCCAGCTACACCAAATGCGGTAACAACAGCATCACCTTTTAGCAACATTTTGGAACTCATAATTGTTCCGATATCTTCATTTGCCTTTTTTAGTTTTGGATGGTTTTCAAGGAGAAAGTTTGATAAACTCGCAATGCCAGAAATCGATAGTTGATCCGTTTCTACCCCCGCTGCATATTCGGTAATTCCGTCATCTATATTGGGAATGCCCTGTATAATTTGCGAAAGGCGTGAGTTTCGACCAGCCTGCATGTTAGAATATGAGTCTCTCAAAGGACGTAGATATGTTACCCGCAGGAGTTCCCGAGCCTCAGCAGACAACGACGGGCCGTCTCCATTTATACCGGTTGTAACCCTGATAGAGGTTCGCGGTGGCGTAAAATTCAGCAAATACTTGCATTTCCAATTTATGTAGAGACATGGCATATCTTTGCCACCTACGGTCTCGCAAGTTAGACATTCCAAGAAAGAAGCTTGTTCGGCCTTGGATAAGTCAGAAAATTTTAATGTGATAGCTATCTCAACATCTTTTCTTTCTGCATTGAAATCCGTTGGTTCGATACGATACCATCCTTGGTCAGTTGTTCCCATGACAATACGAATAGCATCTATGATTGCCGATTTACCCGAATCATTTTCTCCGACCAATACATTAATTCCTTTGGAAAATTCAATAGTCTGCGGCTCACTAAAACAACGGAAGTTGGAAATTCTTAGCTCCTGTAGATACATATAGATTGCCTCCCGTATATATTATCTCTTCTTTTTCCATCTTTGACAGTATGCCCCTTTTCCGCGCTGACTGATAGGATTTTTCATATACTTGGACTTCTTGAGAATCCCGATCAGCGAAACAAATTCTTCCTTCGTGAGCGCGTCGTAATCAAGTCCAATAGTTGCAAGGTATGCACGAATTTTCTTTTCCTCAGAGCTGCCCTCGAAGTTCATTGCTTCCTGCAACTGACCCTGTACGATTGCTACGAAGGAGCTTTCATCCGCAGTCATAGTGTCGGGACGATGTTCGTTCCGAATATCGCGGAGAATACCTTTCAGATCGTCCGCAATCAGGCTTCCGAAATACTCGTCCTCCCGAATTTGCGCTACTTCTAACGTCCGCAGATGCAGATCATTTTCCTCGCCGCCGTTTTTCATCAATGCCATCTGCCGGACGGCTTCCAAAACGGCGTTCATATCCTTGACCCGCATATCTGCGATCCGGTCAACGTAAATCTCAGCATCCAGCATAAACCGCTGGAAATCCTTGTGGCAGATCAGCTCCGACAGCAGCCGGTGGTTAAATTTGCCCGTTCTCAATACTTCGATTGCATCATCACCCAAATGCAGAGCGTCCAGCTCTGTGTTTGGGTGATTTTTTTGTTCTGTCAGCCCCAGCAGGTAATCGGTGGACACGCCGTAGAACTTTGCCAGCTCCACCATGCTGAACGGGCTGATGTCCTTAAAATCGTCGGCTTCGTATTTTCCTAGCGCAGACTTTGAAATGCCTGTTTCCGCAGATAGCTGTTCCAGCGTCAGACTGCGCTCCACGCGCAGGTCTTTGAGCCGTTCCTGAATGGTGAGTTTTGGCTGCATAGCGGCATCCTCCCTTCAAATTTCTGCCCTTTCCCGGTCTTGTCCATAAGCGTGGAAATCTGCATTTTTCGGCGCGTTTTCCGACCTCTTGGATATACGGGAGAGGGCTATATTTTTCGCTAAAATGGTCTTGCAATCGCACCTGAACCTTGAAAATTGCATGACCGTCCGAACGGGATATGTCCCCCAGCGAAGTAACCGCCATGACCGCGAAAGCGTGAGCGTACCAACGGGGACGAAACGCCGGGAGCGATCCTCCGGGCAGGAACGACGTTCGGAAAGAGCGGCAAAATCGAATATGAAAATCAAAGCAAGTGAAAACGGCGAAATAGCTTTCTGCTCTGTGCGGTTATCTGCACGGAATAGAGTGCTATCCGGTAGCGAACGACGTTTGCTATCCAGTTTGACATTTCGCCGTTTCGCGCAAAGACATACCAAACGACAAAAGCGGAAGGTGTTGCCTGTGACCAACGTATCATCGGCGGTATTTCCAGCGAAAAGCCGTGCATCAAAAATCAGCGCCCTATGGCGAATAGGTGTCACGATCTGACAAAACCATTTTACCATAGAGCGCACCGAAAAAACAGGAGGAAAGTTTGAATATGAGAAAATCCGAAACCTATCGCAACGAGATCAAGTCCTACATTGTCCGCACCGGCATGACCATGACCGAGGTGGTGGATTACCTCTCCGATGAATACGGCTGGAGCCGCAGCGTTCCAAATCTCTCCGGCAAACTCAAGCGCGGTTCGCTCCGCTACGGCGAGGCGGTGGAGCTTGCGGATGCGCTGGGGTATGACATCGTGTGGCAGAAGCGGAAGGATGTGAAGTAATATCAAATCTACGGCTTATGGTTACATCCGCGTTTCTACCAAAGAACAAAATGAGAATCGGCAGGTGATTGCCTTACGGGAAGTCGGCGTTGCCGAAAAGAATATTTACATGGACAAGCAGTCCGGCAAAGATTTCAACCGCCCGCAATATAAGAGGCTGCTCCGAAAAATGAAAAAAGACGATCTGCTCTATATCAAGAGCATCGACCGTCTGGGGCGCAATTACGCAGAAATTTTGGAGCAATGGAGGATGCTCACAAAAGATAAGGGCATCGACATTGTGGTGCTGGATATGCCGCTGCTGGATACCCGGCGCGGCAAAGATTTGATGGGAACCTTCCTCAGCGACATTGTGCTGCAGGTGCTTTCGTTTGTTGCCGAGAACGAGCGCACCAATATCCGTCAGCGTCAGGCAGAGGGCATTGCAGCGGCGAAAGCAAAGGGAATCCGCTTCGGGCGGGTTCCAAAACCGCTGCCGGAAAACTTCCACGCTGTCTATCAGCGATGGAAAAGCGGTGAAATCACGGGGACAGCGGCAGCAAAAGAGTGTGGGATGCCGCTGTCTTCGTTTCGCTACCGCGCGGAGATTTACGAAAAAGCCAAATTATCGTAACAGATGTGTTTTTACAGAAATGTGTACCTTCCTGTAAAAACACAATTTTTCTATACAGATCAATTATACCACGATTTTGAAGTGATTGCCACCGAAGAATTGCGAAAAACATCGCATTTTAGCAAACGCTCCAACCGCAAAAATTGCTTGACAGGAAGGTACACCTTTTCGCCAAGCAACTGTGCCTCCTGCCAAACAAAGGGGGCGATGAGGTGCCGGAAAAACAGGTCAAATCCAAACAGCGGGTAGCTGACCACGGCGAGGTTTTCACCAATGAGCGGGAAGTAAAAGCAATGTGCGACCTCGTAAAGCAGGAAACGGAGCGCATAGACTCCCGCTTTCTCGAACCGGCTTGCGGTGAAGGGGCGTTCCTCACGGAAATCCTGCGCCGCAAGCTGGCGGTGGTCAAGAGCAAGTACGGCAAGAGCCCGTTTGACTATGAACGCTACGCCGTGCTCGCCATCACCAGCATCTACGGCGTGGATATTTTGGAGGACAACACTGAGATTTGCCGCCAAAAGCTCTTTGAAATCTGGAATAAGGAATACACAGCCAACGCCAAAGCACAAGCCAATGACCAATGCCGCGAAACAGTCAAATTCATCCTGCGCAAGAACATCCTCTGCGGCGATGCGCTCACCATGCAGCAGGCAGACGGCAGCCCCATCATTTTTGCCGAGTGGAATCTGGTCACAGGCAATCAAATCAAACGCCGCGACTACGCGCTGGACGAGCTTCTCAGCGGGCATGAGGAACAAATGAATATTTTCCAGATCGGCTGGGAGTATGACGAGGAAGTACAGGCATTTATCCCCGCTCCGGTGCGGGAGTATCCGCTGACAGATTACAGGAGGTTGGCACAGTATGAGTAACGATTTATATATTTCGGCATATAACCCGGACGTACTGTCCTGCATTGCCAACCTATCCAATGATGAGGTGTTTACGCCCCCGGAAGTGGCAAACGCAATGCTCGATATGCTGCCGCAGGAATTATTTTCTGATCCGAATACCACGTTTCTTGATCCTGCCTGCAAATCCGGCGTGTTTCTGCGGGAGATTGCCAAGCGGCTGTTGGTGGGGCTGGAACCGGTAATCCCTGATTTGCAGGAGCGGATTGACCATATTTTCCACCAGCAGCTTTTCGGTATCGCCATTACGGAGCTGACCAGTCTGCTGGCACGCCGAAGCGTTTACTGCTCCAAGTACCCCAACAGCATCTATTCTGTTTCGCACTTCGACAACGTACAGGGCAACATCCGTTACAAAAACATCCGGCACCGCTGGAAGGACGGAAAATGCGTATTCTGCGGCGCATCCGAGAAAGAGTACGGCGCGGAAAAGCGTGGAGAAGATTTAGAGTCCCACGCATACGAACTGATCCACACCACCAAGCCGGAGGATATTTTCAAGATGAAGTTTGATGTGATTATCGGAAACCCGCCCTATCAATTAGCAACTGGTGGTGGAACTGAAGAAAAAAAGTCTGCAACGCAGGCAATGCCTGTATATCACAAATTCATAGAAATGGCAAAGAGACTGAATCCTAGGTACATATCTATGATCATTCCAGCTCGTTGGTATAATGGCGGCATGGGACTTAATCAATTTAGACGCGATATGCTGAACGATAAGCATATCGTAAAGCTGGTCGATTTTATCAACTCTAAAGATTGTTTTCAAGGTGTTGATATAGCGGGTGGGGTTTGCTACTTTTTATGGGACAGAGAACATCCAACCCCCAACTGTTCCGTAGTAAATATTTCAGGCAGTGCATCGACAACGGATAAACGACCGCTGGATGAATTTGATTCTCTGTTCATTCGCTCAAATAGCGCTATTGATATCATAAAGAAAGTTCTATCAAAGAGCACCAAATTCATGAATGAAATTGTATCTCCAATCGATACATTTGGCATTCCATCAAAAGAGAAAGGCCATGATAAACGCAACCCTGGAGATATTGAACTTATTCATACACTTGGCTATAACAAGCAAGGTATTAGCTTTTTGTCTAAGGATAAAGTTAAAAAGAACGCGCATTTGATTGACAAGTATAAAGTGAAAATATCTATTATGGTTCCGCAGGGTGGCGAAGTTGGAATAAAGCCAGAAAATGGGTACAGGTCAATTTCTACGCCCCAAATTCTGAAACCAGGACAGGTAGATTCGTTTTCTTATTTGAATATCGGCTTTTTTGACTCAGAAGATGAAGCTAAAAATCTTGTTAGTTATGTGAGCTGTAAGTTTACCCGATATTTGCTCCGTGCAACGTACTCATCTGTGCATGTTTCTAAGGACAATTTTATGTTTGTGCCTTTAGTGGACTTGTCAAAAACGTGGGATGATAGTACTCTCTATGATTATTTCGAGCTTAATCAGGAAGAACGGGTCCTGATTGAAAGCACTATGCGGCCGATGGAGTTAGGCGGTGATGACTGATGCCTGAAATGACATTCTTCCCCCAGCGCCCAGCATCTCACCCGATGATCTATGCCTATGAGGACACCAATCCGCAGTACAAGGGACTTCTGAAAGTGGGCTATACCTCGGTGGATGTGGACAAACGTGTGGCGCAGCAGTATCCCACCAAGCGGCCGGACGGAAGCGTACCATATCGCATCGTCCTGCGGGAGTCTGCCATGTACCCGGACGGCGGTTCGTTCACCGATAAGGACGTTCACAAGATGCTCCGCCGCAAGCAAATCACCGGCATGGGCGGCGAATGGTTCAAATGCGCGGTGGACGATGTGCGTGCGGCAATCATCGCCGTTCGCAATCATACCACTAACGATGAAAACCGAACACAAACTTTCCGTATGCGCCCGGAACAGGAGGACGCGGTCAACCGGACAATCGCCTATTACCGCTCTGCCTATGAAGAAGGCTCCACACGGACGCCAAAATTCCTGTGGAACGCTAAAATGCGCTTTGGCAAAACCTTTGCGTCCTATGAACTGGCAAAGAAAATGGGGTTCTCCCGTGTTCTGATCCTGACCTTCAAGCCTGCTGTTCAAACGGCGTGGCGTGAGGATTTGATCAGCCATGTGGATTTTGAGGGCTGGCAGTTTATCTCCCGCGATGCAAATAATCTGCAAGATACGCTGGATTTACAGTATCAGCGGGCAGATAAGAGCAAACCCATTGTCTGCTTCGGTTCTTTTCAGGATTTTCTCGGCGTGAATAAAGCGACTGGCGGCATCAAAGCCAATAACGAGTGGGTGCATACGACCAACTGGGATTTGGTGATTTTCGATGAGTACCACTTCGGCGCATGGAAGGACAGCGCAAAAAAGCTGTTTGAACAGGATGAGGACAGCTACGACGAGGACTTGAGCAAATATGATCGGGGCAATGCCTATGATGAAACGTGGCTGCCCATTACAACGACCTATTATCTCTATCTGTCTGGCACACCGTTCCGCGCTCTGAACTCCGGTGAGTTCATCGAAGAACAGATTTACAACTGGACGTATTCCGACGAGCAGCGTGCAAAAGAAAACTGGGTGGGCGAGGATAATCCCTACGCAGCACTACCGCGAATGGTCATGCTGACCTATAAAATTCCGGACAGCATCCAGCAGATTGCCAAACAGGGCGAGTTCGACGAATTTGACCTGAATATTTTCTTCTCCGCCGAGGGCAAAGGCAAAGATGCGCATTTCGTCTATGAGGACTATGTGCAGAAATGGCTCGATCTGATTCGCGGTTCCTATCTGGAAACGACCGTCGATGAATTGAAGCTGGGCGCACAAAAGCCGCCTATGCCGTTTTCAGATACGCGACTTCTGAATGTTCTGAGTCATACGCTGTGGTTCCTGCCCAACGTGGCTTCTTGCTACGCAATGGCAAATCTGCTGGTGCAAAAGCAGAACGCATTTTATTACGATTATCATGTGAATGTCTGTGCCGGTACAGAGGCAGGCATCGGCGTGAAAGCGTTGGAGCCGGTACGGAAGTCGATGGGTGATCCTCTGGCTACCAAGACGATCACGCTCTCCTGCGGCAAGCTGACCACCGGCGTTACTATCAAGCCGTGGACGGGCATTTTTATGCTCCGAAATCTGTCCAGCCCCGAAACCTACTTTCAGGCGGCATTCCGCGTGCAAAGTCCGTGGGAAGTCACAAACGACAGCGGTAAGAAAGAAATTATCAAAAAAGAGTGCTATGTCTTTGACTTTGCGCTGGATCGCGCATTGAAGCAGATTTCCGATTATAGCTGCCGGTTGAACGTGGCGGAGAGCAACCCCGAAAAAAAAGTCGGAGAGTTCATCAATTTCTTGCCGGTGCTTGCCTATGATGGTAGCGCGATGCGACAGGTAAACGCCGCCGAAATTCTGGATATTGCGATGGCTGGCACCTCTGCTACGCTGCTGGCAAAACGTTGGGAATCTGCGCTGCTGGTAAACGTGGATAACGAGACACTGGCACGTCTGCTTGCCAATCAGGACGCTATGGACGCACTGATGCGCATTGAGGGCTTCCGCAGTCTGAACACGGATATTCAGACCATTATCAATAAATCCGAATCCGTCAAAAAGGCAAAGAAAGAGGGCAAAGAACTTTCTCAAAAGGAGAAAAAAGAGCTTTCGGATGCCGAGAAGGAATACAAGTCCAAACGCAAGCTGATTCAGGAAAAGCTCATCAAATTTGCAACACGCGTTCCGGTGTTCATGTACCTGACAGACTACCGGGAATACAGTCTGAAAGATGTTATTACACAGATAGAACCGGAGCTTTTTAAGAAGGTGACTGGTCTTGATGTGAAAGACTTTGAGCTGTTGGTATCCCTCAACGTGTTCAATGAGGCATTGATGAACGATGCCGTTTACAAGTTCAAACGCTATGAGGACGCAAGCCTTTCCTATACCGGTATTGATCGCCACGCCGGTGAGAGCGTCGGGCTTTACAGCACCGTGGTATCTCGTGAGGATTATGACATGATGGCGGGGCAACTTTTGACCTCTGAGGTTGCAGCTGCTCCCCGCGAGGATGATTTGCCGGACAAGCCATATTTCACGGTGCCGGATGATGAGGACGAAGAAATTCAGGAAGCGCCAAAGAAAAAGGCTGCTTCTCGTCAAGAATCCAAGAAGCCGATTATACAAAATAGGACTACCCATGTAGCACCTACTTATCGTCCTTCCTATGTGCCTCCTGCGCCAGTCGCTCCGAAGAAGCCGGAACCTGTATCTGTGGATGTTTCTGACATTGCCCCTGGTGTCAACGTAGTACATAAGGCGTTTGGGATCGGAACTGTGGTCAGCATACAGAAAGGTATGATCGTGATTTCCTTTAGCGGCGAAGAAAAGAAGTTCCAATTCCCCGGTGCGTTCCAGCAAGGTTTCTTGCGGAAAGCGTAGGACAACGAAAGAATCCCTTTGGAACAAAGGGCGCACTTCTATACTCCCCTGATGGGAGTACGTGCGCTCTGCGAGGCAGACAGCCCGGACGGTCAAATGTCCGGGCTGTTTTGCGTCACTCCGTTCCGTACAATGGGCTGCACCCCTTGCGACGCTTGCGCGTCTATCCCAGCGCACTTTGCAACGAAAACAGTCTGCTGGCGCAGACCATTTCCGCTGCAAAGTCTGAAAATTCCATATCGCTACACAGACTGTCTACCGAAAACGTAGACGGTCTTTTTGTATCTATCCATCCCATCATTTATAAGTCAGGAGGTTGAAATCATGCACGAAAAAGAAATTGAGAAGTTGCAAGCCGAGAAAGGAAAAGTCGAACGGCAGCTTGCACAGGAACAGCACAAAATCCAGCGTCTTGAAAACCGCGCCGCCTACTACGAAAAGGGAGATCGCCGCAAGCGGGCGCATAGGCTTATCACCCGTGGTGCTGCCATTGAGAGCGTTGCACCGCAGACGAAGAATTTGAGCGAAACTGCGTTTTATGCCTTTGCAGAACAGGTCTTTGCTCTGCCGGACACGCAAAGACTGCTTATGGAAGTCGCCGGTAATCACGCAGGAGGTGACTGAGTATCGCGTTATTTCATTTTCATGTAACGCAGATCAAGCGCAGCGCAGGGCAATCTGCCGTGGCTGCTGCCGCCTACCGCGCAGGGGAAAAGCTGCACAGCGAATACTACGGCGAGGACAGCGACTACACCCGCAAAGGTGGCGTGATCTGCTCAGAAATTCTGCTGCCCTCTCACGCGCCGCCAGAGTACGCAGACCGTGAAACGCTCTGGAACGCCGTAGAGAAAGCCGAGCGCGGGAAGAAAGCCCAGCTTGCATACAGCTTTGACATTGCCTTGCAGAATGAGTTTTCCATGCAGGAGAACATCGACCTTGCGAGGCAATTTTTACTTCAAAATTTTGTGAGCCGGGGCATGGTGGTGGACTTCGCTGTTCACTCACCCGACAAAGAGGACAGCGGCATTTCCAACCCGCATTTTCATGTCATGTGTCCGATCCGTCCCATCGAGCCGGATGGCAAATGGGGAAACAAGCAGCGGCGGGAATATGTGCTGGACGAACAGGGCAACCGCATCCGGGACGAAGCCAGGAACTATGTGTTCAACGCTGTTCCCACCACCGACTGGGGCAGCCCGGAAACGCTGGAAGCGTGGCGGCAGGCATGGGCTGACCTGTGCAATGCTAAGTTTGCCGAAAAAGGCTTAGGCTGCCGCATCGACCACCGCAGCTTTGAGCGTCAGGGTGTGGAGCAGATACCCACCCAGCACGAGGGTCCCACCGTCCGGGCAATGGAGGCAAAGGGCATCCGCACCGACAAGGGCGATCTCAACCGCTTCATTCGGAAAACCAACGCGCTGCTGCGTGAGGCAAAAGAGAAAAT
>ERZ1026848.1363-NODE-1363-length-13029-cov-8.872283_pt1 | contig 13029 bp, 9 predicted proteins | sample MGYA00380154_ERZ1026848 | MGnify/ENA primary metagenome ERZ1026848 (study PRJEB33269, sample SAMEA4719790) | human gut metagenome | biome: human-associated habitat; feature: organic feature; material: feces | place: Cameroon | collected 2013-10 ...
TCTGCTGCGCGCATAATTTGTCCGTCCGTGACGGACAAATTCCACACTGGCAGCCCGAGCTGTATTTTCTCTCACGCACATGTCGCGAGAGAAAATGATTTTATTTCTTTGCCGCCTGCGGGCGGCAAACTCTGCGAGGCTTTTTTGACACGCTGAAGCCCCCATTCCCCGGAAACAGGGAATGGGGGCTTATTTCGGTGGTAAGGGGCACCCTTCTTTACCGTTATCGCAAATTCTGCCGCTTTATCGACAGCATATTGCTTTTCTCAAATCAAATCCGCCACGGCCTCATAAAAGCCCTGCAGCCGTGCCGGGTCGGCGCCGCCGGTCTGCCCCAGGGAAACCGTCTTGTTGGTGCCGTGGTAGTCGCTGCCTGCCGTCACCAGCAGGCGGTAGCGCTCTGCCAGGGCCAGCATGATCTCCCGCTGCCGAGGCGTGAAGGCGGAATAATAGCACTCCAGGCCCCGAAGCCCCGCCGCCTTCAGCCGCACCACCCGGCCTGCGATTTCCTCCTCCGACAGTTTTTTCGACCCATCCGCCAAAATGCCGTGGGCCAGCACAGGGATCCCGTTTGCTTGGATAATAGCGTCTATAGCCTCCTCCGGCGACAAGGTCGGCTCTGTGTCCGGACAGTCGGAAAAGGCCTCGAATCCCTCCATTTTTGTTTTGACATAGCCTTTTTTCAGCATCATGTCCACAAAATGGGGCTTACCGGGGTTTTTCAGGGCCAGCAGCTGCGAGCGCTCCTCCTCCGTAAAGGTGAAGCCGAAGCGGCGGGCTAAATAGCCAAAGCGGTTTTGCATCTTCAAAATACGGGTGTGGTGGGCAAAGTCCGCCGCTGCCCGGATGGAGGGCTTTTCCGCATCAAAGCCGTAGCCCAGCACATGGTACTTTCCCTCTCCGTCCTGACAGGAGAACTCGATGCCCTCTACAAAGGCCGCATCCCCGGGCTCCAGCAGGGCCCGCACGGCGGCGCAGCCCTGGGCGGTATCGTGGTCCGTCAGGGCGAAAATGTCCAGCCCGGCTGCCCGAACCCTCTGCAAAAGAGCCCGGGGCGTATCTGTGCCGTCGGAATACACGCTATGCATATGCAGGTCCGGGCTGTGAAAGGCTGCCTGCTTCATCGGGCCGCCTCCCGCTCCTTTTTCCCGCGCCGCTCCCGCACCAGAAACGGCAGGTGAAACACCGTCACTATGGCCGCGCCCAGGGCAATCAGCCGCAGGAAATAGGCATACCAGCCGCTTTCCAGATTCAAATACGGCAGCCCCTCCAGGGGTGGCCGCACCAGGTACATAAAATTCGTCCCGTAGACCGACAGCGCCCCGTTCACATAGATCATTCCGAAAGCCAGCCCCGTCAGGATCGTCAAATTCCGCACCAGTGCCCGCCGCCCCAGCTTGGCCCGGCCCGAGAGCAGCAAATACAGGCTGAACCACAGAAGCCCCCCATGGTATACAAAGCACTGGTAGGCGCCGATCTGGGTAAAATCGGTACCGTTGGTGGGGATCATAAGGGCGCAAAAGCTGCCCAGAGTCCCCATGACGGCCACGAAATCTATCACCGTCTGCTTGCCCCGGCCCTCCCGGCCAAAGGTGATATACAAAACGGCAAAGATCATCATGCTGCACAGATGAAAGGGCAGGGACTGGGGCGCCAGGGTCATGCCCCCGTAGGGGCTGGCCTGCATATCGCTCATGATCTTGCTGACCTCACTGCAGACGCAGATGACCGTCATAACGCCTCCGGCCCGGCGCAGCGTCCAGTTATTCCGGCGGCTCAGCACCGTCATGGCGGCGATAAACGCCGCGCACAGACCTATCCAAATCAGGTGTTCTCCTGTAAACATAGTCCTTTCCTCCCCTGCGGTGCCCCGGCCCTCGCGCCGACCTTCCGTGGTGCGGGACACCCTTCTTTATCGTTATCGTAATTCCACCTTATCGGCAGTCTCATTCTCATGCACCGGCTATACCCTCGGCAAAGGCCGACGCCCGCTGGGCGATCCCCGGCAGACGCACTAGGCTCCCCCGCTCATTGGCCGTTTCCAGCAGGCAAAAGTAGGGCGGCAGGAAAAAGGATTTGTTCATATTCAGGGCCGAAATCAGCTGCCGGGCCAGCAGGTCGCCGCCGGAGTAGCCGGAGACCACCAGGCCAAACAGGCGCTTTTCGTAAAACCGCTGCTGGCGGAACAGGGCCGTCAGACGGTTGACGCAGGCGGTGAGGTTGGCAGAGAGGGCATCGTTATAGTTGGCGCAGAGCATCACCAGCGCATCGCACCGACGCACCGCCGGGTACACCTCCTCCACCATGGGTCCGCTGCCGTAAAAGCAGCTCCCTTGCTCGCCGAAGTGGAGACAGGCGGTGTAGCTGCATCCGTTGCAGTCGGGCACGGTGCCGTTGCGCAGGCCGATCTCCTCCACCGCTATCTCCGACGGCAGATTCGTGCGCACCAGCTCCCAAAAGGCCAGGGTATTGGAGGTGCTGCGCTGAGAGGCGTGGAGGGCCAGGACGCGGCGGACGGGTCCGGGCTTTTCCCAGGTCAGCAGCCGGTCTATCAGCTCCGCCACCGCGGCCCGGAAGGCCGTTTTCTCGTCTACGCCGCCGATCTGCGCCTGGACCCGGAAATTGCGCATAGACCCGGTGGCCTCCACCAAAGGGCGGCCCAAAAAGGCGCACCCGGCCTGGTTGGCGGCAAATACCATGTCCCGGGCCACATCCTTGGTGTAAAGCTCTCCTACCCCGGTGACCACTACCCCTCCTATGCAGCCGGAAAGCAGGTCCACATTCCGCCGCAGGCGGGAGAGCATACGGTAGTAGGCCTCGTTGCACCCGCCCCGGTCCAGAGCCACGGCAAACAGGAGCCGACGGCCTCTCAGGGTGTCCAAATCTTTTTCCGGGTCGGCAAAAACGCTCCCCGCAGGAAGCAGAGGTGCAAGCATCTCCTGCAGAGCGGGGCTGCATTCATTTTTCGGCAAAAGAACGGTCAGCGGCATTTTTACCCCTTCTTTCATAAGATTGCCTTGAGTTTTTCCTCCGTCTCTTTCAGGCGGTCCAGCAGCGCCCCGGGCAAAGGCAGGCGCTCAAATTCCACGCCTCGGCCCGTCAGGCGGTTGCGCCCGCCCATGAACACGCCGCCCAAAAAAGCCGACGAGTAGTGCCACTGTCCCCGCAGGCAGGAAAGCAGGCTCAGGGCTCCGGAGGAAAAGGCCGGAGCCACATAGGGCTTAAATCCCATCCGGCGCATCTCCAGGTTGGCGTGGGCCACCTTCTCCGTCAGCTCCCGAGAGAGGGCGTCATCGTAGTCGGAAACCGAATTGGCCAGCACCAGGTCCTCCCCATGGGGGCCGAAGCTGCGGCCATCGGTGAGAAAATCGGTAAACCGCGGGTCTTTTTTTGCGTAGTAGACCGCCCGGGCGTTCATGACCCCCAGGCCGAAGCCCCGGACCTGGTGGGGAAACAGCCCCAGGCCGTCCAGATTCCCCTCTTCATCCCGGTTGCTCTCTAGCAAGGCCGCCCGGCACAGGGGGTCCACCGGATCGCTGACCACACAGAAAAGCCCCTTGTACCGGGCCTGCCGTGCCTTTTTCGCGTACAGGGCCACCAGCTCCCGGTTGAGCTGATACTGGGCCATACGCACATCTCCGTCCTTCACCGCCGTATCCGGCACGAATCGGGACGCGCAGAACAGGAACACATCCCCCCGGAACAGCTCCTCCGGGCCGATGATCTCCACCGGAGGCAGAGTATCGTAAGGGCCGGGAAGGTTAATCTGATTCAGCTCAAATTCCCACCGCTGGGGGACATTTTCCCGCAGGTCGCAGATGCCGATGGAGGAGATCACATCGCCCCCCAGCAGCCGCAGCCCCATGAGCAGCGTCGCCCCTACATCCCCCAGGCCCAGGAGGTTCACCCGCACCTTTTTCTTTCGCGGCAGCGGGGAGAGCAGCTCCTGCCACCGGGGATGCAGCCGGTTTACCGCCCGGACTCTGCCCTCTCGGACGGCGTCTCTCAGCTCCGGCGGAAGGTCCGGTCCGGCGGCGGCGCACAGGGTCTGCACCCCCTCCTCCGCCGTCAGCAAGGCCGCGTCCGTCACGGGGAAGGTCTCCCGACCCGTGAGCATTTCTCTTGCAAACAGGAACAGGATCTCTCCCGACCGGGGCAGAGCCGTTATTTCCTCATAGGGCAGGGCCTCCCAGGCGCAGAGGCTATGGGGCCCCAGGCGATAATACTTCATACCGTTGTCTCCTTCCGTCCAAAGCGCATCCGCTTTAATAGCTCAATGTCGTCATCCAGATAGGTGGAGGCGCCCCGGCTCAGGTCATAGGCCATGCTGCCGCCCTTATCCGGGCACAGGGGCAGGATCACCGCCTCGCTGAGACGGCTGAGGGTCAGGTTTCGTGCAAAGGCCCGGCGGTACTCCGTCTCCAGAGCCAGGAGGATATTCCGGGCGTTTTCCACGCAGCACAGGCTCAGGGCCCAGGCGGTTTCCGGGTCCAGGGGAGAAAACTCCGGGGACGCATAGGGCAGCACCCGGTTTACCGACGGCTGCAGCCCCCCCTCAGGCCGCTGGCTGCGGCGGATGGTGTCGCCGCCGATAAAGGGATACAGGGTGGACTCCACAAAGCGCATTCGCAGATTGGGCAGATAGTAGACCCCCTCCGCGTCATAGCCCAGGCTCTCCATCAGATCCCGGCCCGTGCCGGTGAGGTAGCCCACCAGGACCTTTTTTACCTCCGTCCCGGTCCTGCGCAGCAGCGGGTCAAGCCGCCGGATTCGCTTGCCGTCGTGAAGCACATCGTCCACCAAAATAGCGGGCCGGTCAAAGGCGCGGATGGTCCGCACCTGATCCTCCAGGGGGGAATAATCGGGGTAGGCTTCAATGGAATAGGAGGACAGATCCGGCTCGTACACCTTATCCGTGCGCAGGGTCTTGGTAACGGTATTGGGTACGATAACCCCGCGCAGGAGCTTGCCGTAGGGCACGCAGATGTCAGGCCCCAGCCTGCGGGGAACAGTCTGCACCTCCGGCACACCGTTGCACTCCGTAATGCGCTGCAGCAGCCTGTGGTAAATAACCCCGGCGGACAGACTCAAAACCAGGCTTCCCGGCTGCAAATGGGTGAGCATTTCCTGCAGCCGCCTATGGGCCGCCGCCACCGCCGCCACCACGGACGGAGCCGTGGACAGGGGAGGCTTGATGGTGGTATCTACATTGTTGCTGAGGATGATGGGCTGGCGCATATCCACCGCCAGCGCGCTGCGGGATACCCCCTCCGGGACAGGCAAAAAGCCCTGCAAATGCAGCTCCTGGCGTATCCAGGCGTCGGCAAAGCCCTCCAGGGGCTCATAGATTGCGTAGGTATACTCCCGCCCCAGGGCCAAGGTCAGCACCTCTGTTAACAGAAGCTGGCCCAGCTCCTCCTGCTGAGGGGAGGAGGGCACGAACAGGCCGCTGAGCAGCAGCGTCCGCCCTCCGGCGTTCTGCCGCACAAAGGCCGCCAGCTCCGCGCTGCCCAGCCGGGAGAACAGGTGCTGGGAATCCATGCAGCAGTAGGTCGCCGCCCCCAGCACGGTCTTTTCCTTTCCGTGGCACAGCAGCAGCACATCGTCTCCGGTGCGCTCCAAGGCCCGCAGCAGGCCCTGGGCCCCGGCGGGGGCGCTCCGGTGCAGCAGTGTCTCCAGCTGCCCGTCCTCCGGGCCGCAGGGGATAAACTCCAGATCCTCTGTGCGCAGAACGGGCTTATCCTGGGGCTCCCGCAGATACAGGCTGTGGCGATAGATGAATTCCTGGGCCACCGGGTCGATCAGATGGGAGATGTCCCGGTTGGCGTCCACCGCCTCCCGGATGCGGGTGGAGCTGATCTCCTCCAGCTCCTCCGGCAGCGTCAGCTCCAGCACATGGCCGCTTATGCACCCATAATCCGCCGCCACAGCCCCCGCCCGACGGAAGATCACATGGTCAAAGCCGTGGATGGAGTCCGCCTGCGCGGGCTTTTGATAGGAGGAGGCATGGGCCACCACATCGCTGCCCACTACAATGGATACCTCCCGCCCCGGGAAGGCCTCTCGCAGACGGCGCAGGTTCTCGGGGTTGGCGATATTCACCGGAAAGTCCTCCGGGAAAATATGCACATAGAATTCATCCGCCACCGACATGGCAGCAATCTCCCGCCGGATGCGGTAGGGCTGGGTGCGCTTAGACCAGGAGAATTCGTCAATGGCCAGCAGCACCTCAAACCCCTCGTCCCGGATGGCCCGGACAATGCCCTTGTGAGACAGGGTAAAGGGATCGAAGGTCCCCGGGAAGAAGGCCAAGGGCCGGGAGGGCTCAAAGGGCACCTCCCCGCACAGCAGCTCCTGCTCCACCAGGAAGCGGTAGAGCTTGCCCAGCATGGCCGCCCGGTAGTAGAAGGTCAGGCCGTTTTCGTCCGCCGCCTGACACAGGGCCAGAATACGCCGCACGGTGAGCTGCAGGGCCCGGCATTTCTCCCTTCGTCCCAGTCCCGTGGAGCCGAACACCCGCCGTCCCAGCAGATACATGGCCTCCTGGCGGGTGCCGGTGTCGATGCCCGCCGTGCCCTTCATCAGCATTCCCAGCAGTCGTCGGGCCCGGCCCCGGTACACGCTCTCGCTCTCCGGGAAACGATCTCGGTAGGCGGTATAGTCCTCTAAAAGCACGGCGGCGGTGTCCAGAGCCGAGGCCACGATGTGCCCCTCCGAGGATGAGAGCGTCCCCTCCAGGCTCCGGAGCAGCTCGTCCAGCTGCTCCGGCGGCAGCCACAGGGCAAAGCGTCCCAGGTAGTCGGGGATATATTTCGTAAACTCCTGCTGTCCCAGCTCCAGTCCCCGGCAAAGCTCCACGGCGATCTCGTTGCGCTGGTCCACGCTCAGAAGCGGCGCCAGCTCCAAAAGGGCCGACCCGGCGGCATGGCGCACCGTCACCCGGTCGCTCACCTTAATAAGATTCGAATAATGCGCCGCAATGTGCAGCAGCTGGGCTCCGCCTGCGTGGGCGTGCTCCGTTAAAAGCAGGATGTTCACCCGCTTCACGATCCACGGCGTGGCGGTTTTCAGATTGTCCAGGAAAATTTCCGATATCGCCTCGTCGGGCAGGCGCAGGGCCCGTCCCTCCAGCAGTCGGCTCCGCAGCAGTGTCAGGGAGGGGCTGTCCTCGCTGTTCATCTTCTTCAGTGCCGCCCGGGCCCGCTCCCCCAGGGCTGAAATTGGCAGGAGTCTGCGCAGCAGCAGGGCCGCCGCGGTGCGCACCGTCAGCTCCCGGGAACGGGCCGCTCCCTCGGCAAAGTGCAGCAGCGTCTCCGTCTGGGCCGGGGTGCAGCGGTCCAGGGGCAGAGCCGCAAAGGTGTCCAGCAGCAAAAATACCACCGACGACTCCATGCGCCCGCCGGGCTTGCAGTAGGCCAGCAGGCAGTCTAAAAACCGCTCCTCCCGGCCGTGGCAGTGCTGCAGAAGGGAATTGACCATGAATTTCAGCGTATAGCCGATCCAGCTCCGGTGCTGGGGCATTAGCTTGTGGTCCGGGAAAATACTCTGCTCCAGGCAGGCCTTCCACTGGCTCAGATCCGTCAGCGTGCCGGTGCTCTTGCAGTCCGCCGGACGCTCCTTTACATATCCCGCGTGGAAATCCGCGATAATGGCCCCCATCAGGGCCGCCGCCTGACGCCGAATGTCACCCTCCCGGTGCATCAGCAGCTCATAGAGAAACGACAGCGTCTCCACCTTCTGCGGCAGGCGCAGATAGAGGGAATAGGACTCGATGACCCCCAGATACGCCCGCAGCCGCCGCCAGTCCGTCTCGCCCCGGGCCTGCTCCAAAAGCCGGGCAAAGCTCCGGGACTCCGTGAGCCGATCCATCAGGCGAATGTTGTGCTCCACGCACACCAGGCGCAGCACGCCCAGGGCCTCCTCGTCGGTCATCAGGGCCGCCGCCTTTTCCCGCCGGGGCGGTCGGGCACGGCCTTGCAGGGAGGTGTCCACTCCCCGCTCCTCCATGAATCGCTCAAAGTCCTGCAACCGGGTGTAGACCCGGCGGTAGCGCTGCTTTTTTGCCTCGTCCACCCCGTCCAGCTTATTCAGAATCACCGCAAAGGCATCCGAAAGGGTGGAGATATGCGTAATCTCCTCTCCCCCGGGGCCCAGGGTCTGCTTCACCCGGAAATCCGCGTAAATCAGCAGCAGCGACTCCACAGACAGATAGTCCGGCTCCAGATCCCACACGGAGTGGTTCGCCGCCACATGGCCGATCTCCGTGAGCCGCCGGCGGCGGAACCACAGATCGGTATAATAGTAATGGAGATACGGCACCCGCTCCCCGGGTCGGCAGCCGAACTTGCCGATGTCGTGCCCGGCGGCGCTGCCGGATACCAAAGCCAGGTCCACGGGCACCCCGGCCTCCTTCAGCTCCCGGCCCATGGTTATGGCAATGTGATGTACCCCCGCGATATGCTCCAAAGCCCGGAAGGGTGTCACCTCCAGCCCCAGGCGCATCATTTCATAGATATATTCCCGCTTCCACAGCCGCAGCATCTGCTCGTAGAGTGCAGCGCCGGGGCTTTGCTCCAGCTCCTCTCCGCTGATGAACGCGAAATCGTACATGGGGTCAAAGGGAAGTATCTCCCGCTGCACAGTAAAAAGCACCTGCAAAACCGACAGGAAAAACACCGCGCCCGCACCGCCGTCAGAGGACGGCACCTGCTCGGGGAAAAGCTGCCTGCGGGCAAAGTCAAAGGCGCAGCGCAGCCAGCCCTCCTGGGGCTGACGGGGGCACAGCTGCGCCAGCTCCTCCCGGCACAGCTCCAAAACAGCTCCGCATCGAATACGCTCTCCGCTCACAAGGCCGGCAAAGCGCTGCATATAGTTCTCCCGCTCCAGGCTCAGCAAAAAGTCCTTTTGCTCCTCGAAATAGGCAGCCGCCGGGCGCTTTTGCAGCCGCCGCAGCAAAAGCGTGTTCATCTGCCGGATCCGCTTTCTGTTCATGACAATGCCCCCTGTATCGGTGGATTTTTCTTGTCTACTATGCTACCACAGCCCGCCGCGGATGTAAACTATAAATCCCCCGGCGCACCCCTTGCACTTTCCCCCGTCAAAGCCTACCGTTTCCCTTATTCCGCCCCTTTTTGGGCCCCGGGGCAGCATATTTTTTCGCTTCCTTTCGGGTTCCTAAAAATTTTTATTATAATGCTAAAACTTTGTAAGATTTTTTTACACTCAAAAAAAGTAAGGTTCCCTAACGGTTTTTCAGCGGTCCCTTTAGCGGTGCAAATTAACAAAGTTTACTACTTCATTAACGGTTTTTTAGCCTATTTCTTTTTTTATTGTCAACAAATTAACGGGAAATGGTGCTATAGTTTGAGCATCGGTTTTTGACGATCCGGATGTCGAAAAAAGAAAAAAGAAAACAGAGAAATCGCTTTTACAAAGGAGTGTGTTTTTGTGGCTACATTCATTATTGGCTTGGTCATCTTGATCGGCGGTGCCGCACTATACGGTCGCTTCTGTGAAAAGGTGTTCGGTCCTGATGATCGCAAGACCCCCGCCTACACCAAGGAAGACGGCGTGGACTTTGTTCCCATGCGCGGCTGGAAGAACAGCCTGATTAACCTGCTGAACATTGCCGGTACCGGCCCCATCATCGGGCCCATCCAGGGCATTTTGTTCGGGCCCATCGCATTTTTGACTATCCCCATTGGCAATATCATCGGCGGTGCCATGCACGACTACTTCTCCGGCATGATCTGCCTGCGTGACGGCGGCACCCAGATGCCTGAGATGATCCGCCGCTATTCCCCCAAGGGTATCTATAAGTTCTATAATATTTTTGTGTGCGTCATGCTTCTGCTGGTGGGCGCGGTGTTTATCTACACCCCCGGCGACATTGCCGCCACCCAGGTCTTTGGCTTCACCGGCAAGGCCAGTGATCCCACCACCTGGATCATCTACGGTGTGATCTTCCTGTATTACCTCATTGCAACCGTCTTCCCCATCGATGCCATCATCGGCAAGGTCTACCCCATCTTCGGCGGCATCCTGCTGTTCTCCGCCATCGGCGTGTTCATCGGCATCTTTGTCAATGGCTATCCCCTGCTGAACATCTGGGACGACTGGTCTTCCCCCATCCTGACCATCGCCAGCTCCGGCAAGCCCTTTACCTATGCTGATTACTTCGCAAACGGCCACTTCCTGCCCATCTTCTTCGTGACGGTGGCCTGCGGCATTCTCTCCGGCTTCCATTCCACCCAGACGGCCATCATCTCCCGCACTATGAAGAGCGAGAAGCAGGGCCGCAACACCTTCTATAACATGATGGTGCTGGAAGGCTTCATCGCCATGGTTTGGGCTGCCGGTGCTATGGGCGTTTACAACCTGGCCCTCCAGAGCCCCGAGGCCACTCTGGCCACCGGCACTGTGGGCGTGGTCTGCAAGCAACTGCTGGGCCACATCGGCGGTATCATCGCCCTGATCGGCGTTATCGTTCTGCCCATCACCTCCGGCGATACGGCTCTGCGTGCTCTGCGTCTGAGCCTGTCCGAGACCATGCACATCGACCAGTCCACCAACGGCAAGCGCATCAAGCTGGCTCTGCCCATCTTCGCTCTGGTCATCGCCATCCTGGTCTTTGCCAAGGTCAATAACAACGGCTTCATGATCCTGTGGCGCTACTTCGCCTGGGCCAACCAGACCCTGGCTCTGTTCGCCCTGATGTGCATTGCCGTGTGGATGTTTGAAAACGGCAAGGCTAAGTGGGCCTGGATGCCCATGATCCCCGGCGGTTTCTACGCATTCATCTGCGTGACCTACATCGCCAACGCGAAGATCGGCTTCAACATTCCCTGGACCATTGCCTACATCATCGGTGTTGTCTGCGCCGTGGCGTATGTCATTGCCTGCTGCATGTACGGCAAGAAGCGGGCGGCTAAGAAGCTGTCTTTGGATAACTAATCAGTTTCTCTCCTCAAATATTTTTCCTAACAGGGTAAAGCCCCCCGGCGGATGCCGAGGGGCTTTACCTCGTATAAGGCTGTCGAAAAAGGCTTGCCGCCCGCAGGCGGCAAAGAAATAAAATCATTTTCTCTCGCGACATGTGCGTGCGTGCGAGAAAATACCTCTCAGGCTGCCAGTGTGGAATTTTGAGCCAAAGGCTCAAAATTATGCGCACAGCAGACTGCAAGCCTTTTGTCGGAAAAACCCGAAGGGTTTTTCGACAGTCTCGGTAAAGCCCCCCGGCATCCGCCGGGGGGCTTTACCTCGTAGTGATAGGTTTTATATCCGATCCTAAAATGGCACAGGGCCTGTACCATCTCAGCTCTATCGCCGCCTCATTCTTCACTGCTTATGGGTTTTTCCCTTTTGACGGAGGTAAAAGACGGCGCAGGACACCATCATAATGGCCAGATGCATGCCCGCCGACAGGAGAAACTGCGGTGAGCGCACATCCGCAAGGCTCCCGCCCATAATGGGAAACAGCACACACATAGACGCAAGCCCCAGCAGCGAGGCCGGGAGATAGGCCCGATACTTCACCCCCACTGCGCCCATATAGGCACTGACCATATCCAGGGAAAACACATTCAGCAGCCGGATAAGAAGTACAAAGAAAAAGTCACTGTCGCAGCGCAGGTCGTGGAGGGCCGCCGCCTTGGGCCAGTGGCTCAGGATGTACTCCACCGCCCGGCCGCCCAGCTTCTGTCCCAGCAGATACGGCAGCGTGACCATCACCGCCGTACCCGCCAAATTCACCGCAATGGCTGCCGGAAGCGGAAAAAGCACCCCGGCAGCCATGTACAAAAATCCGCTGTATAGAAACACACTCAGGCTCTTCACCGCGAAAAGCGCCACCAGCACCAGGGCCGCCAAAAGGGGCTTGTCCGGGGTATAGGTGAGGATTCCCTCCAGGGTGAAGCTGTCCTTATGCACCAGGCACAGGGCAATGATGGCCAGCCAAACCAGACCCACCAGCACCTTGGCCAGCCGCAGGTGCTGCCGGTCGGCTGCGGTCTTACTCACTCTGGGCATGGGCTGCCTCCCGTACCGGGTGACGGCAAGGAGCGGGGAGGGCGATAAAGGCCGGGTGCCGACCCTTATCCAGGGCATAGGCCACGGCGTAGGCCACCGCGCCTACGGTCTCGATCATCATGTCGCCCATGGTATCAATGAGGCCGATGTCCAGGTATCCCTCCAGCGCCTGGCCGTTTACGGTGACGCTGTTAATGCTTTCAATGCTGCCTATGACCCCGGCGGCGGCGCCCAGGTCATAGGAGTGCAGGGATGTAACGATGGTGTCCCGCTGCATATCCATGCCGAAAAGCCTATCCATGCCAAACTCGTAAAACTCCCACAGGGCCGCCACGGAGATGGACACCAAAATGGCAAAGAGGATGCGCAGAGTCCGGTCGTCCTTATACTTTTTGTCCAGCAGCACCGGGATGTAGCAGCCCACCAAGGCGAAGGCCACGCCGCCGCACAGGTGCAGCATCTTGTCCCAACGGGCCACCAGGTAATACAGCTTATAAATGCGCCCGGACATAGACGCCAGCAGGTAAAACAGGGTGAACACGAACAGCGGCCCGCTCATGCGGTAGCCCAGCCGCTCCAGCACCCAGGGCACAGTCGCCCCTGCGCCTACCAGCAGGCACACCAGCGCATCGCCCACAGACTCCAGGCGCATACACCGCAGCAGAGAGAACAGCACGAACCCCTCGCACGCGGCCCATAGCCACAGCCGCCAGGGCCCTGTCTCCGCCGAAATCGACGACTTTCCGTTTTTCATTTCTATCACCTTTCCCGTCGAATATACTTATTTAATCTTACTATAGTATTTTTCCCCTAAAATACCATGGCGGAAACGCGCAAACTCTGCAAATTTGCGCGAATCGGCCCCATTTGCGCAAAAAATTTTCCGCCGCCCATGTCCCCACCCTTGCTTTTCCCTCTCCTTAACGCTATAATAGCAGGACGGCCAGCGTACAGGGCGGAGCAGAGTATACCTGCGCCGCTCCTGCTGCCACAGAACAGATC
>ERZ1026848.1369-NODE-1369-length-12987-cov-8.513378_pt1 | contig 12987 bp, 7 predicted proteins | sample MGYA00380154_ERZ1026848 | MGnify/ENA primary metagenome ERZ1026848 (study PRJEB33269, sample SAMEA4719790) | human gut metagenome | biome: human-associated habitat; feature: organic feature; material: feces | place: Cameroon | collected 2013-10 ...
GGCTTACGCCGAGCCAGCTCCCCTACAGGGGCGCCTAAATAGATTCTGCGACAAATCCCAATTTGCCGAACTGATTTTTATACACCTTGCAATAACATAAACCCCGACCTATGAACCATAGGTCGGGGTTTATGTTATGAAAACTTTGCTGAGATCCGGATATCTTTTAGCCCTCTTTGTCTTCTTCGTTCTCTTCTTTCGGCTCTTCGACCTTCACTGAGATCTCTATAACTCTGCGCTGTTCAACGTCGGTGACGGTGACGGAAAGATTTTTGTATTCAAATGTGTCGCCGATTTCAGCCATTTTGCCGAGCTGTTCGAGCACCCAGCCGCCGACCGATACGGATTCGGACTCCTCGTCCTCATCCATGTCGAAATATTCAAACATCTTGTCGAGCTGCGCGCCGCCGAGAACCTTTACCGTGCCGTCGGGCTGGGGGGAGAAGTCCTCAATAACTTCGTCGTTTTCGTCCCATATCTCGCCGACAAGCTCTTCGAGAATGTCCTCCATGGTCACTATGCCGAGCGTGCCGCCGAACTCGTCCGCGACAACCGCCATGTGAGTCTTTTTTTGCTGCATGAGCTTGAGCAGTTCGCTTATCTGCATCTGCTTTGCTATGTAGACGGTCTTTTTGATTATCGAAGATATCGGCTGCTTCTTCGTGAGCACATATTTGTTGAAGTCTCTGATGTGAATGAAGCCGATTATATCATCTGTGTCGTCCGAATAGACCGGTAGGCGCGAGAAGCCGGAGTCGTTGAACACCGAGGCTATCTTTTCGACGCTGTCGTCTTTTGAAACGGCAATGACATCGACTCGCGGGGTCAGGATATCGCCGACGGGACATTCGTAAAATGAGATAGCCGAGCGGATAAGATCGCTCTCGTCCTCGTCGAGTCCGCCGCCGGACTCCGCCTCGTCAACGATGTTCAAAAGCTCGTCGCCGGTTATCGTGTCGTCCTTCTCGAATTTGAAAATTTTGCTCAGGAGCTTCTTCCAGAGCATGAAGAACGCCACGGCGGGAGTCAATATGACAGTAATCGCCCTCAAAAACGGCGTCGCGAACATCGCGTATTTTTCGGGCATCTCTTTAGCGAGCGTCTTCGGCGTGACCTCGCCGAAGATGAGCAGGAGCACGGTCATTATTATCGTCGAGACCGTCGGACCCTTGCTCTCGTTTAGGAGCTTGATGAAAAGCACCGTCGCCACGGACGATGCCGTGATGTTGACAATATTGTTTCCGACAAGTACGGTGGAGAGCAGCTTGTCGTAGTTCTCCGCCATCTTGTATGCCTTGGCGGCTTTTTTGTTGCCGTCGTCAGCCATGGTCTTGAGCCTTATCTTGTTGAGGGAAGTGAAAGCGGTTTCGGATGCCGAGAAAAATGCCGAGAACAGTATGAGCAGAACAAGGCATACTATCTGCACCCAACTTCCGGTAGTCAAAATGATTCCTCCAGTTGCGTTTTACGCATATGTATATTAAATATAACTATATCATACTCTATTTGTTATTGCAAGAAAAAGCCGCATCCGGGTGAATGCGGCTTTTAAATATAACTATTACAGAGCTATCATGTCGCGCAGCTCGGACGCGAGGTCTGCGGCGAGGCGGGTACCGTTTATGAGGGCGCGCTTCGGCAGTTTCGCGATGAATCCGTCGTCCTCGAGGGTGACATCGCCCGTGTAGTTTATGTCGTGGAGCGCCTGCGCGATAGCCTTCCAGTCGAGCTTGCAGGTGAAGGGCGGCATGTGCAGATCCTCCATATAGTTGTTGTCGTGGACGTGCAGCGCCGTGAGTCTTCTGTGACCGAGCACTCTTATCGCGTGCGCCGCGTCGTCGCCGACAAGTCCGCTGTGGCCGAGGTCGAGGCAGACGGTGAAATATCTCGGGTCGAGTGCGTCATAGTATTCGGCAAGATCCTCGCCGTAGCTGCAAACATTCGCGAGCATGACATGGCGGCGGTCGTCGTGGCCGAACATATTCTCGAGCGCTATCTTCGTGCCGAACTCCTCGCACAGGGGCTTGAGTGAATTGTAAAAATCGATGTTGAACTGCTTCTGATCCACGCCGTCCGGGCAGGCGGTCGGGTGGACTATTATCTGGCTCGCGCCTATCTTGCCCGCGATGCGGATAGAGAGCTTCAATTTTTCATAGACGAATTTGTTGTATTCCTCGTCGCCGAAACGGTAGCTCGGGAATGGCGCATGAGCCTGATTGAACGGGAGCGAATATTTTTCGCTCGACTCCAAAAGCTTGCCGACAAGCTCATCCTCGCTCATGTTGCCGAGCACGCTCTCAAACGAGCTGTTCATATAGAACATCGAAAAATCGAGCGCGTCGAAGCCCGCCTCTTTGAATATTTTCATGCCCTCGTCAATGCCGAAAGCCGGAAAAATAATGTCTGTCTGTGTTGATATTCTCATCTTGCGCACCGCCTTATAAGTCATTTTGATATTATTATATCAGAGAGTTTTTGGATATACAATATCAATGTCCCAAATATGGTATAGCAAATTTCCGCGGATGTGATATAATCTTTGTGTGAAATCTTTCTGACGGAGGTTTGAAATGCTGCGACTGATACTTTCGCCCTCGGTGGGCGGCACCGCAGGATATCTCTATGATACGGCGGCTTCGATCGCTTCTTCGGGCGGCGAGGCTGTGCTTATAGTGCCCGAACAGTATTCCTTTGCCGCCGAGCGCATAGTGCTCGAACGCCTCGGAACGGCTGACGCCCAGCGCGTAGAAGTGCTGAGCTTCACGCGCCTTGCGAATACCGTGTTTAACGCCGTCGGCTGGGACAAGGGCAAGCGCCTCAATGAAGCGGGAAAAATACTTCTGATGAGCCGCGCCCTCGAACAGTGCGCCGATAAACTGAATGTCTATTCCCGTAGCGCGGACAGCCCCGCGGTCGTGCGCGAGCTGCTAAGCCTCAACGAGGAGTTCTGCCAGTGCGCGATATCTCCGGAGGATATGACCGCCGCCATGAACAACATGGAGGACGGGCTGCTGAAAAGCAAGCTCGCCGATATTTCGCTCGTTTTCTCGGTCTACGATTCTTTTGTCTCCGACGGCTGGCTTGACGACAGCCGCATACTGACCCGCCTCAAAGACAAAATTCTCGAAAGCGGATATTTCAAAAATAAAACGGTGTTCTTCGACTCTTTCCGCGGCTTCACTGCGCAGGAGTTCGGAGTCATAGGAAAGATACTAACCCAGGCAAACGATGTTTATGCCGCGCTGACTGCGCCCGATCTTGTCGAGCGGGACAGTGACGATATATTCTATCATACAAAAAATACTGCAAAGAAGCTCATTAAACTCGCGAACAGTGTCGGCGTGCCGTGCGCAAAGCCCGTTGTGATAAGCGACCCGAACGGCGATCCCGCGCTCGATGCGTTTGCAAGTGACTTCCTGAGCCCCGAGGCGGATGTGTTCTCCGGTGCGTGCGGCAGTATATCTATAGTCGCGTCGCCAGATATCCGCAGCGAGTGTGCCTATGCCGCGGCGCATATAAAGCGAATGCTCAGAACCGGCGAATACCGAAGCCGTGATATCGCGGTTATCGTGCGCGACGAAGCTTCATATATCCGCCCGATGCTGACCGCGCTCGCAAAATGCGGCGTGCCCGTGTTTGAGGACAGACGTCAGCCTATTATAAATCAACCGCTGATGACGCTCGTTCGCGCCGCGCTGAAAATAGCCGACACGGGCTTCGACACCGACAGCGTCCTGCGCGCTTTGAAAACCGGTCTCTGCCCGCTTGCGGCGGATGAGATATCGGATATTGAAAACTACACTTATCTCTGGCAGATAAACGGCTCGGGCTGGCTGAAAAAATGGGAGTCGAGCCCCGACGGATTCGGCGAGATGACCGAAAACGCAGCGGCGGAGCTTAAGAGGCTGAACGCCCTGCGCGAAAAGGCGGTCGAACCGTTTGCAAAGTTCAGAGGCAAGCTCAAAGATAACGACGGCGAGGGCTGCGCAAAGGCTGTGTTTGAGCTGCTGTGCGAGCTCGATACGGCACAGAGACTCAAAGACCTCGCGATTTATCTCGAGGATTCGGGCGAAAATGTGCTCGCTCTCGAGACGGAGCGGCTCTGGGACACCCTCTGCTCTCTGCTCGATGTCGCGGCGCAGACGCTCGGCAAGACCCCGGTAAAAGCCTCGCGCTTTTCGAGACTTTTTGATCTCATGCTCTCCACTGTCACCCTCGGCGAGATACCCCATTCCCTCGAAGAGGTTACAATAGGCTCGGCGCAGAGAATAAGACCCATCGCGCCAAAGGCGGTGTTTGTCCTCGGCGCGAATGCGGGAAAACTGCCGCTCAATCCCGTTCAGGGCGGTATGCTCAACGCCGGCGAGCGCGAACGCCTCGCGCAGGCGGGCATAGAGACCGCGATATACGGCGAGGACAGAGTCGCCGAAGAGCGATTTATCGCCTATACTGCGTGCTGCTGCGCAAAAGAGAAGCTGATAGTCAGTTATTCTTCAAAGAGCGCGCAGGGCGAAGAACTCAGCGAGTCGGAGATAATCACTTTCATCCGCGAGCACTTCCCGCAGGTGCATCAGACCGACACCCTCACGGCGGACAAAATCGACCTTGTCGAGGGGAAGAAGCCCGCGTTCGAGCTGACGGCAGCGCTGATGCGAAACGGCGGCGAGCTCTATGAATCGCTGAGAAAATATTTTGAAAAAGATGCCGATTATTCCGGCAGACTCGCGTCGCTCGACAGCGCGGCGGAGGGGAGAACTTTCAAGATAGACAGTCGCGAGACGGCGACGCGCCTTTTCGGCATGAACATGAATATCTCGCCCTCGCGGGCTGAGACATATTACCGCTGCCCGTTTTCTTATTACTGCCGCTACGGCTTGAAGCTTCAGGAGAACAAGAGCGCGACATTCGACCCGCTTCAAAAAGGCACGGTCATACATTTCGTGCTCGAACAGCTGCTCAGCGAGTTCAGCGCGCAGGAGCTCTCCGAGCTCGATCCCGATGAACGCTATGAAAAAATACGCGGATATCTGGACTCTTATCTCGAACGCTTCCTTGACCGCTCGCAGAGGTCTAAACGGTTCCTCTATCTCTATGAACGCCTCGCGCGCAGCATAGATGCGGTCGCGGCGCGGCTTGCGGACGAGTTCAAAAACTGCGAATTCCGCCCGATCGATCTCGAACTTGATATATCGCATAACGGCACGATAAAGCCGTATGATCTGAAAATACCCTCCGGCGGACACATCAATATTTCCGGCAAGGTGGACAGAGTCGATCTCGCAGAGATAGACGGAGAGCCGTATGTCAGAGTCATAGATTACAAGTCGTCGGGCAAGCCCTTTGACGTTTCCGATGTGCTCAACGGACTCAATATGCAGATGCTTATATATCTTTTCACGCTCGTGAGCAACGGAAAGGCTCGCTACGGCGATGCGATTCCCGCAGGGGTGCTCTATATGCCTGCAAAGGCATCTGCCTTTACAGCCGAGAGGGGCAAAGACCTCAGCAAACAGGGCAATCCGAACGACAAAAAGATGCAGGGCTTCGTGCTCGAAAACGCCGATGTCATAGTCGCCATGGAGCATGACGGCGACGGTGTGTATATCCCGGCAAGAATTGATAAGGACGGCAACATAAAGGGCAAGACCCTCGACCTCAGAGAGCTGTCAAAGCTTTGGGACACAGTTGACGAAAACCTTGTAAACATGGGCGAAGAGCTGCATCGCGGCTCGATTTCCGCGCTCCCGGCGCAGGGCAAAAACTACAAGGAAATCTGCTCTAAATGCGAATATTGGAACATCTGCACGCATGAGAATAATATGCCTGCAAGAGAATTGGACGATAACCGAAAACTCGGAGAGGGGGATGAAGAATGGGAGTCGACTGGACGACTGATCAGCAGCACGCGATAGAGTGCTGTAAAGGTTCTGTACTTGTCAGCGCTGCGGCAGGTTCGGGCAAGACAACAGTGCTCGTCGAGCGCGTTATCCGCCGCCTGACGGACGAAGATAACCCCTGCTCGGCGGAGGATCTGCTGATAGTCACCTTCACCCGCGCCGCCACCGCGCAGATGCGCGAGAAGATAGGCGCGGCGATACTTAAACGCCTTTCAGAGGATCCGACGGACAGACATCTTCGCCGTCAGTATATGCTCCTGCCGTTTGCGAAAATATGCACTATCGACAGCTTCTGCAACGACCTTGTGCGCGAAAATTTCCACGCGCTCGGCATATCCCCGGACTATTCGCTGCTCGACAACGAGACGGCGGTCATAATGAAAAACGATGTCTGCGAGGCAATGCTCGAGCGGGCATACGAAGAGGATTCGGACGGCAGCTTTTCGGGACTCAGCGACATGATGTCCTCCGGCAGCAGCGACGAGGATTTCGCGAAGCTGATAATCAAAATGTATGATATTTCGACCGCCTATCCGTTCCCTGATTTGTGGCTCGATTCGCTTATCGAGGAGTATTCCCAGCCCGATATCAACAAGAGCTGCTGGGGCGGTATAATAAAAAAATATGTCTGCGATATGCTCGACTACTGCGTGTCCTCGAGCCGCGATATGATGACCGCCATGGAGTCAGATCCTATTGTCGCGGACGCCTACGGCGCGGCGGTGCAGAGCGATATAAATATGTACGCCGAGCTTCGCGAAAAAGTCAACAGAGACTGGGACGAGGCTCTCGAAGCGTTTAAAACGGTCAAGTATATGAGCCTCGGGCGCGTGCCGAAGGGCTATGAGAGCGAGACGAAAAACGCGGTCATGACCGCCCGCAAAAAGCTCAAGGATCTGTTGAAAAAAGTACCTAATATTATGTGCGTCTCATCCGGAGAACATGCCGAAGATGTGCGCCTGATGCGCGGCCCCGTGACGAAGCTTATCGAACTCGTCAAGCAGTTCGGCAGGGAATATTCCGCCGAAAAAGATAAAATGAACTCCGCCGATTTCTCGGATATTCTGCACCGCGCACTCAATTTGCTCGCGGTTTCCGACGGCAGCGGCGGATATATAAAAACCGACCTTGCGCGCGAGCTTTCGTCGCATTATGTCGAGATACTCGTCGACGAGTATCAGGATATAAACGAAGCGCAGGATATGATATTCAAGGCAATATCCGCCGACGAGAACAATCTTTTTACCGTCGGCGATGTCAAGCAGAGCATATACAGATTCCGTCAGGCGATGCCGGAGATATTCCTGCGCCGCCGCGGCACAACACACAGCTTCGAGAGCGGGGAATATCCCCTTGGCATAACCCTCGGCTCGAATTTCCGAAGCCGTGTGGGAGTCACCTCGTGCGTCAACTATATCTTCCGCCAGCTGATGAGCACGGAGGCGGGCGAGCTCGAATATGACGACTCCGAGGCACTCAACGCTGCCGCGAAATATCCCGAGCGCGATACTCCGGACTGCGAGCTGCATGTCGTGACGGACAAGGGCAACAGAGCCGATACGCTCGAAGCGCAGGCTCGCTATGTTGCGAGATATATTGACCGCACGGTCAGAGAGGGAAAAACGCTCGTTACAAAGGGCGGCGCTCTGCGTCCCGCATCCTACGGCGACTTCTGCATTCTCCTGCGCACGGCAAAAAATGTTTCTTCGGTCTATGCCAACGCGCTCTCCGAGCGCGGCATACCGGCTTTCTCCCCGGAGACCGGCGGATTCTTTGAGGCCGCCGAGATAAGCTTTATACTCTCGCTCCTGCGCGTGCTCGACAATCCCGTGCAGGATATACCGCTCGCGGCTGTCATGCTCTCTCCGCTGTTCGGCTTCAGCGCGGGCGAGCTTGCGGATATACGCGCCTCGGCGAAAGAACGCCTGGAGGCGGGCGAGGCTGAGCCGCTCTATCGCAGCGTCGCCGCGTCGGCTGACGAGGGCAATGAAAAAGCGGCGGCATTCCTCAAAAAGATCGAATCCCTGCGCAGACTGTCGCTGACCCTGAGCGCGGGCGAGCTCGTCCGCAGAGTGTGCGAGGAGACGGGCTTCGACGCTATCGTCGGCGCGATGCCGGACGGCGAACGCCGCAGGCTCAATGTCGGTCTGCTGTGCGATTATGCCGAAAAATACGAGGCGGCGGGTAATCTCGGACTCAGCGGATTTATAAGATTTATAGATAAGGTCGCGCGCACGAGCGGCGATCTTGCGACCGCCGCGCGCCCGTCCGAAAACGCGGATATCGTCCGCATAATGACCGTCCATCAGAGCAAGGGACTCGAATTCCCGATATGTATTCTCGCCGATATGCAGCATGCGTTCAACGAGCGGGACAACACCGAATCAGTGCTCATAAGCTCGTCTGCAGGGCTCGGCATGAAGAGACGCACGGAGGATGGAATCAGCGTTTATGATACCGCTTCGCGCCGCGCCGCAGTCATTACTTCCGAGCGCATGGGGCGCAGCGAGGAGATGCGCGTGCTTTATGTTGCGCTGACGAGAGCAAAAGAAAATCTCATTATGGTCACATCCGTCCCGAACCCCGAAAAGGGACTCGCGAAGGTTGCCGTCGAATGCGGAATAGGGGAGCGGGCGAACCCGTTCGCCGTGCTCAGAATGAACAACTTCTCAGATCTTGTGCTCATGGCGCTCATGCGCCATCCCGCCGCAGATGAGCTTCGAAAATTATCCGGCATCGATGTCCCGACATTCCTATCTGAAAAGGACAGATTTAAGCTCAAAGTCGTTGTCAGCGATTCGGAAAGCTTCATGACAGAATCCGCAAATGAGCAGAAAGCAGCCGCAAAGCCAGTATTCTTCGACGAAGTTTGCAAACGGCTCGATTATTCCGACCCGCGGTCGGTGCTCTCGTCCGTGCCCGCGAAGCGCGCCGCATCGGACGGCTCTGAGCGCGGCATAAACCGCGAATATTTCGCTTCGTCACGCCCGGCGTTCATGAGCTCGGGCGGACTGACCCCGGCTCAGCGCGGCACGGCTACGCACAAATTCATGCAGTTTTCAAATTACGCTGCGGCGCGCGCCGACATTGAATCCGAACTTGCGCGGCTCGTCGACGGCGGCTTCCTCTCGGAAGAGGAGGGCAAAGCTGTTAATGTCAGCGCGGCAAAACGGTTCTTTATGTCGTCGCTTGCAGAGAGAATATTCGCCTCCGATAACGTCATGCGCGAGAAAAAATTTGCAGCGCTCTTCCCGGCAAAGTTTTTCTATCCTGAGCTGACGGGCGAAGCGGCGGAAGAAAAAATCGTCGTTCAGGGCATTGCGGACTGCGTGTTCGTCGAGGACGGGGAGCTCGTTATTGTCGATTATAAAACCGACACGGGCGTTGACGCCGAGGCTCTGCTCGACCGATATTCGGCTCAGCTCGGGATATACCGTGAGGCACTCTCGCAGGCACTCGGAATGCCCGTCAAAGAGACGCTTTTGTACTCATTTTTCATGAATTCGACCGTTAAAGTCGGAACAGTTTAAAAAATATGAAAAAAGGGCTTGCATTTTTGCCCCGCGTATGATAAAATTTCGTTTGCTAAGCTTAAAGACAAAGTTATATGCAGATAATCCGAAAGAGGTGACAATAATGAAGGAAGGAATCCATCCTAAGTACGAGCCCACTGAGGTCCGCTGCGCTTGCGGCGAGGTCATCAAGACTTCTTCCACCAAGCAGGATCTTCGTGTCGATATTTGCTCAAAGTGCCATCCGTTCTTCACCGGCAAGCAGAAGCTCGTCGATACCGGCGGACGCGTTGACCGCTTCAAGAAGCGTTTCAACATGACAGAGGACAAGAAATAATCATCCTATGAGAGATATGAGCTGCCTTTTCGGCGGCTCATTTTTCTATCTTAAAAATGCGTCATGCATTGCACTATCCAAGCATTGTTAACAATATATTTCTCAAAAAGACTTGTAATAATTGCTCGGCGGCGTTATAATGTTTGTAATCATTTTGTAATATTTTTAAGGGGGCGAAGCAATGTCGGGAAAGAAAAAGGGCAATATTGCCAATCCTGATTTGCACAGCTCAGAGTCGCCCGCAAAGGACGGGAACGAGCTTAAAAACAGAATAAATGAAACTGCAAAGTATTCGGAGCTTTTTGAGAAGATAGATGTCGACAGCGATTATGACGATATCCTCGCAACATATGAGGAAACTCTCGACAAGCGCACCAGAGCCGCTATAAAAAAAGCCGGCGGTGTCGCTGACGAAGAAGAGTCCGTTGACGAAAACGTGATGATAGAGGCGGACGAAATAGTTTCGGATGCCGATTCTGCGGCGCAGCCCGAAGTGCAGGAAACTGCGGAAGACAAGCCCGCGAAGAAGAAAGAAAAGGCTCATAAGGGCGATGCCGGAGCCGTGCTTTATTCTTATATTGCGGCGCTCGGACTTTCGGTGGGCACAACTTTTAAAAAGATGCTCGCGAAGCCTAAGAAGCTCGGCAGAAGTATCGTCGGATTTTTAAAATACTTTTTCCGTTTCATCTGGCTCGGATTCAAGAAGTTTATCCACATCATTTCTCATACATTCGTTGAGCAGGTCAAGGACTTCAGGCGCGATGTGCGCTCGGCTATGAATTATCTCAGGCAGAGCCGCCATAAGCCGAAAACACTGTTCCCGATACTCGGGCACTATGTGAAGAAGGCTTTCACCACCCATACGCAGATGTTCAAGACCATAGCGAACTTCGCTCTGCCCGTTGCTGCAGTGCTCGCTTTCGTGCTGACCGTCAACTATTGGAGCAGCGTCACATTCGCCCTCAAGGTCAGCTACGACAACAAGGAGCTCGGCTATATCTCCGACGAGTCAGTGTATAACGAGGCTCAGAGCGCCGCAAAGGCGAGAATGACGACTACAAAGACGGATTCCTCCGCGAAGCTCGATGATCCGACCTATGAGCTCTCGCTCGTCAACGTCAACAAGCTTGTCGATTCTTCGATACTCTGCGACAGAATAATCGAAAATTCCGAGAGCAATGTCACAAACGCCTGCGGAATTTATATCGATGACGAGTTTATATGCTCCGTCAAGAACGAGACGGATGCAGCGAGCGTGTTCAATGCTATACTCGAAAAGCACAAGGTGACCGACAGCAACAGCTTTGTCGATTTCGTTGAGAAGGTCGAGTATGTCCAGGGACTTTATCCTGACGACCCGAAGACAATGTGGGACGCATCGAAGCTCAAAAAGCAGCTTGAACAGACTAAGCAGGCGAAAAAGACCTACACCGTCAAGGACGGCGATACTATATACGGCATAGCGGTCGCGAACGGGCTGACCGAAAAGCAGCTCATGGCGCTCAACCCCGATATTGGCGAGTATATCCACACCGGCGATCAGATAGTGGTCTCGAACGAGGTCAACTATGTCCGCGTCAAGGTCATGAGAACCGAGACAAGAACCGTTGAGGTCGATTACGACACCGAAAAGACCAATGACGCTTCGATGTTCAAGGGTACTACCCGCGTCACCCGCAAGGGCGAAAAGGGCGAGGATACGATAACTGAGCTTGTAACATATATCGACGGTCAGCGCGTCACTTCGCAGGAGGTCTCGCGCGTCAGGACGAAAGAGCCAGTGACCGAAAAGAAGCTTATCGGCACGAAGTCGACACGCGTCAGCGGCGGATATAATGTCAAGGTTTCCGGACGCGGCTTTGTGTGGCCTGCACCCGCGTGTACATTCGTCAGCTCACCTTACGGCTGGAGAACTCTGCGCGGTTACAGCGACTTCCACACCGGCGTCGACCTCACTCTTCCCGGCGGCGGCTCGAGCGGAGCGGTCATAGTCGCATCCCTCGACGGTACTGTCGAGAGCGTGCGCCGAAGCAATTCCGGCTACGGTCACTGCATCGTTATAAACCACGGCGGCGGAGTCAAGACAAGATATGCCCACTGCCTCGCAGGCTCTATCTCTGTGAGCGTCGGACAGCACGTCAGCGCAGGACAGGCGATAGCGCGAGTCGGCAGCACCGGCAACGTCACGGGTCCGCATCTCCACTTCGAGATAATCATAAACGGCAGCACGGTAAACCCGCTGCCCTATATCAGATAAAATTTTCCCCGTACCGAAAGGCGCGGGGATTTTTTATAAGACAAATCCTGCCCAATTTTCCGTGGCGGGATTTTTTGCCGTGCGCTTTATTTTTATCTGCCGTGAAGTTTAACGAATGCCCGTCGATGAATAAAAAACGGCTCCCCATCAGGAGAGCCGTATAAATATGAGTTTTTGTCATTGAGCCTCGGCGGTAGTTATGGTTTTCGCTATCTCAACCACACTGTCAAAATCGGTTTCAAAATACATCATGTACTGGGTCAAATCATCAAGATATGTTATAGATGAAAAATCATTTTGCTCTACTACATAAACCGTTAAGCCGTTTACCGACAGCTCCTCGGTTCTGCTCTTTTCGGTAGTGTTGCGGAAGTCGATCGGTGCAATGATCTCTTTTGAGCAATATTTGGTTATAGCCGCTCGACCGGATATCTCGTTTGTACGATAATCCATGTTCACACTCGTCAGATATTTAACACCGTCTTCTCCTATGATTTCTGCCGTTATTTTATTGTAGACACAGTCGTTAGAGAAAAGCATTGCCGGCAGTTTTAAATCGGTAATATCATAATTTTTCAGTTTCCCGGCAATTTCCGTCCCCGGTACACTGTTCTCATCTTCTTTCGGCTTGTCGAAATGAACTCTTATGTGGTCTTCATAGAAAGAAAACGCATTGCTTTTTGCTTTCTCGTCCGTTGCGATGCCCGCGACTCCCATGGCGACAAGTAGCAGCGCCGCCGTCGCGGCTATTATCAATATCTTTTTCGCCTTGCCGCCGAAGCGATGCTTTTTCGGCTTTTTCGTATCCGTTTCGGTCTTTTCATCTTTGCCGTTATTGCTCTCGGCCTTGTTGATATAGTAAAGGCAGTATTCAATCAGATCCGGATCCATCTCGGATTCGTCTTTTTGCAGTTCTTCTTCGATTATATTTTCAAGCTCTTCAACCGTGAGCTCAAGTGAGTCGTCATTCAGAATTTTCATGAA
>ERZ1026848.1373-NODE-1373-length-12984-cov-10.511563_pt1 | contig 12984 bp, 9 predicted proteins | sample MGYA00380154_ERZ1026848 | MGnify/ENA primary metagenome ERZ1026848 (study PRJEB33269, sample SAMEA4719790) | human gut metagenome | biome: human-associated habitat; feature: organic feature; material: feces | place: Cameroon | collected 2013-10 ...
AGCTTAAAATGAAAATAATGGTCAAAACATTTGGATTTTAACATAGAAAGCAGAAATACACAGATTGTTAGGGTGCGGATAATAAAAACAACGAAATACGCTCACGTCAAAGATGGCGAAGTCGCCGATAGTATTGCCGTTGAGCACAACGTTCTTGCAAAATTTTTCCCAACACTTTTCCACCGACGGCGGACGGAATCTGATCGGACGGCGAACGGAAACCGATCGGACGGCGAACGGAATCCAATCGGACGGCGAACGGAATCCGATCGGACGGCGAACGCGAACGGTGGCACACTTAGGGGGTGCACTTGTCTCAAGTGCACCAACAAAGCAAGTGGTGCACCAACAAAGCAAGAACTGCACCCTCTGCAAGCCCCCTCCGTAGTAACATTCTCCCACAGAACACACAGAACTCACAGAATTTATTGCTGCGTATTCTCCCACAGATTTCACGGAAATACACAGATTATTAGGGTGCAGAAAATAAAAACAACGGATTAAGCGGATGAAACGGATTCTCACTACTCAAAGAAGAAAATCCGATTAATCCGTTTAATCCGTTGTTAATTTATTCGAGCAACGAAATACACTTATCCGTTGTTAATTTATTCGAGCAACGAAATACGCTTTATTCGTTGTTATGATAGAATATTACTTAACGAGTACCTTCTTAACCTTGCCGTCAGCAGAGCGAACGATGTTCAGACCCTTCTGGAGCTTAGAAATCTGTACGCCGTCAACTGTGAAGAGCTGTGCCTCGCCGTTAGCAACCTCAGCGTTGATTGTGCTGATGCCGTCGACAACCGGCTCTACAACCTCGAGAGTAGCGTCGTGTCTGCTCGTCGTAGCATATAGTGTTCACTTCGCCCTCTATCGCAAAATAGTTGCAGTCCTTTATCATCATGTACTTGTGTATCGAAGCTCTGCGTGTGATGTTCTTGCACACTTTGAGCTTGGTCTGCTGCTTTTCGCCGGAACTTGGTGGCACTACTCTTGGCGGCATCGAGATTGTCGCGCAGTTCCTTTGCCTATGTTGAGGCGGTAACTAACTGCTCTTTGCCGTCAATGAGCAACTTAATGTTAAACTTTAATTCTTTTGCCATATTTTCAGCGTATAAGTAACTAAGTAATCAATATTTTTGTATCTTTGTGGAGTAAACCAATGGGTTAGAAGTATGAGACAAAACAGAAACATATCGGCAAAAAGGCAAGCCAAAGAAAGAAAACTTTGGCGAAACATCACTATTGCCTCTTTCGCTGCTGTTGTCGTTTCGTTGTTGTTCCTTGGTTGCATTGCCTTTTTGGTTAGTATTCTGTTCATGCTCGTAGCTTATGGGCAATATGATTCACGCAAACCATATAAGGATGGTGGGCATACACCTTGGTACTACGGCGCACTTTAGCCGTTTCCCACTTTTCCCAACACTTCCTCAAAACGTTGTAACGCATCTTCCTTAGATACTGCCGTGCCGTAGCCTCCTACGATTAGCCCTTCGCCTCTAAGAACACACAGAACCCACAGAATTTATTACTGAGTATTCTCCCACAAATTTCACAGAAATACACAGATTGTTAGGGTGCAGAAAATAAAAACAACGGATTAAGCGGATGAAACGGATTCTCACTACTCAAAGAAGAAAATCCGATTAATCCGTTTAATCCGTTGTTAATTTATTCGAGCAACGAAATACACTTATCCGTTGTTAATTTATTCGAGCAACGAAATACGCTTTATTCGTTGTTATGATAGAATATTACTTAACGAGTACCTTCTTAACCTTGCCGTCAGCAGAGCGAACGATGTTCAGACCCTTCTGGAGCTTAGCAATCTGTACGCCGTCAACAGTGAAGAGCTGTGCGCCGGCAGCCTCAGCCTCGATAGTGCTGATGCCGTCAACAACTGGAGCTACAACCTCGAGAGTAGCATCGTAGATACCACCACCGTTGTTGAGGATGTGGTTTGTAGAGAGAACGCTACCGCCTGCGTCGATGTTGTCCCAGTCTACCTTGAAGCGGATGCGGTATGTACCCGGTGTGGTAGGAGCTGTGAACGAAGGCATCGGGTTAACGTTGCAGCTGCTTGCTACAGCCTCGCCCTTAGAGTTCTGATCCTTATAGTAGCTGTAAGATACTACCTCTGTGCCAGTCTGGTCAGCGCCGTCGGCGTTGAATGAGAACTGCTTGTCGTTGTTGAGGTCAATGTATACATAACCGTGCATCCACTCGCCAACGTAACCGATAGAAGGTGTTACCTCTGAGCCTGCCTCAACGGTGAACTTCTCAGTTCCTGCTGTGAGGTCCTCATAACCGTTCATTGTCTTGCCGAACTCGATAGTCTGCTTGTCCTTGCCAGTCTGCTGGAGAGAAACAGATGTAGAGTAGCGTGAAGAGTGGGTCTGCTTAGCGTCCTTGTCGAAGTTGATAGCGTAGTCGTCCTTCGGTTCCTCTGTTGAGAACTCAGTGCCGTAAACGAGAGTGTAATCGAAAGACATGCCGAACGAAACGATCTTAACAGCACCAGAAGCGTTCAGATAAGCCTTGTCGTTATTGAACATAACCTTGAGGTTGCCCTTTTTAGAGTCAACCAATTCCTGATCAGTATCTGTGAATGTAACTTCCGGATTCGCAACCTCGATAGTTGTGATGCCATTTTCTGTATTACCTGCAACATTCTTGAAGCTGATAGTACCTACGTTCACAGAGAGAACGTTTACAGAATTGAGGTTAGCGAGGATAACATTGTAGCGGTCGTTGCCAAGCGACTCGATTGTGAGCTTCTGAGGATCGTTTGTGCCGATAGTACCCCTGAATGTGTAGTTGAGCTTGTCGCTGAAGATCTTAGTTTCAACTACTGACGGCGGCTCCGGTGTCTCTGCCTTCTCGCCGTATACGAACTGACCGTTCTCTGTTGTGAACTTGCAAACGAAGCCCTCAAAGCCGTTCTCGCCTACCTTTACAGAAGCAGAGAAGTCGGTGAAGTCGAGTACTGTCTCGTCAGCATCGTTCCAGAAGCCGTATGTGTCAGATGTTGTGAAAGTGAGATTGCCGTCAGCATCCTCTGTCGGCTCGAGGTTTTCTACTGTGAAGTCGCCTGTCTTCTCGCCGATTGTGATGTTCTTGAATGTAACCTTGTAAACGTCCTCCATGAACTCTGTGAGCACTGCCTCAGAGTTTGCGAAGTTAGTTGTCTGGTCGCCTACCTTAACGTAAGCGTCGCTTGTGAAGTTATGGTCAACCGGGATGAACACATCGCCCATCTTGTAAGCCAGCATATTGCCATCGTCGTCAGACATTGAGAGCATAACGTGTGCAGTAGCGGGATCGCCTTCATTTGCTGGAGGCACGATGCCTACCGATCCATTCACTACACGGAACATGTGGTTGTCGAAAGAAGAACCTTCTGCATAGATTGTGCAAACACGTCCCTGCGGAATCTCAACACCGATGAGGTCTTCTGACTCAGCCTGTGCATCAAGACCTGCGAATACGATGTTGCCGAGAGACTCGCGGTCCTTGCCTGCAACTACGTCGTTGAATGTAACGGTGTACTTGCCTTCTGCGTCCTTCTCCACCTGGAGCTTGGCGTCCTTCATGTACTGTGTGTAGTTCTGTACATCCTCACCATTATTGCTCGGAACATACATTGTCATGGCGTTGTCTGTGATCTCGTATGTAGCGGTCTCGCCAGGTGTTGTTGTGCCACCTCCAGTTGAGCCACCCTCTGTCACGAGCTCTACAGACTTGTATGTAGCGTACGGATGCTCGCCGCGCAAAGAACCGAAGTAGAGCTGGTTAGCGCCCTCCTTGTAGAGCTGCGGCATAAGAGAAGCCTCGAACACGAGTGTGCCGTCGATATGAACGCCTTCCTTGTCCATTACGATGGTGCAGTTAGAGATGTCCTGCACCTCGTAGAAACGGTTAGTAGCGCCGTTATCGCCTTTATAGCGATACTGAACAGCGAACTTGTGAACATCGGCAGTTGTAGAACCCCAGTCTGTGAAGTTCTGTCTGTAGAAGAAGTGGAGTGTACTTCCGCTTTCCTGCTCCCAGTTTGCAATATCCGCACTGTTGGTAGAGATAGCGAAGATCTGCTCGTTGGTGCCGGTAAGACAGTTTGTCAAATCTACATTCGCTACAATCTTCTGGGTAGCCCAGTCGACTGTGATAGCTTTAGGTGTGATGGTACCGCCGTTAGGCTGAGTGCCGTCGGGAATAATTTTCTCGCTTGTTGACTGAGCGAACGCCGTCGCTGTCATCACCAACATAACGAGTAAGGAGAAAATTTTCTTCATAATAAATTTGGTTTGTTATTAATTAATGTTAGTAAATTGTTTTTTGCTTTGGTTAGTGCACTGCAAGGGGGTGCAGCTGTCTCAGCTGCATCAACAAAACTGTTGGCTACTGCTTGGTTGGTGCACTTGAGACAAGTGCACCCCCTGAAAGCACCCTATGTTACTTCACGAGCACCTTCTTCACCTTGCCACTTGCTGTGCGCACGATGTTGATGCCGCGCTGCAGGCGCTGCATACGCACTCCGCCGAGGTTGTATATCTCGACATACCTGTTGTCGTCGGCAGCATTCACGGTGTTGATAGCGGTATCTACCTTCTTGCCGAACACCACTTTTACGTCTGAGCCCAAAGTCATAAAGGTGAGGTCGACGATGAGCTTCGACTTGTCGGCTGAGAGCGTAGCCGTGAACGCACTGATTGACGACTTGCTGCCTTCGGTTACACCACCGATGGCTGCTGTGCTCGTAACGTTGGTCCATGTGCCCTCTGTGCTTGCGGTAGAGAATGTCATCTCGCCGGCTGCATCAACGGTTGCCGTCACATCCTCAACGACGAAGTCGCCAAAGGTCTTGTATTCCATCGGAGCGAGTTTGCGGAACGTAAACTTGTAGACGTCGTCTGACACCTTGGTCAGCTCCACTTCCTTCTGTGCGTAGTCGGTTGTTCTGCCTGCGCCGCTTGTCACATGCAGGTCGTCGGTGAATACCTGACCGAATGTGCAGAGCGCTGTCATCAAGAAAACCATGAGTGTAAATACTTTCTTCATGCTGTTTTTAGTTTAGATGCTTCAAAAATAGTTAAAATAAACGAAATAGGGTGCGTTAAAACGGAATTTAACATTTGCCAATTCCATTTTAACACACCCTATGTATGTTCAATGTCTGTTATGTCTTATTACTTCAACACCTTCACTACCTTGCCGTCAGCGGTGCGAACGATGTTCAGACCCTTCTGAAGGCCGTTCAGACGTACGCCGTTGACGTTGTAAACCTCAACCTTGCCGTTCTGAGTGGTGGTGATGCCGTTGATGCCAGCTGCCGGCTTCTCGCCAAATACAGCCTCAACATTGATAGTCGTGTCGCCGAGAGTTACGGGGAGAGTCATCTTAGCGTAGAGCTTGCCGTCCTTGCTGTAAGCCTCGACGATCTTCACGTGCACCTTGTTGCCGAGAGCCTCAGCAATCTCAGCGCCGTTGGTGATGGCTGCGTCCTTCTCTACGGTGTAGGACACGTAGCCGTTCTTCTCAACGCCCGGCACGTCGGTGATTGTTACATCGCCGATGAGGAGACCGCTGAACGAGAACTGGTTGAGCACGAAGGTGTACTTGCCCTCGCTCTGCTTGATAACGTCGATAGTTGCATTCTCCGGGTCCTGCTTGTCGCCATTAAGAGAGATGACGAGCTGGTCCTTGTAGGTGGTCTTCTCTACGTTTGTAGCCTTCTTGCCGAATGTAGCCTTCACGTTGATAGTCGTTTCGTCGAGTGTTACGGGGAGCGCCATCTCTGCGTAGAGCTTGCCGTTCTCGATTTCTGCGTTCATTGTGACGTGAACCTTGTTGCCGAGCATCTCAGCGATGTCAGCACCGTTAGTGATGGTAGCGTCCTTCTCTACGGTGAAGGTCTGCTTGCCGTCCTTCTCAACGCATGGCACGCCGCTGATTGTAACGTCGCCGATAAGGTTTTCGCCGAACGAGAACTTCTTCAGCACGAAGGTGTAGTTGTTGCCCTCGCTGCATACGTCGATGCTTGCCTGCTCCGGTTCCATATCCTCGCCGTTGAGGTTGATGAGGAGCTGGTCGGTGTATGTTGTCGGGCAAACAACGTTCACAACGTATGTGTGAGATGTCTGCAGGTCGGCAGATGTAACGGTCACATTGTATACGAGGTTGCCGCTGCCGTCTGTGGGAGCGACAGCTTCTGACGCTACGAAAGCCGACTTAGCGTTTGTCGTGTACTCGAGCTTCTTGTCAGCGTCCTTTGTAGAGTAGACAGTGTAGCTGTACTTGTCGCTTGCGAAGCCCGGCACCTCTACGCCGTCAATCTTCAGCGAGCTGAGCTGTGAGTTGTAGACAAGCACGAGGTCGTCGATATAAAGCTCGTCAGGGACGCTTGCATCCTTTGAAGCCACACCCGGCTGGGCGTTTGTAGAAAGCGTCACGAGCATTGCCTTCGGGTCGAGCTTTGCATTTGTGTATGCGAACGGTACAGAGATGCGCTGCCAAACGTTGCCGTTCTCCGCGATTTCCTTATTCTGAGCCTTTGCCAACACATTGGTGTATGTCTTGTCCTCCGGATCCTGATACTTGGTGCCGTCGGTGAGCACAGCCGAGAGGTTGGCGTAGGGATAGTCCTGCTTGTCTGAGGCAGAGAGTGCTCCCTGCTTGTACTTCACCCATACTGCGATAGAATCGGGCAAAGTGTTGATCGGGGCGTAGAACGGGTCGTTGTTCGAGTCTTTATCGGTACCGGCGGGATCGCTTGTAGCGTTGTTGGCTGGGTTTGTCGGCTTTATATGACCTGCGTAAAGACGACCGGTGGTGATAGTGCCGTTGGCAGGTACGCCGAGCACTTTGCTTGAAACGACCTTGACGCACTGTCCCTTAGCACCTGGGCGAACGTCCTTAGAGATAAATGTGTGGGTGTTTTTGCGCGCAGAAGCATACATACCAGAAGCGTGTGCGCTCATGAACGAGTGCCAGCCGTCCGGCTCATCGCTTGTGTTGCCGCTGTACTCAGCCTTGTGCCATGTCTCGAAGTCGGAACCGAGAAGCTGGCCAAGTGTGTAGCGTTTCTCGCCGAATGTACCCTGAGCATAGTAAGCTCCATTGAGGTTGAGGTTGAACTTGGCTGTGATCTTGCCGTCTGCAACCTGACCGAGGAAGAACACGTCGTAGTCGCCGGCGTGTGCCTTTCCGTTGAGGAGCTGGAATTTGCCGACCTTCGACGACTTCACGCCGTCAAGAACAAGGTCGCTAACAGGTGCGCTGGTGGTGCCTACCTTGATGGTTGCGCCACTGATTGTCACCTTCACTGTCTTGCCGTCAGCGTTGTCGACAACGCTGATCTTACCGTTGCCGTTCAGGTCCTTGCCGAACGAGCCGGTGAAATCGGCTGCCGCTGCCGAGAGACTCAGGGCAGCGGTAGCCATTGTAATAAATAATTTGTTCATCTATTATTAATTAAAATTACTTCTTCAGAACCTTCAGCGTTCTGCCGTCGGCTGTGCGCACGATGTTAACACCGCGCTGGAGAGAAGTAACTTTCGCTCCAGTGAGTGTGTAGATGTGCTTAACGGTGCCGTCAGCAGCTACTACTGTGTTTACAGAAGTTGCTGTCGGGTCGTAGTTGAATGTGTATGCAACCGACTCGCCCCAGTTGTCGATGACGAACTTACCAGTGCAGCTTGTCACCTTCTTATCTGCGTCGAAGCCTACGATAAACTCGAGATCAGTGTAGTCGACCTCTGTGTAAGACGGGTGTGCAGCTGTTGTCTTAGCCACGCCCTTCTTGCTTGTGAAGCTTGCCTCGCTGTCGTTGCCTGTGCGCTGAACGCCTTCGAACGTAACGGTGTTGAGAGCAAGTCCGTTAGGAATAGCTACGTTTGTGAACGAAAGGGTATAAACATCCTTTGCTGTCTCTGTGAATGTGAGTGTAGTTGTCGCATTGTTAGGGAATTCGCCGTCGTCTGTTACTGTGTAACCAAAGAGACCACCTTCTACCGAGAACGGATCAGCCGGAACGAACGGCTCTACGTAGTTGAACCATGCTGTGAGCTTGAACGAAGGCTCGTCCTCGTCTGTGAACACGATTGTAGCATAGAGGTCGCCGCTCTCGTCGATCTTAGCCTCAACGTTTGCCATGAGCTTTGTGTAGACGAGGTAGAAGTCAGGAAGGTCTTTGATGTCCGGCTCTACGGTGCCAGTGTATACAACCTCGCCGTTTACTTCCTTCTTCTCAAGACCCTTGAAGAGAACGCCTGACATTGAGCCCTTCTCTGTGTCGATGTGCTCGATCTCGAGGCTGTGTACGCCGTCGCTCCACTCGCATACCTTTGCTATTACGTTAGGATACTTAACGTTACCTGCCTGACCGCCATCTAATACAGAAACGACGTCAGCTGTGAACTGCTCTGTATCGGTGATTGTCGGCTTGTCGTCGCCGCCGGTGCTGCCACCGCCGCTGCTTGTGCGCTTGCCTTCGAACACTACGTTTCTGTACTCCTTGGTCGTGTTAACCTGGAAGTACTTGAATGTGATGTAGATCTTCTCGTCGTCGATTACAGACTTGCCGAGAGCGTCAGACAACTCGAAATAGTATTTTGTAGCTGCGCCGAGGTTGCCGCCTTCGTTAGAGAAGGTGAAGCTGCCGCCGCCTGCCCACTTATAGTTCTCGATACCGGCGAATGTACACTTGCCGAAGTCGTCGTTGCCGAAGATTACGCTTTCGAACACGAGTGTGTACTTGCCGCCTTCGCCCTGAGTTACGGCTACTGTTGTTTCATAATCGTTAAAGTCGTTCACCTTTGAGTGGAATGTGCCTTTGTAATACTGCTGGGCTGACACACATACTGTTGCCATCAAGAGGACTAACAGAGTAAAGATTTTTTTCATAAGCTTGTTCTTTGTTTTTAGGTTTAATATTTTTTTTTGTTATGGTGAGGGGTGAGAACACCTCAACTTATTTAAGTTTATACAGCACACCGAGCGTAGCGTACACTGGGTACATGGTCTGCTCGATAGTCTTGAAGTCCTTGCGAAACACACCCGACATACCCCACTGCACATCGGCGTATGCACCGAAGTGCTGCGAGAAGTACCAGTCGGCACCGAAGTCGAAGCCGAAGTGCCAGTGGCGCATATCGCTCGAGAAGTCGTAGTCGCCGCGCTCGCCCTCGTTGTGTCCGAGCTCCACCTTTTGTCCGGTAGGGTCGCCCTCGCGCAGATAGCCGTCGTAGGCGTAGCCGGTGAACTCGTTGTTAAGAGCGTAAGAGAAGTACGGACCGAACTTCAGTCGCACAGCGTCAGACACGCTGAACGTAGCCTGCAGAGGCAGCGTTACGACGAGCTGCTTTGCATTCGTAACGACATTGCCCGTGAAGAGTCCGCTGAGCGACTCGCTGCCCTGGCGCATCTCCATAGAGTAGCTCTTCACGCGAGCGTCTGTCTCCATCGCCTTTGTCTGGAAGTGGAAACCAGCCATCATGCCCCACTTCTCAGTGAGCGGCTTGTAGGCGTCGAGTGCTATGGTGAAGCTGGGTTTCGGCGTGTAGCTGTCGAGACCGCGTATAGAAGCGGGCATGCCCATCGGCATTGTGCCGCCGATGTTGTAGCCGAGACGAGCCTGATAGCGGAGGTCGTCGAATATTCCGATTGCCGACGCGCCCTGCGCGCCGAAGAGCAGCACGAAGGCTGCAGCTATTATATCTTTCTTCATGTGCGTGTTTTCTTACTTCTTGTATGCAATGCTTACCTTGTCGATGAGCAGCGTGCTGCCCACTGCGCCCTGGAAGGCTGCGCCTTCGATGCTCGATGTGAACACTACTGCCATGCTGTAGCCGTAGTTGGCGAGTATGGCGGGGTCGAGTTCGCCGCTATAGTTGAAGTCGACGGAGAAGTTATGCCATCCGCCTTCGGTCTTCACGATGTTAGGCACGCGAGCCAGCGCCACAATCTGCGGAGATGTGAGCACGTTGTCGCCGGTGAGGTAGAACGAATTGCCTTCGCTGTCTACGTTGCGGAACACTACGGCGTAGATGTCGCCCTGGTCGATGCGGTCTTCTACCACCTTGCCTGCCTTGTCCTTGAACACTTCGCCCGGCGTGTACTGGTAGTAGCCTGCAAGCGTCACGGGGCGATAGTTTATCTGGTTGTACGAGCCCTCGCCGAAGTGTGTAGCCTTAAGCGGCGCCTTTGTAGCCGACTTCGAGTCGAACACGCCGGTGAAGAGGTTGCCGGCTGCGATGCGCATGTTCACTACCACGCCGAACGGACCGGTATCGCTTGTCACGAGCTTGACGCCTGCTCCGTCGTAGCCCTCTGCGAGAGGTGTAGACGGATACTGGTCGGGCTTAGCAGATCCCTTCGCAATCTTGAAGCCGGGGTTGCCGGTTGCCCAGTTAGAACCGTTCTCGTAGTCGCTCCACACATAGAACTTCGACGATGCGGGGTCGAGGAAGTAGTTCTCGAAGTCGTAGTGTACGTAGCCGAACTGCTCCTCTGGCTTGCCCGGATCGCCCGGATCGGGGGTGGTACCTGCATCCGTCGCCTTTATGAAGACGCGGTATGTGCGGTTGTACTGTCCGTCTTCTGACGTCACGACGTATGTCACTGGGCCGTCTGCGAAGTTCTGCACCGAACCGTTCTCCGGAGCAATTGTCGCTCCGTCAGTTACCTTGAAGTAGACCGGCAAGGCTGTAACATCGCTGTTAGGGCGCAGGTCGGGGAAGATAAGATCGGTCTTTGTCGACTCGATATCTGGAAGTTCGGCATTAGACGGCTGGAAGAACACCTCGTCGGGGTTGTCCACCTGAATCCACGCCTTTTCTATGTCGCACTCGTTGTTGAGCGCTTCATCCTTGAAACAAGATGTGAGTGTCGTAGCAAATGCCACGACAGCAATTAGTGAGAATGGCTTTACCATTAATATTTCTGTTTTGATTTATTATATATAGGTGGCGCAATCGTTTTCCGCCACATCGTAAAGTCGCCTATGTGCTTGAATTTTAGAAAGCTATATTCGGTGCAAAGTTCGGCAAAAAAAGCGACAGAGCCAAAAAAAAGCCCGAAAATCTATCCTCTCGCACTAAAAAACGGAAATATATTGAACCTTTTGGCAAGATGTAAACCCATTCGTGCCATTTGTTTGTAAAAGTTTGAGTAACTTTGCACTCTGAATTTTATCAGGTAACTATTATTTAATCAGATTATTATGCTTGGATTACCCAAAGACCCGATGATGCTCTTCAGCGTCATCAATGCGCACTTGCGCGACACTTACCCCTCGCTCGACGCTTTATGCGACGACCTCCACGTAGAAAAACAACAGATTATTGACCAACTGGCAGCTGTCGGATATGAATACAACGAAGACAAAAACAAATTCTGGTAACAGCACGATAAGCATGGGGCAGCACTACCGCACGTTGCTCTCCATCGGCATCCCTATCATGATAGGTCAGATGGGTATGATTGTGCTTAGCTTTGCGGACACGATGATGGTGGGCCATCACAGCACGACGGAGCTTGGCGCTGCGTCGTTCGTCAACAACATCATGAACCTTGCCATCATCACCGGCACGGGTTTCTCTTACGGACTGACGCCGATAGTGGGCGCGCTCTTCGGACGCGGCGAACACGCCGGAGCTGGTCAGGCGCTGCGCTGCTCGCTGCTTACGAACACGCTGGCGACGGTGGCGATGATGGCTGTGCTGCTGGTGCTCTTCTTCAATCTGGGCAACATCGGACAGCCGGAGGAACTGCTCGGCTACATGCGTCCTTACTATATGGTGCTGTTTGCGTCGCTGCCGTTCGTGATGCTGTTCAACGCCTTCAAGCAGTTTACGGACAGCATCACGCTGACGCGCACGTCAATGTGGATTCTGCTCTCGGGCAACTTGCTGAACATCCTCGGCAACTACATATTCATCTATGGTAAGTGCGGTTCGCCCGAGATGGGCGTAATCGGTGCAGGCGTGTCTACGCTGCTCTCGCGTATAATAATGGTGGTGGTGTTTGCCACGGTGTTCCTGCGCGCACGCCGCTTCGCTTCATACAGAGAGGGCTTCTTCCGTCTTGGATGGTCGCGCGACTTGCTGCGCCGTCTCGGCTCGCTGGGCACGCCTATCGCACTGGAGATGGGCATGGAGACGGCGTCGTTCTCGCTCTCCATCATCATGGTGGGATGGCTCGGCACGATAGCCTTGGCGTCGCATCAGGTGATGTCTACCATCTCGCAGTTCACGTTCATGGTCTACTACGGACTGGGTGCTGCGGTGGCTGTGCGCACGAGCTACTTCCACGGACAGCACGACGTACAGAACGTGCGCCACACGGTGACGGCGGGTCTGCGTCTTATGGTGATGCTCGAGGTGGTGCTCGGCGGCATCATCTTCCTGCTGCGCAACCATATCGGCGGATGGTTTACGGACAGCGCCGAGGTGTCGGCGGGTGTGCTCTCGCTGCTCGTGCCGTTCTTCATCTATCAGTTCGGCGACGGCATGCAGATAAACTACGCGAACGCGCTGCGCGGCATCGCCGACGTGAAGCCGCTGATGCTGATAGCGTTCATCGCCTTCTTCGTCATCTCGCTACCCGTAGGCTATCTCTGCGGATTCGTGTTGGGCTACGGACTGACGGGTGTGTGGATGGCGTTCCCGTTCGGACTGACGTCGGCTGGCGTGATGATGTGGTGGAGATTCAGAAAATACAAATAGAGTTGCTTAGTAGCGGAGGTCTCCGGCCTCCGCAGCAACCAAAAAGCAGCCTCAAAAAAAATATGCCCAAATAGGGGGTGCAGTGGTCTCCACTGCACCAACCAAGCAAGAAGTGCACCAATAGCTTTGTTGGTGCAGCAGAGACTGCTGCACCCCCTAACAGAAAAAGCCTCGCAAGTGAAAACTTGCGAGGCTTTTTAAATGGCGCTTCAAGATGGACTTGAACCAACGACCCCCTGATTAACAGTCAGGTGCTCTA
>ERZ1026848.1381-NODE-1381-length-12927-cov-4.591050_pt1 | contig 12927 bp, 14 predicted proteins | sample MGYA00380154_ERZ1026848 | MGnify/ENA primary metagenome ERZ1026848 (study PRJEB33269, sample SAMEA4719790) | human gut metagenome | biome: human-associated habitat; feature: organic feature; material: feces | place: Cameroon | collected 2013-10 ...
ATACGTTCCTGACCAAGAAGCACATTATTGAGACTAAGATTCTGCCATATTTCGTGAAAAGGAAACTGGATGATATTCGTACTTCGGATGTCATCCAGTGGTAAAATGAGATTATGAAACTGAAAAAGGATAATGGGGAGTTATTTTCCCCAACTTATCTGAAAACGATTCACAATCAGCTCAGTGTCATATTAAACCATGCAGTCAATATGTATGGATTAAAGGAACTGCGGTTGTTGAAGAACTGAACAACATTGATGAAATATGATATTTCATATCAAAATGTAAGATAGGGTTCTTTACGGGAAAATTCGCTCAAATATAGCAGCCGAAATGCGCCGGTTGTTTTTTAGGTATGAAGTTATTCAGGGAATAGCATTGTCTGAAATATACTGCGTAAAGGTCTTTGCGACAAGAGATAACGAACGTTTGTTCCTGATTGCCAATGCCATTGTCCGTTGAGTCGGTTCCTGTATTGGAAGCGCGGCAACATTATAAGCCGTTTGGGGTAAAACCAGCTCTGCCAGCAGGGAATATCCCAATCCTTGTTCTGCCATGGACAAAATAGAATGCCAGGCATTAAAAAGAGGCTTTATTTTGTACTGCCGTTATACCGGTGATAGAACGTATTTAAGCGGAAAGGCAGTTCTGTTCGCAGAAAGTGAAATCTATTTTCGGCAATAGACTTTTCCTTAGATTGCGTAACGGAGGAAAAAAGATGTATACTGTTTTATGATATATCTTGTAAAAATGCGGAGAATGGGAAAATCATGAAAGTTGCAGTGGCAATAGACTCCTTCAAGGGAAGCTTAAGCTCCATGGAGGCAGGCGCGGCGATTGCCGAAGGAATACACAGAGTAAACAGTGACATTGACGTGCAGGTTCGTCCTCTGGCGGATGGCGGCGAAGGAACGGTTGAGGCATTGACAGCCGGAATGAACGGAAAAACAGAGCATGTCAGGGTGACCGGTCCTATGGGAAATACGGTGGAAGCATCTTACGGCATAATTGCGGAAACCAAAACGGCAATTATAGAAATGGCAGCGGCAGCCGGCATTACGCTGCTTGCGGAAAAGGACAGAAATCCCCTTTATACCACTACATATGGAGTGGGTGAGCTGATACGGGATGCCATTAAAAAGGGTTGCCGAAATTTTATTGTTGGTATAGGCGGCAGTGCAACAAATGACGGTGGTGTCGGAATGTTTCAGGCTTTGGGTTATGGCTTTCTGGATGCAGATGGAAAGCAGGTTCCTTACGGAGCAAAAGGGCTTGCGCTGATAGAAAAAATTACGGATGACCGGGTGGTACCGGAACTGAAGGAATGTCATTTCAAGGTTGCGTGCGATGTGGCAAATCCTCTGTGCGGGGAGCAGGGCTGCAGCGCCGTTTTCGGTCCGCAGAAGGGAGCAACGCCGTCCATGATTGCGGAAATGGATGAATGGCTTGCCCGCTTTGCCGGACTTACGAAGGACAAATACCCGGAGTCCGATAAGAATAAGGCGGGAACCGGAGCCGCAGGAGGTCTTGGCTTTGCATTCTTGTCCTATACCAATGCGGTATTGACATCGGGCGTAAAAATTGTTTTAGAGGAAACAAAGTTAGAGGAATATATAAAGAATGCCGACATTGTCATAACCGGTGAAGGAAGACTGGATGGGCAGACCGTCATGGGAAAAGCTCCCATCGGAGTTGCCGGTATAGCAAAGAAATACGGAAAAAGAGTGCTGGCTTTCAGCGGATGCGTTACGGAAGATGCGGTTTTATGCAATCAACACGGAATAGATGCGTTTTTCCCCATATTGCGCTCGGTCACCACGCTGGAAGAAGCAATGTCACCGGAAAAGGCAAGGGAAAATCTGGCGGCAGCCGTGGAGCAGGTGTTCCGGCTGATAGCATGCCTGTAGGATGATTCAGAAAAAATAAGAATAGTATCCACCCCGGAGGGAATTCGTAAAGATGACATTTCTTTACAAAAATTCCTCCGGGGTATTTTTTTGCTAAAAATGGATTGACAAAGCGGTCTAATCATTGTAGACTAAAATCAAGAAATGGTTTACTGACATTAGACCAAAGGAGAAAACACATGGACGAGCTGAAATTAGGAGTTGTAGAAGGAAAATTTGCAGATATTATCTGGGAGAATGAACCCCTGTCATCCGGTGCGCTTGTGAAGCTGTGCGAGCAGAAGCTGGAATGGAAAAAGTCCACCACCTATACCATGCTGAAAAGACTGTGCGAGCGCGGTATCTTTCAAAATGAAAACGGTGTGGTTACGGCTCTTATGAGTAAGGAAGAATTCGGTGCGGTGCAGAGCGAGAAAATCATAGAGGATAATTTTGACGGTTCCCTGCCCGCTTTTATCGCAGCATTTGCCTCACGCAAGAAGCTGTCTAAAAAGGATGTCGAGGAAATCCAGAAGATGATTGATAAAATGAAGGAAGATTAGTGTGAGTAAGTTTTTTCGCAGGTTATGAAAGAAATGAGGGACGTGAGATGGAAAATGTCTTTTTGCAGATATTGAATAACGCCATTACCGTAAGCATACTAATTCTTGCCATTATGCTGGTCCGTGTTTTATGCAGGAAAATGCCGAAATGGATAACCTGTCTTTTGTGGATTTTAGTGGCGGCGAAGCTGATGATGCCGTTTCCGATGGAAAGCATATTCAGCCTGGTGCCCACGAGCGACCCCATCCCCGCCGGTATTGCCATGGAAAGCAATCCGCACATTAGTACCGGCATAGAGAACGTGGACAACCTGATTAACCCGGCGCTGCAGCAGCATTTTGCCCCCGATAAAACGACAAGTGCAAATCCGCTTCAGGTATGGATGTATGTGGGCACGGTTGTGTGGTTAGCCGGAACGGCGGCGCTGCTTCTCTATGCACTGGCAGCCTATGTTACGGTTAAATGGAAGGTGAGGGCGTCGGTAAGAACCGAAAAAAACATATATGAGTGCGATGACATTGCGGACCCGTTTATTCTGGGCATCATTCGTCCCCGGATTTATCTGCCGTCCGGACTTGACGAGGAAACAAAAAAATATGTCCTCAAACATGAAACGGCACACCTTGGCAGAAAAGATTACCTGTGGAAGCCGCTTGGTTTTCTGATTTTATCCGTATACTGGTTCCAGCCGCTTTGCTGGGCAGCCTATATTCTGATGTGTGGGGATATCGAATATGCCTGTGATGAAAAAGTTATCAAGGGAGAAACGGAAAGTGCAAGGGTGGACTACTGCAAGGCATTGTTGGCATGCAGCATGCCGAGGAAAATGATTGCGGCATGTCCGGTTGCCTTTGGAGAAAACGGAGTGAAAGGGAGGGTGAAGAACATGATGAATTACAAAAAACCGACATTTTGGATCTCAAGCATTTCCATCATAATAGTTGTCATTGTGGCGGTATGCTTTGCGACCAGCCCCAAGGGGAAGGAAGCTGACAACGAAAAAACAGCACCTGCCGCCAACAGCGAAATGGAAACAGACAGCACCGGAACAAATCCGGGCGGAACGCAGAGGGACGCTTTAGGGGAAGTCACTTCGGAAAGAATTACCAGAGAACAGGAGGCTTTAGCCGGGAATCTTGTGAATACGGAACAGGGGAATGTTATTCCGGTAAGAGATGACGGACAGGACAACGCGGAGCTGGTGTGGTATGACACCTTTGATTTTGAAGGACTTGACATCCAACCGCGCTGGTATGACTTTGACGGGTATATGCTGTATTATGCGTATGATATCATGAATAACGAGGATGCTTCTGTGGTGACAGTGGATGTGAAAGACGCCACGAGTGAGGATTTCAGCCAGGTTTATTATAAATCCGGTGAGAACAAAACGGAGGAAGGTTCCCGTATTTCGATGTGGGTTATGATTTATCTGGGAGAATACCGTGATTTCTGTGAAGTGACAGTAGGCGCCAAAGGGGATGACAAAGAGTACCGGCTGAAACTTCCGAGAAACCTTGGCGAGGATTATTACGGCATGGTGGAAAAAGTGGAAAAGCTGAAAGGCAGGGGAGCACAACAATAGTCATAAGTAAAAAAAGTTATAATAATAAAGTCCGTAAGGGCAACAGGAAAAGCCAGCGTGTGCAATGACGCTGGCTTTTTTACACCCAATTTACAGCTTTGTGATTTTGGATTTTACTGCGCCGTCTTAGAATTAGCATCGAAAAAGGTCTTACGGCGTGCGGCAGGAAAGAGAGCCGCAGCAAAAAGAAGGACCGGAATACGGAAGGAAGAAAAAGATGGACGTAACAGGAATGCTTCCGGTAGAAAGACCGTACCGGGGCAAAATCAGCATAAGCAGAGAACATATCCGCAGAAAACATCTGGTGAAGAAAAGAATGGTATTTGCCTTAAAAGGCATTTGTTTAATAGTGCTGCTGTTTGCCGCACTGTTTCCCGTTTACTGGCTGGTACTGATGGCAATCCGGCCTACGGCGGAGACAAGCATGGGTGCAGGGCTTATCCCTCATCAGATTACCGGAGAGCATTTTACAGAGCTGTTTGTGGGAAAAGGCTTTGGCACGGCTCTGAAAAACAGTCTGATTAATGCGGTGAGTGCACTGGTTATGTCTCTCGTTCTGGGACTGACCACTGCCTACATCATATCCCGGAAACGCTTCCGGTTCGGCATGAAAAAGCCTCTTACCTACTGGGTGCTGCTGGTGAGAGTTCTTCCGCCGGTAGCCTTTGTTATCCCGTTATACACCCTGTTTACCAAATGGAACCTGATGGGCACAAGACTTCCTATTATATTGTCCTGTATGCTGGTGAACATTCCGCTGGTCATCTGGTTCATGGTTTCTTTTTTTGAAGAACTTCCCGAGGAAGTGGAAGAGAGCGGCAAAGTGGACGGCGCCACGGAATGGCAGCTTTTCACCAGACTGGTACTGCCACTGGTGCTTCCCGGCGTGGCGGCAATCTCCATGCTTTCCTTTATGTATGCATGGAATGAATATACATACAGCGTCATCCTGACGCGTTCCCCGGCAAACTACACCATTCCGCTGGCATTGGCGGTGCTGAATACCGAGGACAACGTAACCAATTTCGGACTTGTGGCGGCAGGGGGCGTCAGTTCTTTCCTGCCGGTAGCCTTATTTGTGGTCTTTGCACAGAACTACCTGATAAGCGGTTTATCCAGTGGTGCTGTGAAAGAATAAATCAATCATCAGAAAAGAGGAGAAAATGTATGAAAATGAAGAAAATTATCGCCACGGTAGCAAGTATGGCAATGATTGCATCCCTTGCAGCCTGTGGAAACAACACAACCGCGTCTAACAATGACAATTCCGCACAGACGGGCAGCACGGCGCAGGCAGGAAATGCCGCACAGGAAAGCACCGCGGACAATTCCCGGGAAACGGGAGCAGCAGAAACCACCGATATGACCATTATTTTAAGAGGCGGCTCCTATGCGGATGTTATCAAGGCTGCCCTGCCCGACTTTGAAGAAAGCCACAACTGTAAAATCGAAGTGCTGGAAATGTCCTTTGATGACTTGCATACCGGCATCGCCCTGGATGCGGTAAACACCACCGGCACCTATGATTTATGTATGGTAGACGGAAGCTGGATGGCAGAATTTACCGAAAACAATGTGCTGGCAAATCTGTCTGAAATGGGCTACAGCTTCGATGATGATATTATTCCCAACACCACAAAAATCTGCATGGTAGGGGATGACATTTATCTGGCACCTTATTTCGGAAATGTAACGGTTATGCTTTACAACAAGGCAAATGTAGAAGCGGCAGGCTATAAGCCGGAAGACATCACCACTCTGGAAGATATGCTGAATGTGGCAAAGGCTTCTAAAGAAGCAGGCACCAATGGTTTTGCTTACAGAGGGGACACCGGCGACAATATCGTATCCGATTTCCTTCCTATTCTGCTTGCAAACGGCGGCTGGGTAGTGGACGAGAACAACAAACCCACTGTCAACACACCGGAATTTACACAGGCGATGAATTATTACTTAGAGTTAATCGGTACCGGCGCAGCCATGTCCAAGGATGATGTAACCGCTTCCGTAGACAACGGTTCCGCAACACTGGCAATCGGCTGGCCCGGCTGGTATGTACCGAGCGCAGACAGTGCTGCAAACTATATGGTAAGCCCTTCTACCGCAAAGGACGGCGCAGAAGCTTACAACACCTCCGAATACGGCACCTGGACCATCGGTATTCCGGCAAACAGCCCTCATCCCGACCTGGCTTTGGAATTACTGAAATACATTATGGATCCGGAAGTACAGCTTGCAAGCGTGGAAAACGGCGGTGTTCCCTGCAGATACAGCTGCCTTACCAATGCGGATGTACTGGCAAAATACCCTCATCTGGAGACCGTATGCAAGGCTCTGGAAAACGGTGTATACAGACCTGCGATTGCAGAATGGACCGAGTTTACCAACATCCTCGGTGCAGAAATGGGCAACATCATGGCAGGAACCAAGACCGTGGAGCAGGGACTTAATGATGCACAGACTCAGTTGGAAGCGCTGATGCAGTAAAATAGGAGCATGGTCCCGGCATAAGCAGACGAAAATGATATATGCAGCATAAGCAGACAGAAATGATGTATGCAACAGACAGATGTTTGACGGAAAGGCAAGAAGTAAGATGAACATGACAAAAAATGCAAACGGGAAAATAAAAATATTTGCCTACGAGATGACGGCGCCAACGCTGCTGTTCCTCTTGTTGATGACCATTTATCCGGTCTTCTTCACGATATATTACGGCTTTACCAACTACAATTATCTGAAGGGCACCCACCCGTTTACGGGATTTGCCAATTATGTGGCACTGTTTCAGAATATGTATTTCCGTCAGGCAGTCTGGAATACCGTAAAATTTACGGTACTGGCAGTAATACTGGAAGTGGGTTTGGGACTTGCCATTGCACTTTTTGTCAAGAGCTTAAAAAGAGGACAGAAGATTGTAAGAACGCTGCTTCTTCTGCCCTTTCTGCTTCCGGCTGTTACGGTGGCACTGATATGGAGAATGATGCTTTCCCCGAATTACGGCATTGTGACCCAGCTATTCACCACTCTGGGATTGCCGGTATACAACTGGTTTTATGACACGAAGACCGCATTTCCAACGTTACTTATTATTGACGTATGGCAGAATGCGCCGTTTGCCTTTCTTCTGATCTATGCGCATCTGCAGGGAGTACCGGAATCGCAGTACCAGGCAGCAAGTATTGACGGAGCGGGAGCCTTACAGCGATTCTGGCACATTACACTGCCAAATATAGGAAACGGCATTGCCCTCTGTGCCATGCTTCGTACCATTGACACATTCCGTCTGTTTGAAAAAGTAAATATTCTGACCGGCGGCGGTCCGGCAAACACCACGACCACCATTACCCAGTTCATGTATACCTATGGCATAAAGACCCTGAAATTCGGTTTTGCAAGCGCCTGTGCCATTGTGATGACGATATTTGTGCTGGTAATGAGCGCCGTGTATATTAAAAAAGCGATGAGGACATGACACATATGACAGATTTTGCAGCGCAGGTTACATTTATTAATGTAGGAAACGGGGACGCCATACTGGTGGAGGTTCCCGACGAAAATTGCCGGGAAGGCAGATTTGTGATGCTCATTGACGGCGGCAGTAATGAAAATACCGAATATGAAGAAACAGCGACCGGAAGGATACGGGCGGCAGATTATCTGGAACAAAAGGGAATAGGGCATATTGACGTTATGGTATGCACCCACATTCATGAGGACCATACCTGCGGCCTTTTGCCGGTTGCAAAAAAATGGCTGCCGGGAGAACTGTGGCAGCCTTTTCCCATGGAAACCGTATTCATGATGAAATATCTATGGGTGAAGGCGGAAACCGAGTCCGGAAATAAATTTATTGCCGCATTGAATGATTTTCACGAATTAACCACCTATGTGAAAGAAAACGGTGGAAAAGTCCTGCAAAAAACTCCGTTTATGGGGAGAAGTGAAAGAGTGGATAAGTCCATGGAGGGAGAGCCTCTCATAGCGGAAGGCGTTTCTGTGAAAGTCCTGGGTCCATCCGCGGCAGCCCTTGAGAGGGAAAATGAATGGATGAAAGAGTTGTATGGAGAGGGGCACACGGAGCTCTTGCCGGAAATGGACCGGTATATGAACAGCGCCAGCCTGCTGATGCGTTTTACCTGCGGCGGAAAAAGCTTCCTTTTTACGGGGGATACGGAGAAGGATTGTTATAAGGACTGCATGGAAAAAATCCGGGCGGATGTTTTCAAAGTAGGGCATCATGGACAGGAAAACAGCCTAAGCCGGGAGGTTCTGCAGGCGGTATCGCCCAAGGCAGCAGTTATCTGCGTATCCAGTGACCGACGGTATGAGAGCGGTTCCCCCGTTGTTTTGCAGATGCTTGCAGAAGCGGGAGTCAGGACGTATTATAGTGATTGTCCGGCGGTTCCCCCGTACACGGATGGGGTAACGGCACATCGGGCGGTGGTATTTCAGGTAGGAAAGGATGAAACTTTGCAGGTGGCTTATGAAAACGACAAATAACATGGACAGAGATAACATGAATGCAGATAGCTTTAACACGGACAAGATTAATACAGAGGAATTGGAAGCCCTTCTTAAGAAGGCGGGAAAACTATTTGCGGACAGGAATGCGGCAGCCCATACCCGCGAAAAAGGCGTTGCGGATTATGTCACGGAAGTGGACTTTGCAGTGCAGCAGTTTATCCGCGGGCATTTGGAGGAGCTGTACCCGGAAGTACAGTTTTTAAGCGAGGAAAAAAGTAACGAAGAAATTGATAAAGACGGGCTTGTCTGGGTGCTGGACCCGGTGGACGGCACCACCAATCTTATTCATGACTACCGGGCAAGTGTGATTTCCCTGGCACTCATGCAGAAAGGCAGCGTGGTGCTGGGCATGATTTACAATCCCTATACGGACGAACTGTTTTCGGCGCAAAAAGGAGAAGGAAGCTATTGCAACGGGCAGAAAATAGAGGTGTCCGGGGCGGAAACAATGGAAAAATGCCTGATAGCCATAGGAACTTCTCCTTATTATAAGGAAATGGCGGAGGAGAATTTCAAGGTATTTCAGGCAATTTTTAAGGATTGCCAGGACATACGGAGAAGCGGTTCCGCGGCACTGGACTTAGCATATGTGGCATGCGGACGAATAGAAGCATATTTTGAGCGGAACTTAAAAATCTGGGACTATGCTGCCGGCATGCTTTTAGTGCGGGAAGCCGGCGGACAGGTGACGGACTACCGGGGAAACGATGCGGATACAGAGATGATAAGCAATATCACAGCCGCAAACCCCAAGATAAATTCCTTACTGACAAAAAAGTACCTGCAGGTAGACCCCTTTTAACTCATAAAATGGTAAGTGTATTATTTATCCTCTTTCACACGGAGCAGGGTTTCATCCCTTCTGTCAAGCATTTCCAGCCACAGAAGAATGGTGTCCATGGCAGCCTGCTGGTTGCCAACATTGCAGTGGTCCGCTCCCTGTTCTTTTTCTGTAATTTCCCGGGCGGTAATGGATTTCGCGTTTTTCAGCAGGAACATCTGCTTGCCGATAGAAGCTCTGGCGCTCATGGTGTCCTTGCTTCCGCCGATAATCAGGTAATCCTTCGTCAGCTTGTCAGCAAGGGGATGCAGGTCTATTCTGCGCAGATAATGAAGCAGGGAATAGACGCCCTTTACACCGGTGCGGTGGAAATATGTGTCGAAAAAGGCCATCCCTTTTCCCTTCTTAACACTATACATCAAATCAATCAGCCAGCCAAATAAAAATAATATAACATTGAGCAGCCCCCAGATAAGACCGGCAGCAAAGGAGGAGTTGTGGAGATTTGTGTGGAGCGCGGGGAACTGGGCAACACTGACGCAGCGTGTAATCCTGTCGTCGAAAGCAGAGGCTCTCGGTGCATAGAAACCGCCATAGGACTGACCCACCAGGGTCACATTTGTCAGTTTCATGTAGTCTAACACGGCTTTGACCGGTTTTTCCCATTCAATGGGAAGCGTCGCACCGTGCAGACGGATAGTGGCGCCCTGACCGGGACCTTCAAACAGATAAACGGTATAACCGTTCTGACGCAGATACATGCACTGCGGGAAAAATTCTTCGTAGTTGGAGTCAAAACCGCCGTGAACCACAATATCGCCTTTGGAAGCTCCTTCGGGGTTCATTTTAAAAAGCGGCAGGGTATAGGTTTCGTAAGGAACCTCAAATTTTTCCACGATGGGATGTACGCCTGCAAAAAAATCTTCAAAGTAAGCAAAGAAAAGCTCGCGGGCCTTGCGCCAGCATCTTAAAGACTCCGGGTCCTTCCAGTCCATATAAAACTCCGCCATCCGGTAAAAACCCATGGCGCTTTTGATATTGCCGGCAGCTTCTTCCTCTTCTGCTGCCTGGGTTAAAACGGAAATCCAGCTTTTGATATCTTTAATTTTGGCTCCCACGGCGCGGACTTTGTCCAAATCGCCCATATCCATGTTGACAAGACGGTTCAACTGGAAATTGAGGGAAGGGTTGTCATTCAGATGATACATGCCCGCAGGCAGGACAATCGGCTGTGTAATATCGTATTTTTCATGCCGCTCCATAACTTTTTCTCCTTTATGTGACTAATTTACACTAATTCGGTCACGTATATGTTAGCTTAAGCTAACCGATGTGTCAAGAAGACAAACGAAAATTTCTGCAAGCCTTGACGGCTGCCGGTGGTATGCGGTAGCATGATAAAAATACAAAAACATTTTGACCGTGCAAGGAGGGGATTTTTTGAGCAGTTATATAGCGGATTTGCGCAAAATCGTAGGACACCGGACACTGATACAATGTGCCGGCAGCATTATTATTGAAAATGAAAAGGGTGAAATTCTGCTGGGCAGGCGCACCGACAACCATATGTGGGGGTACGCCGGCGGCTCCATAGAAATAGACGAAAGAATAGAGGAATGTGCGAAAAGGGAGCTTTTCGAGGAGACCGGACTTATCGCCGATGAAATGACTCTTTTTATGATAAATTCCGGTCCGGAGGTGCACTATGTGTATCCCAACGGCGATGAAGTTTCCAATGTGGAAATTATTTATCTTTGCAAAAAATACCACGGAACCCTGAAACGCCAGGAGGAAGAAATCGAAGAGCTGCGCTTTTTTGCCCCTGAGGATGTGCCGGATGCTATTTCCCCGCCCATCCGTCCGGTGGTGGAAAAATATCTGCGGATGCGGCAGAAAGAAAAAATGTCCGACTGACAATTTCTGTCAGCAGAATTTCCGCCAGCAGGAAAATCTTGTGCCTGACATTCTTCTGTCAGTAGAAAAATCTTATGCTTGACATTCTCCTGTTTTATGGTATAGTTCTAAATGCAAATGAGTTGCATTTGCAAATAAGACAGGGAGATTATTCTATCATGTGGGACGTTATACTTGATACCGTTATAGACAGTGTAAAACTGATACCTTTTTTATTCCTGACCTATCTTGTCATGGAATATCTGGAAAATAAAGCAGCGGATAAAATGCAGAATGCCGTGAAAAAAGCGGGAAAATTAGGGCCTTTGTTCGGCGGCATTTTAGGGGTGGTTCCCCAGTGCGGCTTTTCGGCGGCAGCCACCAGCCTGTATGCCGGCAGGGTAATTACCCTGGGCACCCTGATCGCCATTTATCTTTCCACATCGGATGAGATGCTTCCCATTCTGATATCCGAAAAGAGCATCGGCACACAGACTATTATCAAAATTCTGGCGCTGAAAATGGTAATCGGTATGATTGCCGGTTTCCTGATAGATTTTTTTATGCGGAAAAGCCATCGCGGAGCAGGGGAAGATAAGGAAGAGCATATTCATGAACTGTGTGAGCATGACCACTGCCACTGCGGAAAAAGCAGCAGTATTGTTGGTTCTGCCTTTATCCACACCATAAAAATCACCGGCTTTATCCTGCTTGTTACCTTTATTTTGAATACAGCCCTGCATATGTGGGGAGAAGAAAATCTGCGCGGTCTGTTTCTGAATAAGCCTGTCATCGGGGAACTGATTGCCGGTGTTGTGGGCTTAATTCCCAACTGCGCGGCGTCCGTAGTGCTGACTCAGCTCTATGTGGAAGGTGTGCTGAGCTTTGCCGCCTGCATGTCCGGACTTTTAGTCGGCGCCGGTGTGGGCGTCCTGGTTTTATTCCGTACCAACCGGAATGTGAAAGAAAATATAAAAATTGTGGCGCTCCTTTATGGTATCGGCGTCGTGGCAGGTCTGCTTTTAGAGCTTGTGCCCGCAGGATTTTTCCGCTGATGCTGTTTCAGGGGAAAAGTGTCATGACCCGGAAAGAGCAGTCATTATAACACAGAAAGAATACTGATTATGGAAGAAAAAGAATATTGTTACCCGAAGGGTATTAAATGGACAAAACAGAGAAAAGATGTATATCATGTGCTGGTGGAAAGTAAAGAACCGCTTTCCGCAACGCAGATTTATCAGGAAATCCTGAAAAAGGAAGGCAACGTGGGGTATGCAATCTCCACCATTTACCGTATTCTTGCCACCTTTGAGGAAATGCATTTTGTGGAAAAAAGCAATTTTATCGGGGACGGCACGGTTGTGTACGAATGGAACAAGGGCAGCCACACCCACTATGCCATCTGCCTGCAGTGCCATAAAAAAGTAGCATTGCAGGTATGTCCTTTTGAGGATCTGCACCTGCACGGCGAGGCAAAGGATTTTGTGGTAACAGGGCATAAATTGGAGCTTTATGGGTATTGTAAGGAGTGCGAAAAGAAAAAAATCAAAAAAATTACAAAAAATTAAAAAAAGGGGTTGCAATTTTTCAAAGTATGACATATAATAACACTTGCGTTGTGAAACAACAAGTAAATACGCACCGCTAGCTCAGTTGGTAGAGCACCTGACTCTTAATCAGGGTGTCCAGGG
>ERZ1026848.1382-NODE-1382-length-12927-cov-3.232520_pt1 | contig 12927 bp, 10 predicted proteins | sample MGYA00380154_ERZ1026848 | MGnify/ENA primary metagenome ERZ1026848 (study PRJEB33269, sample SAMEA4719790) | human gut metagenome | biome: human-associated habitat; feature: organic feature; material: feces | place: Cameroon | collected 2013-10 ...
AATATTTCTATGCAGCTCCGGAACTCTCTGAAGTTGTGATTTCTACGGAAATTGGATTTGCGCAGTCGCCCGGAGACGTTTTCGGTTCCAAACTCGAAACCTGGGAAAGAGAGGATATTTAACTTATGGAGGAAAAGAAAATGAAAAACGTTAAACTTTTGTCAATATTTGCTTTTTGTGCGGCAGTCGTGGTTTCCTGCAACAAGGAAATTGCCCAAACTCTTCCTCCTGAAGGAAATACATCCGAGCAGACTCTTCTCAATCCTGTCACTCTTACCTTTGAGGCAAGTCCTTCAACAAAGGTCTCAATTGACGAGACAGGTAAAGCATCTTGGGAAAAGGGCGACAGAATAAAAATCATCAGTCTCGACGCTACTGGAAAGCCCAAGTCCGTAGTCAGCGACGAAGTTGTCCTTGATGCTGTCGGAGTGGGGAGATTCACGGCTACAGTTGAGGCTTCAGACCTTTACTACGCGGTATATCCGTCCACTTTGGAAGTGAGTCTTACGCAAGCGGAGGGAACTGAACCGATTTTTGCTGTGGAATTCAGTTCCACTCCAACCGCCAAGACAAAAATCTCGGATGCTGCATACTATGCAGCGAAGACCACTGCGGCAACAAAGTATTTTGATTTCAGGACAATATCCACGATTCTTGAAGTCAGGACCGGAATGAGCGATGCCACCGGCATACTTTTCTCTTCTTATGGCGAAGGAATCAGCTCTTGCTCCGGAATAATTCCTGTCAATTTCGATTCTGAAGGCAAGGTATCACTCTCTGAACCGGAAACTTCCTCTCCGACGCTCACTTTCGGGATTGACGGAGCCGGAACATACTATCTGCCGCTTCCAGGCAACGGAAAAATCGCCAGTGATGATAATGGAGACGGATTCGTTCTTTGTCTCTGTAAGAATGACGGAAAATACACGGCCTCATACTACCCGAAGGCACTTGAATTGAAAGCCGGGAAAATCTACAATTTTAGGGATAATGTCGAAAGCAAAATTGTGTCTGACTACTATCTTTCTGTTGACGGCACAGGGACAGGCCTTTCAGCGGACTCTCCGCTCGCTTTTGCGAACCTGAAGAATTTGCCGGCGTTCAAAAGCAATACTGTCGCCTCCGCAATGATGCGTAATGGGGTCACCATTCATCTTGCCGGCGGGACATACACAACGCCTTTGTGGACTTATGAGACCACCGACGGGGCGTATGAATGCAAACTCACAATCAGCGGAAGCGCAGATGAGGCGGCCCCTACGGTTTTTACGACCAAGGCTTCTTCAAAATTTGCGGATTCAAATCTCACTACAAGAATTGAGAATGTGAATTTCAGCGGCTGTACTGATGTGGCTCTCATTGCTTCCTGTGGCAGTTTGGCCTTGGAGAATTGCAAATTCACCTCCAATGTCACGACAAAAAATGGCTCGGCCATTACTGTCAATACAAATGCTTTCGTGAGTGCAAAGTCTTGCGAATTTTCAGGAAACAAGGCGGCAAATGGTGCCGGTTTGTGCATAACTCCTCCGAATCCGGTAGTGCCAAGACAGGATAATGAAATCATTTTCACTTGTGAAGACTGTATTTTCTCCAAAAACGAGGTAACCGGCAGCGGCGCGGCAGTGCTGATTGCCCAAGCTGCCACCGGAGGACAGGTCCGTTTCAACAACTGTCGTTTTGAGGAAAATAAGGTAAAAGGAGAAAACTCCACTGCTGCGGCCTTGTTCTGTAATAATAAATCTGCGACAAAACCCGCGCCTATGCTGTTTTTCAACGCCTGCAGTTTCTATGGGAACGATAAAACAGTGGCGTCCACAAGCGACTTTGAATATGATATTTACGGAAATGCCGGTTCCCGCATTGCAATGAATAACTGTGCTTTCAAAGCGGCGGACAGCAAAATATCCAAAAATGGCAGTCTTATAGCCTGCGAAGGTCGGACCGTGATAGCCAACACCACCATCTGGGGTTCTTCCTACACGAGTGACCGCGCCCTTGCCGTTGTCGGCAGCAAACTGCCTGGCTCTCCTGCGACGATGGTAAACTGTTTGGTAAATCAAAACAACACCAAGGGTTCTTCTTGCCCAGCCTTGTTGTTGCCGGAAGGTTATTACTTGGATATGTCATACAGTATGTATCGTGGTTATGCAGGCGATGGGATACATAATCTTTCAAACTGTTTTCTCTTGACCGCAGCTCCGACAAAAGCGGTTTATCTAACTAAGGATAAGTCGGAGGCCTGCACAATTCGTGGAATCAAACACGAGATATTCAAATATCCTTTCGTAGAAGGCGAAGCCGCCACATATCCGGGATTTGAACTTGCCACAAAAGCTGCGGTGATTGCCGCTGTCGAATCAAATGCCATCGGCGTAACTTTCTCTTCCTGGCTCAAGGAACTCGGAGCTTATGACAAGGATATGCTCGGAAAGCCGAGAACGAAAATCTATCCGGGCTCATATCATAATACTCAGGGCAACTGATAATGCTCAGCAACTAATAATACTCAGAGCAAATAATCTACGCACTCTTGGCGGACACGGACTATAATTCCCCAATAACCGATGAACAGTTTCCTTAAAAGTATATTATTCGTGACATCTCTCTCACTCATCTCCGCCTGTGCAAAGATGGAGGTGAGCGAGGGCAAGGTCTCTGAAGAGTTGAGGCTCACGCTCACGATAGAGGAGGACTACGACACCAAAACCTGTCTGGGCTCCAAGGATGGCAATATCTACCATACTCTTTGGCAAAGTGGCGACAGAATCTCTCTCAACGGAGTGTCATCAGCCGCTTTGGAGAGCGAACAGGCGGGGCAGCGCAAGGCATCCTTCGTCTTCCGCGGAGGTCTGGCAGCTCCTTTCAACATACTTTATCCAGCGACCGACAGTCCGGATATGGTGAATTTTCCGGCGGAGCAAAACTATCACGAGGACTCTTTTGACCCGGCGGCTGCTCCGATGTGGGCGTCTTCCTCCGTTTACGCTGATATGAGCCTGAGGCATCTGTCTTCTCTCGTGAGACTCTCGCTTAAGGATGCCGAGGGTGCGGTTCTTAGCGGAGTCTCCCTCTGCGCCATGGGAGGAGAGCAGATCAGCGGAGAGTTCCGCCTCGGGACGGATGACGAAGGACGTTTTACGGGTGAGATTGAACCCGCCGGCGGCTCAACGAATGTGACGATGACCTTCGGGGATGGGGGATTGCAGCTTTCGTCTGAGCCGACGTTCATATATATTGCAATTCCGGCCGGCGACTATTCCTACGGCTTCAAGGCGACGCTCTGGAGCACTGACGGAAAGGCGATGATGCTCTCTTTCTTTGGCGGAGGAAAGCGTACCATCGCTCCTGCCAAGGTGCTTGAGTTTCCAAATGTCGAGTTTGTGCCGGACGGCGCTGATGTCCTTCATGTCAGGAATGCGGCGGACTTCGCTCGACTCTCCTCGACCGAGGCGAAGGCAGTGTATATCCACAACGACATTGATATGACCGGAGTCTCATGGAAAGGCTGCGGCTCAGGCTTTGACGGCACAATCGACGGAATGGGGCACGTCGTAAAGGGGATTACGACCAAGGCCTTCATCCAGAAGGCAGTGTCGGACTGTGACCTGACAATCAGGAATCTCACATTCACTGGCTGTACCAACACAATCCTCACCTTCGGAGGCGGTAAACTGACATTGGAAAACTGCCGTTTCATAGGCAATACCGCAGCCAATGTGCCAGTGCTCTCTGTGCCTTCATCGGCAACATCAGGCGGAATAACCATTGCTCGCTGTGACTTCATAGGTAACGCCACCAAATCCACCAGCTCCAATCAGGCTGCTGTCACCATCCAAGGGCAGATTCCGGTGTATTTCACTTCCTGTCGTTTCATCGACAATCTGGGTTCCAATTTCGGTTCTGCGATACATTTTGCAAAAGCCGCAAATTCCACTCTGGCGTTGAACAGCTGCCTTTTCTGGGGAAACAGGAACAGCGCGTCCTCCGATCCTGTGCCACTGAATGTCTCGTCCGAGAATTTCATAATGATTAATTCCACTGTGATTCAGAGCATTGCAGGTTACAGACATACCATACGTTGCGGAGCATCCGGCGGAATGGACAAGGCATTTATGGCAAACAACATTGTCCATAACATAAATGTATCCGGTGACTGTTTCTACACAGCGGCAACGACCTACTTCCTCAGAAGTGAGGGCTACAACCAATATGGCAAGACCTGTCTGGAACTCTCATCCGGCGTTTCGCTCGGGGAGACTTATTCCTGGACTAAAACCGGAGGTGCTCCCGGCACGAATGACAATGCTGTGGGCGTACCGGAAGATTTTACGGCTCCGACAGAGGAAAACGGCTATCTGTGGAGCTGGGAAATGCCTGCTGACAAGGAGCAGTATCTTCCGACCACCGCGCAGATAGAGTCCCTGCTGACTTCAGATCCGGTTTTAGGCGGTAGTGACGGAGTCGGGACCGCTTTCATCAATTGGCTCAAGAGCGTCCGTGTCGGCGACCATAATGCCCTTGAAACGGATGTCAATGGCAGTCTTCGTGATGCCAAGGGAATCTGGCCGGGATGTTATCAAAAATAGGGGAGGGCAGAATATGAGAAAGTTTGTTTTTACATTTTTGAGCCTTCTTCCGCTGCTTTCCTGCGTGGAAAAACTTCCTGTGGCCGTAGAGCCTGAAATCGAAAATCAGGGCGTATGTCTTTTGAAAGTGCAGATGGAAGACGAGTCTTTTGTCTGGAAGGCAGGAGATTCGGAAATAGGAGTATATTCGGACTCTGGAGCCAATTCCCGCTGGTCTTTGCGCAGCAATTGTGAGGGAAAGAGCGGAGAGGTGGAGTTTTTCGGACCCGAGGCAAAGGGAGCCGTCTATGCCTGCCTGCCTTATTCTCCTGAAGGTTATTCCCCTTGTGCTGTGGGGCGCATTTCCATTGCTTCCGAGCAAAAATGGTATGATGGTTTCGAGGCTCATCTAAAGGGCAATACTCCTTATATGGTGGCTTTCGCGGAAGATGGAAAACTTGTTTTTCGTCAACATTGCGGAGCACTCAGAGTCCGTATTAAGATGAATTTTACGAAGAATGTGCAAGAAGTCGTTTTGTCTGCTCCGGAGAAGATTTGCGGAGACTATGATGTCAGCTCACTTGCAACGGACAGGCTCACGGGAGGAGGCAAATCCATAACGGTGACAGGCATTGATCGTCCGAGTAGCTCATCCAAGCCATTGGATGCATGGATAATGCTTCCGCCAGGCACTTACAACGGTCTTTTCATTTCCGTTTCCGCCGGAGAGGAAACAGCCACTGCTATAATAGCCGGAGAAATACGAATTGAAAGCGGAAAGCAGACCGAGGTGGATGCTAAAGAGGAAAATCACAATTTTGAGAGCGGTGATTTCACTGGGGAGGAAGTTGAATTTGATTGAGAAATTTTATGAAAAGAATACTGATTGTGCTGACGGCCTGCCTGCTCTGCGTTTCATGTGCGAAGGAGGTGCTTGTCACTTCGGGCAAAGTCATCTTTGAGACCGAGGTGGAATCTGCGGCGGGTTCGCTGGATGTGCTCGTTTCCACTGACGGTGTGTGGAACGCCTCTTCATTGGCTACATGGATTGCAGTTGAGGAAGATTGGCACAAAGGCAGCCATGTGATAACTCTGAATTACGGCTCCAACCGCTCCATAGAGGGCGATATCCGTCATGACCGCAGCGGTAAGGTGATTGTTTGCAGCTTTGACGGCGGTCAGTGCGACACATTGATAATCAATCAGAGGGGGATGCTCAGATGAGAAGATGTTTTGCTTTGCTTTTAGGCAGCGTCGTGTTTCTGGCGGCTTGCACAAAGGAAGTCCCGGTGAACCGGACTCATGATTTCACGGCGGAGTCTTCGCCTGTGGCTGAATATTCGAATGTGAAAGTCACTCTCCTCGCCGACTATTCCGTGAATTGTTCCGCTGGCGGTCTGACTGCGGATGACATGACAGTTGAGCCGTTGCTGGATTGCACCGTCTATTCTGTAGGTAGCCTGCGTATAGTAACAGGCGAGTGCAGTGACATCGCGGAACTTGTTGAGGCGAGTTTCTGGAAGGAGACATCTGCGCTGTGGATATATTTCGTGAGCTTGGACAGCAGGTCTTCGCTTTTGGAGAGCATGGGCTTTGCCGACTGTTGCCGCCATTTCCTGTCGGAGGAAGCAGAATCGGGACGCTTCGTGTATGCCGCTTCCAATGTATTCGACCAGATAAGCGGTTTTGTCCGTCAGGGCGACGAATTGTCGTTTAATGTAAGACTCAAAACGGAACATGGGATATGAAAAAATTGTTTTTGACCATATTTTTGAGTGCGTTCGCCGCTTTGTCCCTTTCGGCGCAGAGCGTCACCGTGAGCGGACAGGTCGTGGGCGAGGACGGTATGCCGATTGAAGGCGTGACCGTGCTGGTTCAAGGCACGTCAAACGGTGTCGTCACGGACGCGGACGGCAAATATTCCATCGGGAAGCTGTCCTCGTTCGATGTTCTCATATTCTCCTGTCTCGGCTACAGGGAAGTTTCGGAAGGCGTGGAGAAGCGCAGCACAATCAATGTCGTGCTCAAGGAGGACGTGAAGGTTCTCGATGACGCTGTGGTGATAGGCTACGGAACTCAGAAGAAATCCGACCTCACTGGTTCCGTGGGCGTAGTGAGTATGGACGATATACACACTCCCGCCGTCGCCTCGCTCGACCATGCGCTTCAGGGGCGCATTGCCGGAGTCGACATCCTCAGTGGCGGGGGAGAACCGGGGGCCGCGGCCTCAATCAGGATTCGCGGAACCCGTTCCATTTCGGCTGGCAATGACCCTCTGATTGTGGTTGACGGCATCTTGGATGCGGTAGAGAGTTTCTCCGACATCAATCCTGACGACATAAAGGATATTTCCGTGCTGAAGGATGCATCGGCCACTGCGATATACGGATCACGCGGCTCAAACGGGGTCATAATTGTAACCACCAAAGGAGACACAGCCTCCAAGGTCTCAGTCAGTTTCAGCGCGGGCGCGGGTATGAGCGAACTGCCCCGCAAGCTTGACATTATGAATGCTACCGAGTTCGCGCAATTCAGAAACGACTACCGCCTTTCCGCCGGGAACGTGACTGTGACGACCCCGCAAGTTTCCGGCTCCTATCCATTCGATAACCCCGCTTCATGGGGAGAAGGCACGGATTGGCAGGATGTGCTGACGCGAAAAGCTTTTCAACAGGACTATAAGTTGAACGTGGGCTACGGCGACCGCAGACAGTCGGTCTGGATGTCATTCGGTTATGAGGACCGCGACGGCATCGTTATCGGCACCGGAATGCGGCGGTACAGTACGCTGGTCAAGTTTAGTCGGCAGCTTTTCAAGTTCATGAAGATTGGAGCCAGAATAAACTATGCCTATAGGCACAGCGACAACAACAGCGTCACAATCAACGGCACGAGCAATTCTTCCGCAGTGTGCATGAGTCCGCTTGTCGGCAAGGAGGACGTGTGGAACCGCTACGGCGATGAGGGAGGCTCCGGCGGATCGATATTCAACAGCCCATATCTGATAGCCACAAAGGCCACCAACTTCGTAAATGTCAAGTTTCTGAACATGGCTCCTTATGTCGAGCTGACCCCGTTCAGGGGATTCACCGCCAAGTCAACGTTCTCATATTCGCTGAACGACATAGACGCTTTTAGCTATTCTCCGGCATCAATGCCTTTGGCCACCGCGCAGAAAACAGGCGGTACAGCAGTCCGTACGGCGACCTCTAAGACTACGATGCTGAGTGAAACGACCCTCACCTACAAGCCGCGGCTCGCCGGAGGGCATTCCTTTGACATCATGGGCGGTTTCACAGGAGAGAAGCGCATGACGGACTACAACTACACGAAAGGCGTGGGTTATCTTGACGACAACGTCGGCCCCTATAATCTTGGCGGCCTTCCGGACAAGCGAAACTACACCGTGCGCAGTGATATGACCGAGCTGACGCGTCTGTCGGTGCTCGCTCGTGCCAACTATTCGTGGATGTCCCGCTATCTCTTAACCTTGACCGTGCGTGGGGACGGCTCTTCTATGTTCGCGAAGGGGCACAAATGGGGGCTATTTCCAGCCGCAGCATTTAGGTGGAACATCACCAATGAGGGCTGGATGGCAGGAGTCAAGGCCAATGGGCTCACCAACCTTGCACTTCGTCTGAGCGCAGGACGCAGCGGAAACGACTCCGTTGCGAGCTATGTCTCTCGGCAGTACCTCACCGTAACCACAGGCTCCTGGCTCTTCGGCGATGGTCAGCAGGGAGTGGCATACCCTTCGAGAGTGGACAACGACACGCTGTCGTGGGAAAAGACCGACAGCTTTAACGCCGGGCTGGATCTTTCACTGCTGAACGATAGGGTGGTTATCTCCGCTGACGCCTATCTTACCCGCACAAGCGACCTTCTTCTGGCTCTCCAGAATGCCTCACAGACGGGTTTCTCCTCGCGCTATGCCAATATCGGTGGCACGAAAGGATGGGGCTTCGAACTGTCTCTCAGTTCGCACAATATCACCCGGAGGCATTTCAATTGGGAGACGACATTCACTTTCAGCCATAACAATTCGGTTGTGACCGACATCGGGGCGGAGTTCGATTATGTGGCGACCTACACCAAAAACTCGCAGATGCTGTACGGCTACAAGGTCGGCTACCCGGTGAACGCTCTCTGGGGCTACAAATGCTGCGGAGTGTGGCACAACGATGAGGAACGCGAAACCAACAAGACCACAAGGGCGTATGTCTCCTACCAGAATCAGAACGGCTACCGCAAATATGCAGACATTAACCATGACGGAGTCCTTGACAGCAATGATCTCGTATATCTCGGGTCCACAGATCCCGTTCTTTATGGCGGCATACAGAACAATTTCAGAATGTGGAACTTCCGTCTGGGGATATACTTCACCTATTCTATAGGCGGACAGATGTACAACATTTCGGAGTTCAACCTTGGAAGTTCGATTGCCAATACAAATAAGTACCGCTACATGATGGACTGTTGGCACCCCGTCCGCAATCCGGACAGTGACATCCCGGCGCCTGCGGCCAAGGACGGTTACGGTTCCGACTGCTATGTTCACGATGCCTCCTACCTGCGGCTTAGGAATCTCTCTCTCAGTTATGTCTTCGACATGAGTCGCCGTGTCAAATGGGTAAAGAGCATAACCATAGGAGCCTACATCGACAACGCCTTCCTTATGACCCGCTACAACGGCTATGATCCGGACGTTAATTCCTCATCCACATCAGCGAGACGTGTCGACACCGCCACCTATCCCAATCCTCGTACCTATATGTTGAGTTTTAAGATAAAATATTAGAGGCCATGAAGAGAATTTTCATACCGATTGTGGTTTGTTTCCTGTGCGCTTCTTGTTCGCTGGATGAGAAAATCCGCTCCAATCCTCTTCCTGAGACTTATTACGAGACTCCGGAGCAGTGCCTCACCGGGCTGAACGCCTGTTATGGAAACATACGCAACATCTACAACAGCAACGAATATTTCGTGATTTGTGAGGCGCAGACGGACCTTATGTACATAAATCGTTCGGATCAGCTCAATGGTATTCTTGCAGTGACTCCGTCCATGCCGCAGTTCGCCACCACAATCTGGACACAGGCCTATCAAGGCGTCAGCCGGGTCAATGCCGTAGAAGCGGCCATAATGCGTTCAGACATGACGGACGCCCAGAAGGCCCCTCTGCTTGCGGAGGCCACGGTGCTCCGGTCAATGCTCTACTATATTCTTACGTCCAATTTCGGCGATGTTCCTTTCTATAAGGATGAGGTGACTTCAAAGACCAATGACAGGATTGCCGCCCTTCCTCGAATGAATGCGGATGACACCCGTGACACTCTCATCAATGATCTGAAATACTGGATTCTTGAGAAACAGGCGCTGGACATGCTCCCGACCAATGATCCGTCCAACAGCCAGCAATGCCGTGCCGGAGCCGCTCTCGGCCTGATGCTTGGCGGCAAGATGAGTCTGTGGAACGGGAGATGGAGCGATGCCGTGGATTTTTTTGGCGAGTTGGAGGCAATTTATGGAGATTTGTCTCAGTACAAGGTTTCTGACATTCGTTTCGGGCAGCGTCTCTGCTCGGAATCGATTTTGGAAATGTCCAACATTTCAGTGGATTACGGGCTTCATGTATCAGGCTCGCTTGCAAGCATCTGCACGCCTTACCGCAAGGTGTCCGCACAGGAGGGTGACGATGATGAGGAGCAGATGGGCGACCAGGACTTCTACGATGGTGTCGGCATCCCGGCGCTTGGCTCCAATATGCGCACGCGCACGCCTCTGCGTCCGACAAAGCATTTCTATCGTGAACTGATGACGGCCTCGTCGCCAGACCTTCGTCGCTCGTCGTATGCCGCAGATGGAACTCCGATTAAAAATGGTGGCGGCTATCTGGCATGGGGGTGGCCCGGCTGGTCCGACGGGGACGACAGAAGCCTCGTGGAGCCGTCGTACAAGTTCTTCGGCTCTGTGAAGTCAGCGACAGGCAGGCCTTATCTCGGAGACAAGTTCTGGTGCTTCGGAATGCAATACACCAGTGACAGCAATAGCTACAAACTTTTCCGCTACGCAGGAGCCGTTCTGGGGCTCGCTGAGGCGTGGTTCCAGAAGGAGGATGACGTGAAAGCCTGCCGCTACCTCAATGAGGTTAGGACACGTGCCGGTCTCGCCCCCGTGACCCCCTCTTCTTTTGCCAGCCGCAGCGAACTTTTCCATGAGATTCAGAACGAGTATGCCCGTGAACTATTCGGTGAATGGCAGCGCAAGCACGACCTTGTGCGCTGGGGCGTGTGGTATGACTATGTCATGAAATACAATGTGACGGGTGAGAATAACACCCGTCTGAAAAGGAACATAAAGCCCTGCCACGAGTATTATCCGATTCCGGACAAGGAAGTGGTGAATAGCAGCGGAAGGCTTGATAATAAGGAATATAACAGATACGGACTATGAGACGGACATTAATTGCTCTTCTGACAGCGCTGGCGTTTCTTGTCGCGCATTCGTGTCAGAAACCGTATGAAACAGGCATCGATCTTGCCGTGAACAATGAGAAAATCGAAATACCCTCCTCTGCCGAGGGGCATTGCTACATTACCGTGTTCTCCAACAAGGACTGGACAATCGCCTTGGAGCCGGCAGAGACTTGGGCAAAACTCGATGCTTCGGAGGGACGCGGAATAGGCTATGTGAGGCTGGATTATTCCGAGAATCTCAGCGGTGCTCCGCGTAGTCTTGAGGTGGTAGTTCGCGGCGTGGAAAAGGTCTGCCGTATTGTTGTAACCCAATCTGCTACAAGATGAGAAAGTTAGTTTTCATGGCGCTTTGTTGTGCCGCGGCCGTTTCGTGCGGCAAATTGTTTCCTGACAAGGTGGATGTGGTGCAGCTCGGAATCGTGCAGGACTTCGTCGTGGCCTCGTCGGAGGGTGAGTCTGTCGGCGCAAAGGTGATTTCCGACCGGGACTATTCGCTTTTAGTCGATGGCGACTCTCAGTGGATGAGCATTGAATATTCTACCCGTGACACCATAGTTTTCTGTGTTAAACCTAACGATGGTTTCTGTCGAAGCGTTTATGTCAGCGTTTCTGCGGACGGCAGGACAGACAGTTTTCAACTGCGTCAGGAGGGTAGATGGGAGGAATCTATAAGACTCAATGATTCTTCCGCCGATGTTCCCGCCGCCGGGGGACACGTCAGCACTCGAGTGATTTCCAATCTTCCATCGGATTATCTGAAGGTTTCAACTTTGGACACTAAATCGATAACAAATCTTTCTCTGAAGGATTATATCCTCAGTTTTGACGTGCTCCCAACAGCGACGCGCGACCGAAAGACCTTCGGTGTGACCATCAGTTATACTGACGGATGGGAACGAGAAATAAGTGAAACACTGATAGTTAAACAGGAAGCGTATGAGTAGAAAACTCTTTTGTGTTTGTCTGGCACTTTTCTCCATGATGGCACTCGCTCTGGCGAAATGGACCTCTCCTTCGAGCGAGTCGCTCGCTCTGGCGCAGGCTCCTGAGACTGATGCCAATCTTCGTGTCGGAACATACAACCTGCGTATGCAGTGGCTGGACAAGAACGGACCAAACGCTTGGGAACATCGTCACGACAAATGCGTCCGGAGCATAAGGGACAATGATTTCGATGTCTTCGGTGTGCAGGAGGTCACCGATTTTGCCGCGGCCGAACTTTCCTCCGACCTGAGAGATACATACGCGGCGATATTCTTCTCTCCCTACCGTCAGGACGGCTTAGGAAACCAGCGTAGCGGCATTTTTTATAAGAAAAAGCGCTTTAAACTTGTTGACTATCATTTCTTCTGGATTAGCGACACCCCGTTCGAGATGTCCGAGAATGACCACTGTGGAGATAAGGTCTATAAGCGTGGCGGCGCCTGCGCGATCTTCAAGGACAAGCAGACCGGAAAAAAGTTTTGCTTCATAAACCACCACGGCATACTCAATCCTGAGGAGAACTTGAAGTATGCTCATGTGCTTGTGGATATGGAGGAGAAATTCAATCCCAAGGGCTATCCTTCATTCCTCGTCGGCGATTTCAATGTACGCCCGGAACATCCGAGCCATCAAGTCTGGCGTACACATTGGTGCGATTCCGCTGAAACTGCCGGAGAAAGGCAGTGTACCATGAATTCCTTCTGCCCCTATCCTGCAAAATGGGACAAGGCACGTCACATAGACTTTATCTACTACCGCAATATTGCCGCTCCGACCGGCTTTATGGTGAACCAAACTCTATACGACGGGCGCTGCGCCTCCGATCATTTCCCGGTTTGGGCAGATTTCTCTCTATAAAATCTTTCGATATTTATTTTTCCTGTTCCATAAAAACCATA
>ERZ1026848.1384-NODE-1384-length-12922-cov-6.681200_pt1 | contig 12922 bp, 9 predicted proteins | sample MGYA00380154_ERZ1026848 | MGnify/ENA primary metagenome ERZ1026848 (study PRJEB33269, sample SAMEA4719790) | human gut metagenome | biome: human-associated habitat; feature: organic feature; material: feces | place: Cameroon | collected 2013-10 ...
AAATAAATCTATATGGAAGGGGTGTTTTTTATATCATTTTACGAAACTATGCTTTTGCAACAAGAACAGCTGCAGCAAAAACTGACAGACATTCAGAAACAGTTACAACAGCTTCCCGAAGGGAAACTGATCTGCACCAGATGTGGTAATCGAACAAAATGGTATCGCAGTGATGGACATACCAAAACCTATATTCCCAAAGACCAGAAACCTTATGCCTCTCAGCTCGCTATCCGACGTTATCTTCTGGAAAAACAAAAGGAATATCAAAAAAATTTAGATGCTTTAGCTTATTATTTCCGTCACAGTTATAACAGCGGCAAAGCAGAACAATTACTCACTTATGATAGTGCTTATCATTCACTGCTGGCAGAACATTTTCAGCCAGTATCCCAGGAACTTCAAACCTGGGAATCATCTCCATATAACAAAAACAAAAATTATCCGGAACAATTAAAACATAAAACATGTAAAAATGAATTTATGCGTTCCAAATCAGAAGCTATGATTGCCATGAGCCTGTATGTGCAAAAAATTCCTTATCGCTATGAGTGTGAATTAAAGCTCGGCAGTATTACACTTTTTCCCGATTTTACGATTCGTCACCCTGAAACCGGAGAAATATTTTATTGGGAACACTTTGGAATGATGGATAAACCCGAGTATGTGAAAAATGCATCAGATAAAATTTCTTTGTATATGAAATATGGAATTTATCCAAATGATAAACTGCTTGTGTCCTATGAAACACAAAAGCAGCCGCTTTCCACTGAGCAGATCCAGCGACTATTACAATTTCATTTTGACTGCCAGTTTCAATAACAAATTATTTCTGAACTTACTGTTCGCATGGGGCCATGTCAATAGCGACTGAAAATCGGTAATTCATTTCTATCTTTTTGCAACATTATCTTTATTTGCAAGCACGCTGGTATCTATAGTATAAAAATTACCTGCTCAGGTGACATTTTTGCCTTATTTCACGCTTCAGGTTAGATATTTGTCACCTATAGCCTAAAATCACGTCAAAAGATACCGCTTTTCGTCCAAAAGCGGTATCTTTTCTGAATTTTTTTTAATATAGAGACCAAACGGTATCCTGCTCATCAATTTTTTTACTATAGAGACCACCGTGGTATCTTTTTTCATGTTTTTACTTCTATAGAGACCGCCGTGGTATCTTTTTCATGTTTTTGCTTCTATAGAGACTACCGTGGTATCCTTTTCATGTTTTTACTTCTATAGAAACCACCATGGTATCCTTTTCCATGTTTTTTCTTCTATAAGAGACCACGCAATATCTTACATCATATTTCTGCCTATAGAAACCATGTCTCTAGCCTTCCAGCTCCTCAAGCTGCTGGGAAAGTGCCTCCCAGTTTTCCATATCCGCCATGATTTCTTCCTCGAGCGCATCGATTTCGCCCTGAATCTCTGTCAGCTTGGAATAGCTGGACTGATATTCCGGCCGCAGCAGTTCCTGTTTTAAAGCGTCCAGTTTCTCCTCTTTGACTGCCAGCTCTTCCTCGGCCTTCTTCACTTTTTTTTCAATTTTCGAGCGCTCCTTGCCCGGATTGTAATACGCTTTCTTACCACCGGTTTCCTGTGTGCCTTTGCTCTGCTGACCAGCACCGTTCTGGCTGATTGCACCGCCTAACGCTGCAGGATTTTTACGATAATCATCCCCGGATTCTGCCGCTTCACGATCCAGTTTTTCCTGATATTCCTCGTAACCAAACTGATACAGATGTGTCGTGCCGTCCTCAAAAACAAGCAGACGGTTTGCTACCTTGCGCACAAAATACCGGTCATGCGATACGAAGATCAGCGTGCCGGAGAAATCTTTTAACATACTCTCAAGCGTTTCTTTTCCCACAATATCCATATGGTTGGTTGGCTCATCCAGCACCAGCACATTCGGTCGACGCTTTAAGATCTTACACAGTGCCAGACGCACCTTCTCCCCACCGGAAAGCATATCAATATTTTTAAATACATCCTCCCCGGTAAACATAAAGGCGCCGAGCGCATTCCGCGCTTCTGTCTCGGTCAGATTCGGGAACTCATCCCAGAAATCATCCAGCACCGTCTTCCGGCTCGAATACATCGCCATCTGCTGGTCAAAATAACCAATCTGCACATTTGTTCCAAAATTGTACTCTCCGGCCAGCGGGGCAAGCTGTCCCACCAGGGTTTTTAAAAGTGTCGATTTCCCCAGACCATTTCCACCGAGGATTCCCAGCTTTTCCCCTTTTTTCAGATCAAAACTGACCGTAGAAAGCGGATGGTCATATCCAATCGCAAGATTTGTCACCAAAAGCACATCGTTTCCGGTCTCTTTGTCCGGCTGGAAATTTGCATGGAATGTCCGGGTATCAAAACGATCCGGAGCTTCGAGTTTTACCATATGTTCAATGGCTTTCTCCTTGGAATGCGCCATGGACACCTTGGTTGGTTTATTTTTAAACCGGTCAACAATGCGCTGCAATCGTGCAATTTCTTTCTGCTGCGCATTGTAATCTTTCATCATCTTATTGTAGTTTTCTTTTTTCCGCTCCATGAAATTGGAGTAATTGCCCGGATAACGGGTCGCTGTGCCGTACTCAATCTCGTACACCACGTCCACCACATTGTCCAGAAACATACGGTCATGTGATACCACGACCACAGCCTTCGGATAATTTTTCAGATACGTCTCCAGCCACTCGATCGTTGTGATATCCAGATGGTTCGTTGGCTCATCCAGAAGCAGAATATCCGGCTTGCTCAAAAGCAGCTTGATAAAGGCAATCTTTGTCTGCTGTCCACCGGAAAACTCGGACAGCGGTTTCTTTCGCTCTTCCTCGGAAAAGCCGAACTTACGGATGATTACATCATACTCTTTTTCAAAATAGTATCCGCCGTCTTCCTTGAATTTTTCTTCCATTGCGGTATAACGTGTCACGGCCTCTTCGGAATAATCAGTCTCAAGTGCCTGTGCCGCAGCTTCCAGTTCTTTTTTCCGGCGCTCCATCGGAGCAAAGACTTTACGCACTTCCTGCTCAAGCGTAACGGAAGGATCTTCAAACGCAATCTGTTTTAAGTAACCGATCTGCGGATTGCCTGCTTTTGCAATAAAAATATCCTCATCACTGTCTCTTTTGTCCAGCTCCACATCCCCGTGGATCAGCTTTAAGAGCGTGGTTTTGCCGCAGCCGTTCCGCCCGACGACTGCAATTTTTTCCGTATTTCTTATTTCAAAATTGATGTCATGCAGAATCTCTTCATCGGCAAAAGAGACTGCTCCATGGCAGATCTGATATAACATGTTTTCTCCTTTTATTTAAATGCATCCGGCTGGGAAGCAAGATAGCTGACAAACTGCTCTGCCGTACGTCCGGAAATGCCTCCATGACTCAATTCCCACTTGTTGGCCTCTGCACGGAGTTCCTCATCCGGTAAGGTAACCCCTGCACGTCTTGCCAGATGCAAAACAATATCAAAGTATTCTTTCTGTGTCGGCTTCGAGTAGTTAATGGTCACACCAAAACGGTTCACCAGGGAAAGTTTCTCTTCAACCGTATCGGAATGGTGACGATCATTGGAATTATCCTGATCGTTTCTGTCATTCCAGCTCTCTTTGATCAGATGCCGCCGGTTGGAAGTTGCATAAATCAGAATATTTTCCGGTTTGGTTTCCACACCGCCCTCGATAACAGCTTTTAAGAATTTATACTCAATCTCAAATTCCTCGAAAGAAAGATCATCCATATAGATGATAAAACGATAGTTTCGGTTTTTGATCTCTGCAATGATCTCGGAAAGATACTTAAACTGATGCTTGTAGATTTCAATCATACGCAGGCCGTCTTTGTAATACTGGTTGACAATGGCTTTGATACTGGTAGATTTACCGGTACCACTGTCACCAAACAGCAATACATTGTTTGCTTTCTTTCCCTGTACAAACGCTTCCGTATTGTCTACCAGCTTCTTTTTCTGAATCTCATATCCGACCAGATCGTCCAGCATAACGGTATCCATATTGTTGATTGCACGAAATGTAAAGCTTCCCTGCGGTGTATCATCAATCCGGAATGCTTTGTTGAGACCAAACATTCCAACACCGTAGTCTTTATAAAAACCAGTCACTGCATCAAAGAATTCTTTTTCATCCTTTGCCGCCTCCAGCTTTTTGCTTAAAGAGCGGACTTTTTCGCTGACATTTTTGTTGTACATCAGATCCTTTTTATGGATGGCCTTATAATTGGAAATCTGGCTGAAACAGTTGATTCCCAGATCTTTTTCGATTGGTCCGAAATCATAGTCAAACAAATCTTTAAAAATACGGAAATCATTTTCCACCAGTTCATTGACACTTCCATCGCTGGCTCCCACCTTTTCACAGGTCATGCTGAAAGGATTTTCACTCATCATAAGGAAAAATGTCAGATAATTATGCCACAGATTATCATCAAATCCATAATCTGTTGCCACTTTTAAAATCCGTTTTACCTGCGTATTGATATCGCGGACAAGTCCGGTTTTATTATATTCACCGGTCTCATATTTCCCGAATACTTCTCCCATCTGTGCAAGGATTGAATCCTCGTCCAAATCTCCATACATCAGTAACTGTGATATTTCCTGATACATTGTATCTCGCCTCTTTCTTTTCTCTTCCTATTTATTTTACCTATATTACACGAAAAAAGGGACTTTGTAAACCAAAGTCCCCTGTATGCAGCTAAAAAGCTACTGTGATCGTTGTCCCTTTTCCCGGCTCACTTTCCAGCTTTAGTGTGGCATCATGCAATTCCACAATATGCTTGACGATAGCAAGTCCCAGTCCCGTACCACCGGTCTGTTTGGATCTGCTTTTATCAACACGGTAAAACCGCTCAAAAATACGTTCCTGCTGGTCTTTTGGAATCCCGATACCATTGTCTGCCACAGAAAGCATCGGCTGTCCTTTTTCATAGTACACACGCACGTGCACCTCACCACCTTCATTATTATAACGGATCGCATTCTGACACAGATTTTCCACAAGTTCCGAAATCATGCCCCTGTCTGCCCGCAACATACAGGACACGCCTTCATAATACAGCGTTACATTCCGTTTCTGTGCATTCATCTGCAGATTTTTCACACAGGTACCGGCTACCTCATCCAGATCTACCTGTTCAAAACACAGCAGATTATCTTCCCCGCTGTCCAGCTCGGAAAGCCGGATGATATCATTGATAAGAGAAAGCAGCCGTGTCGCATTCTGCTGGATTTCCTGTGCAAAGCGGGTCTCCTGCTCCGGATCTACCATATGGTTTTCGATCAGCTCCGCATACCCGGAAATTGCAGTAAGCGGTGTCTTCAGCTCATGGGATACATTTGCCGTGAAATCCTGCCGTACTTTTGCTGCCATCAGGATATTTTCATGCTGTTTACGAATCGTATTTACAAATGGCACAAGTTCTTTGTATACAGGTTCTTCTATGGTATCTTCCATGTTTTCAGCAAGCCGTTCAATCGGATGCAGCAATTGTTTGGTCAAAAAATGTGCCAGGACAATACAAATGGAAACGATCAGTATCAGTATCAGCATCACAAATGGGGATGCCGCAAGGAACACACTGTAGACACTGCGTGCCTGTGTTGCCACACGGATAACCGTTCCGTTTTCCAGCCGGAGCGCATAATAGTAATTGTCCATCTGCATGGTATCCGACCGCCGGACACTTTCTCCCTCCCCCTCAAACAACGCCTTCTTTACTTCCGGGCGGTTTTTGTGGTTTGGAAGCTGTGAAATATCCAGATCATTATCAAAAAGTACCGTACCATCCTTTGCAATCCAGGTAACACGCAGGTCTTCCCCGACTTCATAATATTCGGAAAGTGAAACATTTTTATTGTCCGGATCATCAAACAATCCCGTGTCGGAAAGCAGTCTTGCATTGATCTGCAGATCCTTGCGCACCTGTCCCTGAAACAGTTTATAATAAATACCGGTCATACAGACCATGGTTACAATCACTGCAATACCTGCAATCAGAATCAGCCGTAAATTGATTCGTTTCTTCATAACAGCTCCTTACTCTATCACATATCCCACATTTCGAACGGTACGGATTTTGCTTCCCGCTTCTCCAAGCTTCTGCCGCAGTGTCTTGATATGCATATCAACGGTACGGGATTCCCCTTCAAATTCCGTTCCCCACACATGACGCATAATCACCTCTCTGGACAATACAACACTCGGATTGGTCATCAGCAGACGAAGCAGTTCATATTCCTTAAACGTCAGTTCCACCGGCTTATCATCCACAAAAACCATGTGGCGTTCATGATCCAGTGTAATGTTTTCTACCTGCAGGATTTTAACATCCTCGGTTTCTGTCCTCCGTAACAGTGCCTTTACTCTTGTAATAAGTTCCATAATGGAAAAAGGCTTTTTAATATAATCATCTGCCCCTTCGTCCAGACCTTTGATCATATCCATTTCTGCTGTCTTTGCCGTCACCATAATAACCGGCAATTTCTTTGTCGCAGGATTTTTCCGCAGTTTACGCACGATATCATACCCGCTCTCGTCCGGAAGCATAACATCCAAAAGCACCAGATCCGGCATAATATCCTCCAGCTTTTTATAAAATGTAGTTGCCTTTTCAAATGCGCAGACCATATAATTGCTGTTTTTCAATGCAATTGTCTCAATCTCCCTGATATTTTCATCATCTTCTACGATATAAATCAATGCCATAACTTTTCCCTCTGTCTATCTTTATATATACCTCTGCAACATCAAGCAGGACGGCCATGCCTGCACAAGACCGCCCTCTCACACGTATTCTATCTGTTTCTTATCATAGCATACGACATGTAAAATCCAAAGTATCGTTTATGTAAAATTTATGTAAAGTTTTATCCACTGTCAGGATTCTTTTATTTCTTTTTTATCATTCAATGCAAAGATAACCCATTCTGCAATATTGGTCGCGTGATCTCCGATTCGTTCAAAATATTTTGCAACCATCAGCATATCCGCTGCCTGCTCACCTTTTTCCGGATCATGCCGGATCAGTTCAATAATATCTGCCTTATTTTTATCAAACAGATCATCTACAATATCATCATGTCTGATGACTTCCTGTGCCTTATTCATGTCCTTTTCCACATATGCTTCGATGCTGCGGATCAACATAATTACGGTTTCACTCGCCATCCTTTTGATATCATCCAGATTCAGCACATACGGTTCGTTGGAAAGCATGATTGTGATTTCCGAGATATCTGCTGCATGGTCTCCGATTCGTTCCATATCCGTTACCATTTTCATGGCTGCGGAAATCACACGCAGATCCCTTGCAACCGGTTGTTGCTGCATCAGCAGATTAAAACAGATGTTTTCAATTTTCTTCTGTTCATGATCCACATCAGAATCTGAATTCATGATCTTTTCTGCAAGCTGCGCATTCTGATCTATCAATGCTTCTATTGCTTTCTGGATGGAATCCTCGATCATGGTTCCCATATACATCATTTCCTGATTGAGCAGTCTAAGCTGCTCGTCGAACTTTGAGCGCATTAACCAAACCTCCCTGTAATATAATCTTCTGTCCGTTTATCCTTCGGATAAGAAAAAATTGTTTTCGTATCGCCAAACTCAACCATTTCTCCTACAAGGAAAAATGCCGTATCATCCGACACCCGCACTGCCTGCTGCATATTATGGGTAACAACAACTACCGTGTATTTCTTTTTCAGATCCTCCATCAGTTCCTCAATCTTTGATGTGGAAATCGGGTCCAGTGCAGATGTCGGCTCATCCATCAGCAGAACCTCAGGCTGTACGGCAAGTGCACGGGCAATACAGATACGCTGCTGCTGTCCACCGGAAAGCCCCAGAGCGGATTTCTTTAAACGATCCTTGACCTCATCAAAAATAGCTGCTCCGCGCAGACTTTCTTCTACGATGGCATCCAGTTTTGACTTATCTTTCATTCCATGTACACGCGGACCATATGCAATATTGTCATAAATACTCATCGGAAACGGGTTCGGCTGTTGGAACACCATGCCAATTCTTTTCCGAAGAACGGTTGTATCTACGCCTTCCGCATAGATATCCTCATCATCCAGTTTCACTTCTCCTGTGATTCTCACGCCATCCACCAGATCATTCATCCGGTTTAATGTTTTTAAGAATGTTGATTTTCCACATCCGGACGGTCCGATAAAAGCGGTCACACAATTCTCACGAATATTCATGTTTACATCCTTGAGTGCATGGTTTTCACCGTAATACAGGTTCAGATCACGGACAGTAATTTTTGTTCGTTTTTCCATGTTTCTCTCCTCATCTGCAATGGTTTTCTCACACTGCAATTATCCATTTCTTAGGATTTATGGATATTATAAAAAGAGATTGTAAAATGCACTGGACTGGGAATGTAAAATTTTTGCAAAATCAATGTAATGGATGTAAGTTTTCTTGACACGCTGAATTTGCAGGTTGATGTTTTAAATATAAGATTTCTCTAAGTGACGTAAGAAGGGGGACATTTCTTCCTGTTGGTTGGAGAAAATATAATTGAAAGACATCCCGATAAATTAATTGATGATAAGACCCGGTATCTATAGATGAAAAATTAAAGCCTAAGGTGACGTTTTCTCGAAATTTTAATGCTAGAAATCTGGACATGTCACCTATATGGTAAAAATTGCTTCTCCGGATACCGCTTTTTTCATAAAAGTGGTACCTGAAGAAGCAATTTTTGATCTATAGAGACTTTCCGGTATCTAAATATTAAATTTTCGGTATATAGGTACCACAATGGTATCTTTTACATGAATTTTATTGGCATAGAGACCACGCCGATATCTTTCCGATGAATTTACCGGTCCATCTTTTCCACAAACATGAGCAGAAAACTGATCAGAAGCAGTCCGCTCGATACCCAGATCATGCGAAATCCAAAGCGGATCGAAAGATTTCCTCCAATTCCTGCTCCGAGTCCAAAGAATAAAATAATTCCAAAATAATACAGTGCTTTTTTTAATTTTTCCCTATCATGCGTCTGTAAGTAGCTGGTAAAGGCTTCTGTACCGCTCCGCAGATTTCCGATACACATGGTGCTGGCATAGGAATATCCGCTGACTTTCCGGAACGTCTGTACCTGCATCGCACAGGCAAAGGAGACGAGTACGGTTGCCAGAAGATCCAAGTGCTTTGGCATGAATCCGACCGCAAACAAAATCACGATCTCCATTAAAAGCACACCCTGCCGCCAGTGCAGGCGCTTTGCATACTTAAACAGCATATGAATCCGCTCCGCAAAAAACACGCCTCCGGCAAATGCCAGAAGTGGAAACAGATAGCGCAGCACGTCAAGCCATTCTCCCATCATCAGGTGCGTGCTCATCAGTACGATGTTTCCAGTCTGTGCATTTGAGAATACTTCCTGCCTCGTAAAATAAGTGTATGCATCCTGAAAACCTCCGGACAATGCCAGAAAAACGCTTGTGACAAACGCTTCCGACATCTGAATATCCGCTTTTTTTATACTGGAACTTTCCAGTTTCATAATTTCACTCCCTCTCAGATATACAAACTATGTATATTATAAGAAAGATTTATATAAAATGCAACTATTTCATTTCCCTTTGCTCCCTATGCGCACTTTTTTCCCTTCAAATGCAAACCCATAATGACGAATTTGTTTTTCTTCTATTCCCAATGCGAACAGCTCTGCATCGTACTTTTTTTCTTCAATCTGACGTAATGCTGCTTCTACAGTATCCTCAAGTGTTTTTTCTTCGCTGGAATCATGTACCTTAAATTCAAGGATCATTGCAATATCCGTCTTTTGATTCGGTATCAGCATAACATCATATCGTCCATAACCACTTTCACGGTTTGATTTCAGCTGATAACGATCCCGAAGTTCTACCAACAGGTCCAGTACAAAACCATGATAAAAACGCTCCGGCTGCGCCGCTTCCGAAGGATGACTGCCTGTGTCAAAACTGCTAAAAGTTGCAAGTGCCACATCATTCATATATGCATTCATCTCTTTTAGATTTCCATGTAAGAATGCCTCAATAAACGCATTATAGTTGGCATTATAGTTATCAAACCACCCTGCAAACATATCGGAAAACATGCCAAATGTTTCCAGATTGGTAATGGTCAGATGATACCATGTTTTTTGAAGCATTCCCCGATATTCTACCTTCTCCACCTTCAGATATCCACTTGCAACCAAAAGACTCCAGATTGCTGATGGCGAATAATCAAGCTGATCAAAAACGATTTGCTCATCGAAAGAAACAACGATTTCCTTATGATTTAAGAGATCTTCCATTTTCTCTTTGATATCAGCAGATGCCGTCCGAATCAACCGGTTCACCAGTGTATTTCCACTTGTCGCCGCCCAATATGCCTGAAATCTTTTTTTATCCAGATAATTCGTGATGGACCATGGATTATATATATCTTTGCTTCCTCCGAATGCAAATCCATCATACCATTTTTTCACTTCATCTTTTGTTTCTTCCAGACCATACTCTGCCAAAGACGCAAAGACTTCCTCCTCCGTAAAGCCAAAACTTAACCGATAATCATCCGAAGTTGTTGTCACCACATTTAAATTATTCAGATCTAAAAATATAGATTCCTTGGAAACTCTTGTGATTCCGGTCATAATTCCACGTTCCAGGCAGGCATTTGTCTTAAATGTCGCATTCAGGAAACTTCTGATAAATCCCGTAAAACGATCCCAGTATCCATGAATGTACGCTTCCTGCATCGGCGTATCGTATTCATCAAGAAGAACAATTACTTTTTTTCCATAGTACCGCTCCAGATAGCTGCAAAGCAGATTTATGGAAATGGAGCATTCTGCATCATCCATATCCATCGTCATTTTTTCATACTGTGTCAACTCGTTTTTGCTTAAAACTCCACCTTTCACCAGATAACGGTTTTGTTCATATAACGCTGCAATCTGTGCTTTTATCTGGCGTTTTGTTTCCTCAATATTGTCTGCTTTAATAGACGCAAAGCTCAAAAAAATAACCGGATATGTCCCCTGTAACTTTCGATAGGTTTCATATTTCCAGATCGATAAGTTTTCAAACAGATCTCCCCGGTTCGCATAGCGGTTCGAAAAAAAACAGTTTACCATGCTCATATTTAAAGTTTTTCCAAAGCGGCGCGGTCTGGTGATTAATGTCACATCATCTCCGGACTCCCACCATTCCCGGATAAACGCTGTTTTGTCCACGAAAAAATAGTGGTTCTCCATAATCGATGCAAAATCCTGTTTCCCGATCGCTACGGTTCTTGCCATGCTGCGTCCCCCTTTACGTTCCTGCCATTTTCCTTCATTGTACTATAATCCTTTTATGTTCTCAACCGATAAAATGCGGATACCCTTTCGCTTTTTCTGTCACATAAGGAAAAAAGCGAGTAAAATCGTTCACTCGCTTTTCGAATTATTCTCATTATTTTTCCTTACGGTTCCAGGTTTTCCACTCATCATCCGATGTATAGGTCACGGAATCCAGACCATCGTCTGTAGCGATTTGCAGTAAAAGATTCCAGGTACTGTCTGCATTTTTTTCAATGGATATTCCATTCACATAATTACATTTCTTAAATGTGTCAATCTCATACGGTTTCCATGTCTTTCCTGCATCTTCTGTCATATACGCATATGCATCTGCTCCATGATTGCTTACCAGAATCATTCCTGTCGATGCGTCTTTAAAAGCCATATCCGTAGGATAATTCTGTATGGCAGCAGATAAATCTTTCACAACCGTGTAAGTATTTCCACCATCGTCTGTCGACCATAATACTTTGTTCATCATTCCGGCTCCCGGATCGGAACAATATAGAAGATATCCCTGCTTATCATTTGTAAAATTAAGATACACAGCATTCGGTCCACCATACGATTTATATTCCAGCGAGGCAAGCTTCGTTTGCTTTCCATCTGCCGTACAGTTCATCACAGAAATCCTGTCATCATTGGAAAAATAAGAAACAAATGCCTTTTTGCTGTCAATCGCACATAAATCTATCGTATCTGCACGATCATCAACATCCGAAATCTGACAGATCGTTTTTCCCCCATACACAATTGCATTGCCGGATACATTCCACCCATCAGACAATGTACTATTACGATCTGTCCCTCCATTATATTCTAAAACACCAATAACGCTCTGATCGTCGACTCTCTGCGTATACAAACAATCCTGACCCTGAAAAATGTATAAATACATATTTGTATTTTGACTGGCTGGCTTTATCACTGTATCGGTTTCCTGATCCAAATCATAGGCCAATACTCCAGCAGATCCATTTACAATCAATGTATGTTCCAGCATGCCATAAGAAAAAAAGTCATCTGTTTCTATCATGTAGATTTGCTTTGCCTTCCGATCATACACATAGATTTTGTTTATTATATTTTCCTCATGCCACACTACATACTGATCATTTATCTGCACATCAGAAACGCTGCGTATTCCTGTATCGATGTCTTTTCCGCCTACTTGTATTTGTATCTTCTCATCTGCATCAGTATATATTTTTACGGCTTTGTTACCATCTAATGTGACATGCTGAAATGGCGATGCCAAAGAAATATCATCATTCAGAATAGATATGTTTTTATCTGCATATTGATATAAACCATACTTTCCATTATTTTCACTCCTGTCATACCAATATACACTGCCATCTTTTTCTTTCAGAGTGACTGCATCCATTGTGCTTTGTGTATCTTTTGCAGAAAACAATAATTGTATGTCATTTTTGTCTTTGGACTGTTTTACAACTCTCCATGTTCCATCTTCACCTAAATAATCTTCCCATATAACAGCATCCCCATCAGATTGTATATCTGAAATTTCAACACAATTATCATATTGATAC
>ERZ1026848.1388-NODE-1388-length-12887-cov-4.283432_pt1 | contig 12887 bp, 12 predicted proteins | sample MGYA00380154_ERZ1026848 | MGnify/ENA primary metagenome ERZ1026848 (study PRJEB33269, sample SAMEA4719790) | human gut metagenome | biome: human-associated habitat; feature: organic feature; material: feces | place: Cameroon | collected 2013-10 ...
ATTAATTGGAAAGAAAATCGGAATGACTTCCGTTTTCGGTGCTGATGGAAAAAATCTTCCATGCACCGTTATTGAGGCTGGTCCATGTGTTGTCACGCAAATTCGTACAGTCGAGAAAGATGGTTATGCCGCTGTACAGCTTGCCTATGACGAAATCTCAGAGAAACATGCCAGCAAGCCTCTCAAGGGGCACTTTGAAAAGGCAGGAACCACCCCTAGGCGCAAGCTGGTCGAGTTTAAGGCCGACTTCGCTCAGGATCTCAAACTCGGCGACAAACTCACGCTGACTGATGTCTTCGCGGACACCACCTTCGTTGATGTTGTCGGAACGTCCAAGGGTAAGGGATTTCAGGGCGTCGTGAAGCGCCACGGCTTCGCAGGAGTCGGCGGCACCACTCACGGTCAGCACAACCGTCTCCGTCACCCGGGTTCTCTCGGTGCCTGCTCATGGCCTTCCCGCGTATTCCCCGGAATGCGTATGGCCGGTCACATGGGCGATGAGAGAGTTAAGGTATTCAACCTTCAGGTAATCAAACTCATCCCTGAGAACAACCTCATCGTTGTCAAGGGTTCAGTACCTGGAGCAAAGGGTTCTTATGTAATTTTGGAGGACTAAGCTATGGAATTATCAGTATTAAAGATTGACGGAACAGAATCCGGAAAGAAGGTAGTCCTCAACGACGAAATCTTCGGCATCACTCCGAACGATCACGCGATTTACCTTGACGTGAAGCAGTTCCTTGCAAACCAGCGTCACGGCAATGCCAAGACAAAGGATCGCAGCGAGGTTGCCTACAGTACCAAAAAGCTCATCCGTCAGAAAGGTTCAGGCGGTGCGCGTCACGGTAGCTTGAAGGCCAATATCTATGTAGGTGGTGGTCGTGTATTCGGTCCTAAGCCTCACTTCTACGGCTTCAAGCTCAACAAGAAGCTCAAGCAGCTCGCACGCTTCTCTGCCCTTTCCTACAAGGCTCAGGAGAATGCAATCGTTGTTGTCGAGCCGTTCACAATGGACGCGCCAAAGACAAAGGAGTTTATCGGCATCCTTAACAACATCAAGGCCGGTGACAGGAAAGTTCTCTTCGTTCTTCCTTCAAACTCCGACAACATTTACCTTTCATCACGTAACCTTCCTGAAGTAAATGTCACTACCGTTGACGAAATCAACACTTACGCGATTATGAACTCAAATTCACTCGTGCTCGTTGATGGCGTACAGGACATTCTTGCTGCAAGGATCAAACGCTAAAAGAGATGGGAATTTTAATTAAGCCAATAGTAACTGAAAAGATGACGGTTCTGGGCGAAAAGTTGAACCGCTACGGCTTCATCGTTGATCGTGAGGCCAACAAACTTCAGATTAAGGCTGCCGTAGAGCAGACCTACAACGTGTCGGTTGCTGATGTCAACACCATCAACTATCACGGCAAGAAGAAATCCCGCTACACCAAGGCCGGTATGCTTCGTGGTCGCATGAACCACTACAAGAAGGCTATCGTAACCCTTGCCGGCGAGGACAAGATTGATTTCTACAGCAACATCTAACAGGAGGGAACGGTTATGGCAGTAAGAAAATTCAAACCGGTAACTCCGGGACAGAGAAACAAGGTAATCAGCGCATTTGACGATATTACCTGCAAGAAACCTGAGAAATCACTCCTCGAACCTCTCAAGAGCTCCGGCGGACGTAACAATCAGGGTAAGATGACCATGCGCTACATTGGCGGCGGTCACAAGAAAATGTACCGTGTAATCGACTTCCTTCGCTCGAAGGACGACTGCAAGGCTACAGTCATGACAATCGAATATGACCCGAACCGCAGTGCGCGTATCGCGCTCGTGCAGTACGAGGACGGAGTGAAGAAGTACATCATCGCTCCTAACGGACTCAAGGTCGGTCAGGTCATCGCTTCCGGTTCAGGAATTGCTCCTGAGCTTGGTAACACTCTTCCTCTTGGGGAAATTCCGCTCGGTACACTTGTTCACAACATCGAGCTTCGTCCTGGACAGGGCGCCGCAATGGCACGTTCTGCCGGAACTTACGCTCAGCTTGCAGCCCGCGAGGGCAACTACGCCATCCTTCGTCTCCCTTCAGGTGAGACCCGTATGGTGCTTTGCACTTGCCGCGCAACTGTCGGAACAGTGTCAAATCCGGATCACAATTTGGAGTCGCACGGAAAGGCAGGACGCAGAAGATGGCTCGGCCGTCGTCCACGCAACCGTGGTGTAGTAATGAACCCTGTAGATCACCCGATGGGTGGTGGTGAAGGTCGTGCATCCGGTGGACTTCCACGTTCACGCAAGGGTATGCCGGCTAAGGGCTACAAGACACGTAATCCTAAGGCTACTTCAAATAAGTTCATTATTGAAAGAAGGAAAAAATAACGGAATAAAACTTAAGAGATTATGAGTCGTTCATTAAGAAAAGGTCCTTATATTCAGGAAGCCCTTGAAAAGAGAATTCTTGCTATGAATGAGGGTAGCATGAAGAAAGAGGTTGTCAAGACTTGGTCACGTGCAAGTATGATCTCTCCTGATTTCGTCGGTCACACCATCGCAGTTCATAACGGAAATAAGTTTATTCCTGTTTATGTCACTGAAAACATGGTCGGACACAAACTCGGGGAGTTCGCGCCTACCAGAACATTCAGAGGCCATTCGGGCAATCGTAAATAATTTTAAATGAGAAAGTAATTATGGGAGCTCGTAAAAGACAAATGGCCGAGAGGCAGAAAGAAATAAAGAGGCAGACAGCCATCGCGAAGGCAAATGATGTTCCTACATCTCCGCGCAAGATGCGTCTCGTTACAGACATAATCCGCGGCGTTGAAGTGAACCGTGCCCTCGATATCCTCAAGTTCAGCAAGAAGCACGCTTCTATCACTCTCCAGACTCTCGTACGTAGCGCAATCGCTAACTGGGAGGCTAAAAATCCGGAGAACACGAAGGAACTTGACAACGGTAACGTTTACATCAAGACCATTATGGTCGATGAAGGTCGTACACTCAAGAGAATCCGTCCTTGTCCGCAGGGTAGGGCAGGCAGGATCCGCAAGCGTTCCAACCACATTACTGTAATTCTTGACGTTAAGAAACCATCAACAACAGTGGAGGAATAAGAATATGGGACAGAAAACAAATCCTATCAGCAACAGAATCGGTATCACCCGTGGTTGGGACTCTAACTGGTGTGGTGGTAACTATGCGGAGAAAATCGCTGAGGACTACAAGATTCGCAAATACCTTGAGAATCGTCTTGCAAAGGCAAGCCTCTCAAAGATTGTGATTGAGAGAACCCTCAAGCTCATCACCGTGACAATCCACGCGGCAAGACCGGGTGTCATCATCGGAAAGGGCGGTACAGCTGTTGACCAGCTCAAGGAAGAGCTCAAGAAGGTGACTTCAAAGGATGTTCAGATCAACATCTACGAAGTGAAGAAGCCTGAGGTTGATGCTCACATCGTGGCTGATTCAATCGCACGCCAGATTGAGGGCCGTGTTTCATACCGTCGTGCCATCAAGATGGCCATCGCTTCAACTATGCGTGTCGGAGCGGAGGGTATCAAGATTCAGATCAGCGGTCGTGTAGGTGGCGCCGAGATGGCAAGAACCGAAATGATCAAGGAAGGTCGTACACCGCTTCACACTTTCCGTGCGGACATTGACTATGCACTTGCTGAGGCTCACACCAAAGTCGGTGTTCTCGGAGTGAAGGTGTGGATCTGCAACGGCGAGGTTTACGGAAAGAAGGATCTTTCTCCTAACGCAGGCATCGCTGCACAGCAGGCTCAGAGCGGAAACTCAGGCCGTGGCGGCGAGCGTCGCGGAGGCCGCGGCGGTGATCGTCGTGAACGTCGTGAACGTCGCGAACGTAAGTAATTCTTCATCTCTAATCCAATAGTTAAAGTCGGCTAATTTCTTAGCCGACTTTTTTTCGCTGCGCCGTATAGTCCGGCAAGTTTCTGTGCCGAAGAAACGATGCAAAAAAAATATTTCCCGTTCTTGCATATTTTATGCTTGATTTATATATTTGCAACTTCGTTTTTCACCACATAGTAACCATTGTAAACGTATGAGACGCAGATTTGTTGTTCTTGCATTTCTTGTCGGAATGGCTGTCGCATCATGTAGCAGAGACTCCCGGTCTCTTCCTTTCAGCGTGATTCCGCAGCCGTCTGAAGTTACCCTCGTTGGGGGGGGTATGATCTAAAGTCCTCTGACTTAATTCTTTCCGATAATGTAGACGAAAAAGTCAAGTCTGCGATTGCGGAATTTGCCGAACATCTCCAGACCGTTGCCGGTGGCAGAAATCGTGTTATTTCCGGCGAGAACGGCAGGGGAGTCGTATTCCTCGTGGATTCGTCTCTTGGCAACGAGGCCTATAGGCTTGACATTACTAAAAACAAGGCCATCGTAGCCGCCAACTCCTACAACGGCTTCATCTATGCTCTTCAGACCATCGGGCAGATGCTCCCGGCTGAGTTCTATGGCAGGGAGCGGGCAAGTGGAGTTGACTTCGTTATCCCGTGCGGAACCATCAAGGACGCCCCGCGCTTCTCCTACCGCGGTGTTCTCATCGACGTCGGACGTCATTTCTACAGCGTCGACGAAATCAAGAGATGTCTGGACATAATGTCCGTCTACAAGGAAAATGTCTTCCACTGGCATTTGACAGAAGACCAGGGCTGGAGAATGGAAATCAAGAAATATCCCCTCCTCACTGAGCTTGGCTCTCTCCGTCATGGTACTCAGATTGACTTTGACAGGACACACCTCCGTCCGGAAGATCACGGAGGGTTCTACACCCAGGACGAAATGCGCGACGTTGTGGCATACGCGGCGAAGCGCGGTATCACCGTCATCCCGGAGCTTGACCTTCCCGGGCACATGCTCAGTGCCCTTGCTGCCTATCCGGAACTTGGCTGCACCGGCGGACCTTATGAGGTGGCGAACACTTGGGGCGTAAAGAAGGACGTGCTCTGCGTCGGCAAAGAAGAGACTTTCACCTTCCTTGAGGACGTGCTCACCGAGATGATGGACATCTTCCCTTCAAAGTATATAAACATCGGTGGCGATGAGGTGCCGAAGGACAGGTGGAACGCCTGCCCGCGTTGCCGTGCGAAGATGAAGGAACTCGGACTCTACGATCACGACGGCCACACGGCGGCTCAGTATCTCCAAAACTACGTCACGGCGCGCATACAGAAATTCCTCAATGACCACGGGCGCCGCATCATCGGATGGGAAGAAATCCTTGAGGGAGACCTCGCCGAGGGTGCTACCGTGATGACATGGAAAGGCACGGGCGAAAACGTCGACTCCCGCCTTTGGAATTACGACTGCATCATGAGCCCGCGTGGCTACATGTACATCGACCGCTACCAGTCCCACGAGCAGGACCGCGAGCCGTTCTCCATCGGCGCCTATCTCCCAGTCGAGAATGTCTATGGATACGAGCCTTATGACGGCGTGCCGGAATATGGAAAGAAACGGATTCTCGGAGTACAGGCAAATCTTTGGACGGAGTATGTGAACACTCCGGAATATCTTGAATATATGCTTCTTCCGCGTCTTGCGGCACTCAGCGAAGTGCAGTGGGTGCAGGAAGGACACAAGGATTGGGAACGTTTCCGCAAGGCTCTCGATCATTCTGCCGCCATCTACGATGAGATGGGGCTGACCTACTGCAAGTATGCGTGGGGCATCGTCGGTCTGCCTGAGAACGCGCAGCCGGCAAGGACTCCGGAGGAACTCCAGAAGTATCTCGACTCAAGGAATTAAAAGTCAAACCAAATTAACACTACAAATATGCGTCATTTTAAATCAATCATGTCAGCGTTTGCTGTGCTTGCAGCCGCTGCCATGCTTGCTGTTTCATGCAACAGCGGAAAGCCACAAGCCATAAAGACAGAAATCCCTGCCCGCCCTGCCGGCCAGGAAGATGTGCTCGGACTTCGCCTCGACCCTATCGACACTGTGAAAATCGGATTTGTCGGACTCGGTGGACGTGGTTCATATGCGCTTTACAGATACCTTTCTGTTCCATGGACGAAGATCGTTGCCCTCTGCGACATCGAGCCTGACAGAGTGGAAAAGAACGTGAACTTCCTTAAAGAGCACGGCATAGAAGTATCCGGCACCTACACCGGCAACGAAGGCTACAAGGAGCTCTGCAAGAGGGACGACATCGACCTCGTTTACATCTGCACCGACTGGGTGAACCACACCCCTGTTGCACTGGAGGCTCTGAACAACGGCAAGAACGTTGCCTGTGAGGTCCCTTCTGCAACTTCACTTGCCGAGTGCTGGGCACTCGTGAACGCTGCCGAGAAGAACAGGCGTCATTGCATGATGCTCGAGAACTGCTGCTACGACTTCTTCGAGCTTTCGGCACTCGAGATGGCGCGGCAGGGCGTATTCGGTGACATCATCCATGCTGAAGGTGCTTACTGCCACAACCTTACTGACTACTGGGACGGCTATTGGAGAAACTGGCGTCTTGATTTCAACAGCAAGCACAAGGGCGATGTCTATCCGACCCACGGTCTCGGCCCTGTCTGCCAGGCTCTCAACATCCATAGGGGCGACCGCATGAAGACCCTTGTGGCAATGGACACTCCTTCTGCAAACGGCATCAAGTCCGTGAAGAGATTCCAGAACGAAGACATGCCGGACTTCCAGAACGGTGACCTCACCGCCACTATGATTCTTACCGAAAAGGGCAAGTCAATCCTCATCGAGCACGATGTGATGACTCCGCGTCCATACAACAGGATGTATCAGCTCGTCGGCACCGAAGGCTACGCTGCAAAGTATCCTGTCGAGCAGTGGAGCATCAGCAAAGGCCAGGCAGACTCACTCGGCCTCTTCCTCAACGAGCAGAACGAAAAGGGCGGCGGCCTGATGAACGAACGCGACCGCATCGACTTCCACGGAGCACTTCCTGAGGATGTTGTGAAGAAGCTTCAGGCAAAGTATCCTACCCCAATCCTCGACAAGGACCTCGAGGAGCTTGCGAAGAGGGTCGGCGGACATGGTGGAATGGACTTCCTCATGGACTACCGTCTCAACTACTGCCTCCACTACGGACTCCCGCTCGATATGGACGTTTATGACCTCGCCGAGTGGTGCTGCATTGGCGAACTTGGTGCTATCTCAATCGCCAACGGCTGCGCTCCTGTCGAAGTTCCTGACTTCACACGCGGCGCATGGGACAAGGTGGACGGCTTCAAGTATGCCTTTGCTGACGGTTCAATGAAATAATACACATACAACATAACATGAAACTGAATTCATTTGGAAAAATCAGCACGATTCTGGTCTTGTGCCTGCTTGGTTTCGCATCCGAGGCCTTGGCTCAGCAGCGTGTGTCCGGAACAGTCACGGACAAGGCGACAGGTGAGCCTCTCGTTGGCGTGAGCGTTGCCGTCAAGGGGACCACTAAGGGCGTCATCTCTGACGTTGAAGGAAAGTACTCCGCTGATGTCGCTTCTGATGCCACTCTCGTCTTCGGCTATCTCGGCTATAAGGACGTCACTGTCGGTGTTGAAGGACGCGCTGTCATCAATGTCACGATGGAATCCGACATCAACAAACTTGACGAGGTCGTGATGGTCGGCTACTCTTCAGTGAAGAAGACCGAGCTTTCCAGTGCAGTCACCACCGTTCAGGGAGACAAGCTCCGCGACGTCACCACTCCTGACCTCGGCTCCATGCTTCAGGGCAAAGTGGCCGGCGTGCAGGTGACCAACTCCTCAGGAGCGCCTGGCTCAACCGCCACTATCCGAATCCGCGGAACGGGCAGTATCGCGGCCGGCTCCGACCCACTCTATGTTGTGGACGGTGTTGTCGGCGGCACATTCAATCCTAACGACGTGGAGAGCATCACCGTCCTTAAGGATGCCGGCTCGACTGGTATCTACGGAGCGTCAGGCTCCGGCGGAGTCATCGTTGTCACCACAAAGCACGCCAAGGCCGGACAGGAACCTGTCGTGAACTTCAAGGCTCAGGTGGGTCTCAAGCAGCTCCTCACGGGACGCTTCCGCGTGCTTGACGCCAACGAACTCTACGACTTCTACTCCTCAATCCTCTCCAAGGCTTCAATGAAGACCTACCCTGCGGAGCTTCGCGAGCAGAACTTCGACTGGCTCAAGGATGCGGAGCGTCTCGGCGTCACTCAGAACTACTATGCTTCCGCTTCGGCTAACATCAAGAAAGTCAGCTTCCTCACCAGCCTCGACTGGTACGACGAGAACGGAACCCAGCGGGAATCCAGGTACAACAGGCTCTCCGGCAAAATCGAGGTCGGGGCAGAACTCGTCAAGGGCGTGAACCTCACTGCCCGCGTGAACTACACCCAGTCAAAGTCTGTCTCCGGTCACGGCCTCGGCTGCTATTATCAGCTTCCGTGGAACAACCCTTATGACGAGCGCACCGGCGAGTACATCTACATCGACTCCGCAGTGCGTCCGGACAACGGCAAGACATGGTATGGACGTGAGGCGAACAACCCTCTCTTCGCGTCTTCGAAGAACCCGAACCCGTACAACACTTCGAAGAGTTTCCTCGGCGACCTCCGCCTATCTTGGGACATCACCGACTATCTCCAGATTTCCACCACCAACCGCTACTCCGCCGACGACTCCTTCTACAAGAGCGTGACGACTCCGGAGGCCAAGAGCAAGACCTGGCCGGACGGACAGCTTAGCCAGGGGCTGACTTGGGGCCACTCTTTCGGGACTACGAACATACTCAAATACTACGACACCTTTAACGGCACCCACAGCGTCAACGCCCTCCTCGGACACGAATACGGCTACAGCAGCTACGAGTATATGAATGTGGTCACTTCCGGTCTCAAAAACGGAATGCAGGTGCTCAACGGTACGAAACCGGAGAATATCTATGGCACCAAGACCGAGACTGCCTCATGGTCGCTCTTCGCTCAGGCGCAGTACTCCTACAAGGAGCGTTACTTCTTCAACGCCACTTTCCGTGCCGATGCTTCCTCTGTCTTCGCCCCGAAGAATAAGGTCGGTTACTTCCCGGCCGGTTCCTTCGCATGGCTCGCCTCCAACGAGGAGTTCATGCAGAGGCAGGACGTTGTCTCGTTCTTGAAACTCCGCGCAAGCTATGGCCTCACCGGTAACTCCAACATCGGATCGTACAAATATCTCGATATCTACGGATTCAACGAACGCCTTCAGTATCAGGGCGTCCAAGGTGCATATCCGGAGACGGTCGCAAACCCTTACCTCCATTGGGAGACTGCCGTGATGAGGAACGTCGGACTCGACATCTCGTTCCGTAACTTCCTCACCGTCAACCTCGATGTTTACGGCAACCTCAATAAGGACCTTCTCCTTGACGTTCCTCTCGCCCTCAGTTCGGGTTTCTCCCGCAGGACCGAGAATGTCGGCAAGATCCGTAACATGGGAGTTGAACTCACCCTCACTTCGAACAACTTCAACCGCAAGAACTTCAAGTGGACAACATCCCTCAATCTCGGGCACAACAAGAACACCGTCGTCTATCTTCCGAACCATGAGGACATCGTGGCCTCAAGTTCACAGGGCAATCAGATCTATCGCGAGGGCGAGCCTCTCTACAGCTGGTACATGCCTAAGTGGCTGGGAGTTGACTCCGAAACCGGTGCCCCTCTCTGGGAACACCTCATCAAGGACGAGAATGGCAACGTCATCGGTACGGAACCTACAAGCAAACTCGACCTCACCAACGACAACCAGATTGTCGGTAACGCGCAGCCTATCCTTGTCGGCGGTCTCCTCAATACATTCAATGTCTATGGTGTCGAAATCAGCGCAAACCTTCAGTTCAACTACGGCAACAAGGTCTTCAATGACTCACGCCGCTACGTCGACTCAGATGGTGCCTACATCGACTACAACTTCATGTCTCTCGACAACGGACTCGGCTGGAGCCGTTGGACGCAGCCGGGCGACAATGCAACCCATCCGAGGGCAAGGCTCGGCGGAAACCGCCTCTCCAACGAGGTTACCTCACGTTATCTTGAGGACGGCAGCTACCTTCGAATCAAGAACATAACTGTCAGCTATCCGCTCCCTGCAAATGTGCTGAGGAAGATGCACCTCCAGAGCTTCAGGATTTTCCTCTCAGGAGACAACCTCTACACGTTCACCAAGTTCTCCGGAATGGACCCTGAGGTCGGCGTGAAGGGACTCTTCAGCTACAACTATCCGGTTTCCCGCGTGTTCTCGCTCGGAATTGATGTCAAATTTTAATCGAATGCAGATATGAAAAAGTATATATTACTGATTCTCACCGCCTTTGCTTTGACATCCTGCAATCTTGACTTCTTCCCGTACGACAAGGTTTCGTCCGGGAGCATGCAGAACGTCGAGAACGCCGGCATTGCAACAGATGGAAACTACGCCCTTTTTAAGGCAGCACTTGACTATGGTGGATTCTTCACGGTGGGAAACACCTACGTCCGCCACTACTTCCAGCTCAACGAGTACAAGGGCGACAACACCCTCATGTCCGGAAAGAGCACGGACCCTCTGTTCCTCGACGCCACTCTTGACGACTCGGCGTCCGACACCAACACCGAATACTTCTGGTTCGTCTCCTACAAGATATGCTACGCCACATCTGTACTCATCAATATGATACCTGACGACACCGATGACGCTGAGCTCCGCCATATCAAGGGCGAGAACCTCACAATGAGGGCCTTCGCTCACATGGGCCTCTGTCAAGTTTTCGCCAATCCTTATGTCTGGGACGAAGGTTCTTCTCCAGGAGTGATCATCAACACCGGAGAGAGCGGCACCACCCGCGCCACCGTGAAGCAGGTCTACGACCAGGTGGAGGCTGACCTAAAGGAGGCCATCGCCTGCATGGACGGCGGCACAAGGCGTGGCAACAACGGCTACATCTGCAAGGCCACCGCACAGGGTCTCCTCGCGCGTCTCTATCTCTACGAGGGACGCGACCAGGACTGCATCAACATGGTGGACGAGATGCTTGCCGGGGCTGACCCGTCTTCAATGCTCGATCCGGACTACGAGCACCTCTTCCAGTTTTCCAAGGAGTCCAAGGAAGTTCTCTGGTGCATCGGTCTCATCGACAACACTACCGACATTGCCGGAGAGTCTGCCGTACTCGGCTCGATGTACTGGTGCCAGGGCGACCCGGGCGACGGTTCCGGCTGGGCTGAAATCTATTGGTCACAGCCGCTCATCGACCTTTTTGAGAGGTATCCTGGCGATCAGCGCATCGCGACCATGCGTGATCAGATGCACAAGTCCAAGACCGGGGCTCAGATGATTTACTGGCCGATTCCGACCGGAGACGCCTTCTACGAGAACAACATCGACCGCGACCCTGTCTACGACGCGACAACTGGCAAGTGGACCTGCAAAGAAATCTGGTTCGAGGACAAGACCACGGTCGACAAGGACGGAAATGAGCAGGTGGAGTCTATCGAACATTCTGTGCAGCACACTGTTGAGACAGAACTTGTCAATGGCTACAAGAAATATTGGATAACAAAGCGTGATGGTGAAAAGCAGTATGTGACTGTGACCGATTCAATGGGATGCCGCATCGGCGGTGGCGGAAACGTCTACCCGCTGAACTACATGAAGAAGTTTTCATGTCAGGAAGGCAAGCTCACGAACCTCGGTTCTCCGGCCGTCATCCGTTGGGCTGAACTTATTCTCGACCGTGCCGAGGCTTATGCGCATCTCGGACAGGATCAGAAGGCTCTCGATGATGTGAATGTCATCAGAAAGCGTGCGGGGCTTGCTGACGAGGCCATGTTCTCGACCGGAAACTATGCGGAGCGTGGCTACGCGAGCGTGCTTGACGTCGTTCTTGATGAGCGTCGCCTTGAACTCTGCTTCGAGGGCTTCCGTGTCTTCGATCTCCAGAGGAACAAGAAACAGCTTGACCGCCGCTATGCCGGACGTCAGCCGTGGGAGGTTCTGGAGTATAACGACACCCGTCTCAAATACCAGATTCCGGTGAAGGAAATCCTCGTGACCGGCATCGAGCAGAATCCCCGGTAACTCGCAGGCTTCACTCAGTGACAGATAAAAACTAAAGAAAACAACAAAACGATGAAATCAAACAGCACATTCGGCCTCGCCAGACTATTCGCCGCATTCGCTGCGGCAATTATGCTTTTGGCTGTCCCAAGCTGTGAGAAGGCTCAGCCGGAGGAGGGGGAACAGCCCCTTCCTCCGATTACCCCTCTCCCGCAGCCGGAACTCCCGGAGGAAGTGGAGGACAACTATGATGAGACAAAGATACTCTCCCATGTCCAGGAATTCTCTTTCTTCGACAAACTTGAGGCTCTCCCTCACGAAGAGACGAAATTCGAGCGCGGTGCCAAGGTCACCAAGTTTGCATCCGACGCAGACTACATCTACGGCTATGTGGAGGTGAACACCGCCGATCGCGACAAGTGGCAGGAACGCACCAACATCCTCAACAACCTCGGCGTCTGGATTGACAAGGACGACAAGCGCGAAGGTCAGGGCGGCGGATGGTTCCTCTGCAACTACAAGGGCTTCGAACTTCTTCTCCGCGGCAAGTGTGCCACGGCATACGAACCGACAGTCTGGAATCCTCAGGCAAGCGATGTATCCAAAGGCGGCGATAACTTCGGGAACACCATCTCCAGCATGGAAGAATGGACCAACATCGGCACCGGCAAGGGCGACTTCACTGACGGCATTTTCCGCTACACCTTCACCATCGACCGCACACGCCTCGAACTCAAGGGGCTTGAGGAAATCGGCATCGGTGTCACCTTCGATGAGGGCGGAATGAACGACTACGCAATTATCCCGGACCGTTCAGGCTTCCGGATAAAATTGAATAATTAACAATATAATTTG
>ERZ1026848.1394-NODE-1394-length-12829-cov-6.674808_pt1 | contig 12829 bp, 11 predicted proteins | sample MGYA00380154_ERZ1026848 | MGnify/ENA primary metagenome ERZ1026848 (study PRJEB33269, sample SAMEA4719790) | human gut metagenome | biome: human-associated habitat; feature: organic feature; material: feces | place: Cameroon | collected 2013-10 ...
TCTGGCGTTACTTCAGCTGGACCAACCAGACCCTCGCCATGATCGTTCTGTGGGCCGCTTCCATGTACCTCTTCTATGATAAGAAGAACTACTGGATCACCGCCGTTCCCGCGACCTTCATGAGCGCCGTGTCCGTGACCTACTTCCTGCTGGGCAACGAGTGCCTCGGCCAGTTCCTCAACAGCAAGACGGCCGACGGTGCTACCGTTTACAACACTGCCGTTGCTTACCCCATCGGCATCATCGCTGCCGCCCTGTTCCTTGGCATCTTCCTGTATACCATCAAGAAGCGCCACACCGAGCCTCACTACGAGACGCTGCACAAGTAAACCATTCGCAGAGCGGTGGGAGAATGCTCTCCCACCGCTTTTTTCAAATTTCGGGAGGTACCGTTATGATGTTTGCACCCGTGCGCCTTGGCGAGACGAGCATTGAAGCAAGCGAGCTCGCTGCGGACAAAAAGTCCTGCAAGCGCTTCGGACCCTGCGGCGTAGGGGAAAAGGCGCTGTATCTCAATAGCTTCCTGATCGACCGGCGCTGCTATGTCGCGCTTTCCTCGGTGCAGCGCGTTTTCAAGCGCGTGGCGCTGAGCAAAGGCGGCTTTTCCGGGCAAGGCGTGTTCGGCTCGATCCCCTATCTCGTTGTGCAGTATGACAACGGGCAGGAAAAGCAGTGCACCTTCAAGCGCGAGGAGGACGTGGACGAGATGCTCGCCTGTATCAGCGCTGCGCATCCCGAGATCCCGACGCTCAGCGTAGGCGGCGAGCAGCGCTTGCAGGCCAAAGCGGAGCAGGAGGCCAAGCGCTATTGCAAGGAGCTTTCACCGCAGGCGCTCTCTGCCCGCGAAACGCTCGAGCAGGCGGAGACCTTCCTCTCCGGCTACCCCGAAATGACCAAGACGCTCGCGCTCGCGGCCAAGGCCAAGCGCGTCAATGAGCGCACCAATCCCGCCTACCGCTGGGTGGCGCTGGCCATCGTGCTGGCGGGCGCGGCATCGCTCGTCTACGGCATCATCTCCTGGCGCAGCGGCGGCGATTTCGGCGTGTACTTTGCGCTCTTCGGCTTTGCGGCAGTGTTCTTCTTCTCCGGCGCGCACGTGCTGCCCACGGCGAAAAACAACCGCAGCGCGGTCGAGCGCGCGTGGACGCAGGCGGTCGATGCGATGGAAAACATCCTGCCCGAGGATTTCCCGCTGCCCGCGCGCTATGCGCATCCCATCGTGGCAAGGCGCATGATCCGCATCCTGCGCGAGGGCCGCGCCCAGAGCATTGCGGAGGCGCTGGACGTCCTCAAGTCCGACCTCAAGGCACTTACCGCCGACGTGCAGGTCGAGCAGGAGGAATACGACGAGGTCGTGGTCATTAAGCCCCTGTTCCTCGTGAGCGATTATCAGTAAAATGAAGAAAAAACGAATGTCAGGCGAGGCTTGACATTCGTTTTTTCTTGTGTTATCATCCCTTTTGCTCGCTCGGAGGGCGCGTTGTTCACGGAAACAACAGCCGGATAAGGCGCAGGCTGGAATGCCTGTTCCTTGTCCGTTTTTTTTGTTTTTAGGAGGGATTGCGATATGGACCTTTTGACCGGAAAGATCCGCTCACTTTATTTGAAATACCTGTCGGCGGCGTTCGGCAGCGCCCTGATCTCCAGCATCTACGGCATCGTCGATATGGCGATGGTGGGGCAGTATCAGGGACCCGACGGCACGGCGGCGCTGGCCGTGGTCGCGCCCGTCTGGAACATCATCTACAGCCTCGGCCTTCTTATGGGCATCGGCGGCAGTGTCATCTTCAGCACAAAGCGTGGCAGCGGCATGAACGGCGACGGCGAGGACAACCAGTAATTTCACCGCCTCGGTCATCGGCTCGGTGCTTCTGGCGGCCCTTGCGTGGATCGGCCTGCTTCTCTTTGAGCGCCCGCTTTTGACATTTTTCGGCGCGGACGAGACGCTCCTTGTCCTCGCGCAGCGGTATATGACGCCGGTCAAGGCCGTGTTCCCGCTGTTTCTTTTCAATCAGATGCTCGCAGCATTTCTGCGCAACGATGGCGCGCCCGCGCTTGCGACGATCGCTGTGCTGTCGGGCGGCATTTTCAATGTGTTCGGCGACTGGTTTTTCGTCTTCCCGTGCGATATGGGCGTTTACGGCGCGGGACTTGCCACGGCCATCGGCTCGGCGATATCCTTCCTTGTGATGCTGACGCATTTTCTGAGTAAGCGAAACACGCTGCGCCTCGTGTGTCCGCGCGCTGCTGCAAAAGCTGGGGAAAATCACCGTTACGGGTTTTTCGAGCTTTTTCATCGACGTGGCGATGGGCATTCTGACAGTGCTCTTTAACCGCCAGATCATGAAGTACCTTGGCTCCAATGCGCTCGCCATCTATGGTCCCATCATCAACGTGAGTACCTTTGTCCAGTGCTGCGCGTACAGCGTCGGTCAGGCCGCGCAGCCCATCATTTCGACGAATTACGGCGCGGGCAAAGCCTCGCGCATCCGCGAGACGCTGCGCTGCGCCCTGTGGACGACGGCCTTTTTCGCCCTCTTCTGGACGGCGCTGAGCGAGGCGTGTCCCAACCTCTACATCCGCATCTTCATGAGCCCGACAGAGGAAATTTTGGCGATGGCGCCCGCCATCATCCGCACGTACGCCGTCTCGTTTTTGCTGCTGCCGTTCAATATCTTCTCGACCTATTACTTCCGGGCAATTCTGCGGCCGAGGGCAGCCTTTGTGGTGTCGGTGGCGCGCGGGCTCGTCATCAGCGGCGTTCTTATCCTGACGCTGCCGCTCATCGCGGGCGCGGATTCGATCTGGCTTGCCATGCCCGTCACGGAGCTCGTAACAGCATTCTACGCCGCGGCGCACATCAAAAAGGACACCGCCGCGCTGCCGTCCTCCCGATGACCGCGGGACGATAGAAGTACCTCCATCCCCCTGCCGGGGGCAGAGAAACGGCGCGGGAGCAGGCTTACCTTCAGGCGTGCTCCTGTTCATATTCCCGGATCACCCGCAAGAAGGCCTCGCCATAGCGCGCGGCCTTCTTTGCGCCCACGCCCGAGACCTCGAGCAGCTCCGGCATCGAGCGGGGAGCCTTGTCCGCCATGTCGGTGAGCGTTGCGTTGGAAAAGATGACGTAGGCCGGCACGCTCTCGCGTTTTGCGAGCTCCGCGCGTTGGGCGCGAAGCGCCGCGTAAAGGCCGCTTTCCTCGAACTCGTCCGAAAATGCACCGCGCAGGCGCTTCTTCTCTGCCTGCGTCTCGATCCGCCTGCGCATCAGCACGCATTCGCCGTCAAAGAGCACGGCGGATGCTTTTTTTGTGGGCCTGAGCGTCGAATAGTGCTGGTCGACCTCGAGATATCCCGCGGATTCGAGGTATTCAATGTACCGCTCGATGACGCTCGGCGATGTCTTGTCCATCAGCCCGTAGGTCGACAGGCTTGCAAGGCCGAGCGACAGCAGCCGCTGCTCGCGGCTGCCGCGCAGCACCTGAATGATGAGCGTTTTGCCGACATAATAGCCGAGCCGCTCGCGGATGCGCATGACGCAGGATAGGATCATCTGCGCCGAACGCGTGATGTCCTCGGTCTGGTAAGTCGCTTTACAGTTCGAGCAGTTGCCGCAACTCGCGGGATGCATCTGGCCGAAGTAGTCGAGCAGCCTGCCGCGCAGACAGTCGACGGATTTACAGTAACCCGTCATGGCCCGCAGACGCTCGTAGTCGCGCTTGCGCACGAGTGCGGCGTCCTCCTCCGAAAGCTGCTCCGCGCTGCCGTTTTCGATGAGAAAACGTGCGGTCTCCACGTCGGCCGGGGCAAAGAGGAGAATGCAGTCGGCGTTTTCGCCGTCACGTCCGGCGCGCCCCGCCTCCTGATAGTAGGCCTCGAGGCTCTTTGGCATATTATAATGAATGACGAAGCTGACGTTCGACTTGTCGATGCCCATGCCGAAGGCGTTTGTTGCGACCATGACAGTTTTGCGGTCGAACTGAAAATCGTCCTGATTCTGCCGCCGTTCCTCATCCGAGAGACCCGCGTGGTAGCGCGTGGCGGCGATGCCGCGGTCACATAGGCTCTCGCATACGCGCTCGACCGCCGCGCGCGTCGCGCAGTAGACGATGCCGCTTTTGTCCCGCCGCTCGTCGATGAGCGCGGCAAGGGTGGAGGACTTGTTTTTGGGGCGGCGAACGTCAAAATAGAGATTCGGGCGGTCAAAGCCGGTCACGATGCGGTAGGGGTCTTCCAGCTGCAAAAGCCGCAGGATATCCGACTGCACCTGCTTTGTCGCCGTGGCGGTGTAGGCCGCGACGATGGGACGGCGCGGCAGGGCGTTGACAAAGTCGACAATGCCGAGGTAGCTCGGGCGGAAGTCCTGTCCCCACTGCGAAATGCAGTGCGCCTCATCCACTGCAAGGAACGATACGTCCATCTCCTGCATCAGAAAGAGAAAGCTGATCGTCTCCAGCCGTTCGGGTGCGACATAGATGAGCTTGTAGGTGCCCTTGCGCGTGCGGGCGTAGACCGTCCGGATCTGCTCGGGAGTCAGCGAGCTGTTGATGTACGCGGCGGGGACGCCCACACTCTTGAGCGCCGCGACCTGATCCTTCATCAGAGAAATGAGCGGCGAGACGACGAGCGTGATGCCCGACAGGAGCAGCGCGGGGATCTGATAGCAGAGCGACTTGCCGCCGCCCGTCGGCATGACGCAAAGCGCGTCGCGCCCGGAGAGGATGGCGTCGATAAGCGCCTCCTGTCCCGCGCGAAACGCGGTGTGCCCGTAATACTGTTTTAAGATGCTGTATTTATCCATGAAAGCTCCCGTTTCTGTTTTTGTTACCCATTGATGTTACCGCAAGAGCGAGAAATTGTCCACGGTGATCTGCGTGCTTTTTGCGCTTTTCGATGAAGCGCACGGGAAAAGAGCAAAAATGCCGTTTGACGAATGCAAAAAAACATGGTATCATCACGCTGTTCCCGGAAAGATACGCTCTGACCGGCGGACAGCAAAATTCATCTTACCGTTCTGGCGGCAAGGACACGTTCCGAGCCTTAAGAAGAGGGGAAGCGGGATGCGGCGCGAGCCGGGTCCGGACATTGTTATTTCCATCCCTTCTGCCAAGCGGCAGGAGGGATGCTCTATTTTTTGAGGAGGGGACGCATATGGAAACGCGTGTTGCTGTGCTGGCGGTCATCGTCCGCGAGGGAAGCTCCGTCCAGCCGCTCAACGAGCTGCTGCATCAATACGGGCAGTACATCATTGGGCGCATGGGTGTGCCGTACCGCGAAAGAGGCGTGAACATCATCAGCGTGGCGCTCGATGCGCCGGGCGATGTGATCTCAGCGCTCTCGGGCAAGCTCGGCCGGCTCGACGGCATCACGGCGAAGACCGTCTACGCCCCCGAACGCAGCATCGGAAAGGAAGGAAACCAATGAAAAAGAACCTCAAAAGCATTTTGACTCTGTGCCTGACGCTCACGCTCGTCTTTTCGCTCGCGGCCTGCGGGCAGAAGGCGGAGGAAACGCCGGACGGTGCGCAGGATGACCAGCAGACCGAACAGACCGAATTTTCCCCCGCAAGCTACTCCATCGCCGCGCTCAAAGGCCCCACGGCCATGGGCCTTGTCAAGCTGATGCAGGACAGCGAGAGCGGCGAGACGAGCGGCAATGACTATACCTTTACCCTTGCGGGCTCTGCCGACGAAGTGACGCCCGCGCTGATCAAGGGCGAGCTTGACATGGCCTGCGTGCCCGCAAACCTCGCCGCCGTGCTCTACGGCAAGACCGAGGGCGCGGTCGAGGTGCTGGCCGTCAACACGCTCGGCGTGCTCTACATCGTGGAGAACGGCGAGAGCGTGCAGTCCATTGCCGATCTCAAGGGCCAGACCATCGTGGCCGCGGGCAAGGGCTCCACGCCCGAATACGCCCTGCGCTACCTTCTGAGCGAGAACGGCATCGCCCCCGACAGCGACGTGACGATCGACTGGAAGAGCGAGCACAGCGAGTGCGTTGCGGCGCTGGCGAGCGGTCAGGCGACCATCGCGCTGTTGCCGCAGCCATTTGTCACCGTGGCGCAGAGCAAGATCGAGGGGCTGCGCATGGCGCTTGACCTGAACGCCGAATGGGATGCGCTCGATAACGGCTCGGGCCTCATCACGGGCGTGATCGTCGCCCGCCGCGAGGTCGTGGAGGAAAATCCCGCGGCCGTGAATGAATTCCTGAAGGAATACGCCGCGAGCGTTGACTGGGTGAATACCAATACCGCGGACGCCGCCGCGCTCATCGGCGAGTACGGCATCGTGGACGCCGCCGTTGCGGAAAAGGCGCTGCCCTACTGCAACATCGTCTGCCTGACGGGGGCGGACCTTCTTGAAGCGCTGCCCGGCTATTTAGAGGTGCTCTACAATGCGGACCCTGCCGCCGTCGGCGGTGAGATGCCGGACAACAGCTTCTATTTCGCGTGATCTTTCAGCGGCGGGCGCTGCCCCGCCGCTGACCGTTTAGAGGGGAGGGGATAGACATGAAGCGAAGACCGCAGAAGATCCGCGTGTGGGCGGCCGCTTTCTGGCTGCTCGTCTGGCAGGGCGCGGCGATGGCGCTGCGCGCGCTCTATCCGCATGGTGCGCTGCTGCTCGCATCCCCTCTCTCTGCGCTCGAACGGCTCTTCACGCTTGCGGGGACGGCAGCGTTCTGGCGGGCGGTGCTCGCTTCGGCCGCGCATATTTTAGGGGGCTTTCTGCTCTCATGTGCGCTGGCGGTCGTGCTGGCGGCGCTCTCGGCGCGCTTTTCCTGCGTGGAGGAACTGCTTGCGCCGCTCGTCGCGGTCATCAAGGCCGTGCCGGTCGCATCGTTCATCATCCTTGCGCTCGTGTGGCTCGACAGCCGCAGCCTTGCGTTCTTCATCTCCGCGCTGATGGTCTTCCCGCCGGTGTATCTGAATGTTCTGGAGGGGGTGCGCCACGCGGATGCGTCGCTTTTGGAGATGGCGCGGGTCTTTCGCGTGCCGTTTTCGCGTACGCTGCGCGGCATTTACCTGCCGCAGGTGCTGCCGTATTTCCGCTCGGCGGTCAGTGTGGCGCTGGGCCTGTGCTGGAAGGCGGGCACGGCGGCGGAGGTCATCGGTCTGAGCGGCGGCACCATTGGCGAACGGCTCTACACGGCGAAGGTGTACTTCCAGACGCCGGACCTCTTCGCGTGGACGGCAGTCATCGTGCTGCTGTCGGTCGGCTTTGAAAAGCTGTTCCTCCTTGCGGTGGACAGCCTGACGGAAAGGGTCGGTGCATAATGGAGCTTGTCGTAACAGATCTCAAAAAGTCCTACGACGGCCGGCCGGTGCTGGACGGCTTGTCCTTCACCGCGCCCGTGGGATTGACGCGCATCGTCGGCGACTCCGGCATCGGCAAAACGACGCTGCTGCGCATCCTGCTGGGGCTGGAGGCGCCGGACAGCGGCACAGCCGCACCGAAGGACCTCCGCTGGGCGGCGGTCTTTCAGGAGGACCGCCTGCTCGAGCACCTGGACGCTGCGGGAAACCTCCGCTTCGCGATCGGCGCGGCGTATGACGGGAAAAAAGCGGCGTCGCTGCTCGAAGCGCTTGGCCTCGGCGCTGTCGGCAGCAAGCGCGTGCGCGACTTCTCGGGCGGCATGAAGCGCCGCCTCGCCCTCGCGCGGGCGCTGCTCGCGCCCTGCGACGCGCTCGCGCTCGACGAGCCCTTCACGGGACTCGACGCGGGAAACCGCGATATCGCGCTTTCGTGCATCCTGCGCGCGGCGGAGAAGAAGATCGTCCTGCTCGCCGCGCACGAAGCGCTCGATCTGCCGGACGCGCACACCGTACAGATGTAAAAATTCTCCCCTTCGCATCGCGGAGGGGAGAATTTTGCTGTTTCCATGGAAAAAATGCGCCCCCTGCCGAAAGACAGGGGGCGCATTGCGCTGCTTGCTTTTTACTTGGTGGCCGCCAGATGGATGTAGCGGGCGAACATCGCGGACACCTGGGCGCGGGTGGCCTGACCCTGCGGGTTCAGCAGGCCGTCCATGCCGTTGATGATGCCGTTGTTCACGCACCACTGCATCGCGTCGTGGGCGTACTCGCTCACGGAGGACGCATCCGCGAAGCTCAGGCTGCCGCTCACGGCCGGGGAGCCGAAGTAGCGGTACAGCATCGCGGCGAGCTGCTCGCGGGTCACGGTGCCGTTCGGGTCGGTGCCGTCGGACACGCCGTTGGTGACGGCCCACGCACAGCCCTTGTCGTACCAGTTCGCGCCGCCGTCGGTGCTCTCACCGGCAAGACGGGCGAGGACCGTGACGACCATGCCGCGCGTCGTGGCGGACTCGGGGGAGAAGGTCTGCGGGGCGGTGCCGGTGAACAGCTCACGGGCGGAGACAAAGTCCACGTCGGACTCGGCCCAGTGGCCGACGGTATCGGAGAAGTCCTTGTCGTTGTTCACGATCTTGATCTGGGCGCTGCCCTTAACGCCGAGGACCACGCCGTCCTTGGTGACGACGGAGGTCTTGATGATCTCCTCCGTGCCGTCGGGGTTGACCTTGATGGCCACGGTGCCCTGCTGGGCGTTGGTCACGGGGATGACGACGGAGACCTCGCCGGCGCTCGCGGGAACGCTGAGCTTGATGACGGGCGCGGCGGCGGGGGACGCGGCGGGCGCGACGCTCACGGGCGCGGCGACAGGCTCGTTCTTCTTCGCGGCGGCGCTGACGTCAGCGGCGGAGATGCTGGCGCTGATCTCGCTGTTGCCGTTTGCGTCCGTCTTGACCGTGCCGACAGAGCCGCCCGCGGTCTTGTTCGTCTCGGTCACGGAGCCGTCCTTCTTAGTCTCGATCGTGGTGGTGGAGCCGTCGGGGTTCTTCGTGGTCTCGGTCACGGTGCCGGTGGTCTTATCGGTCGTGGTGGTCGTGGTGGAGCCGTCGGGATTCTTGGTCGTGGTGGAGGAACTGTTGTTATTGTTGCCCGGCGTCACGGGAACGGGGTAATAGACGGTGTAGGTGCTGTTATCGCTGTTCTTGTAGGAGACATAGCCGGGAGCGAGAGCGCTCGAGGGGTCGCTCGTATACACGCCGGCAGTCAGGTTGGCCTTTTCACCGACGACGAACTTGGTATCACTGTCCTTGCGGGCGATGTGGGTATCGGCGACATAAGCGGTGGGGTTGACGGAATAGGTGCCGCCGGTGAGGGAAAGCGTGCCGCCGGTCTTGACGATATCGCCGGTAAATGTACCGCCGGAGATGCTGACATCACTGAACTGACTGCGAACATAAAGCGTACCGGTGAACGTGCCGTTGGTAATTGTCAGCTTGCCGGGGTCGTGCGTTGCATCGCAGCCGCAGTTGTCAATGGAATACAGAGAGTCAGCGGTGAATGTACCGCCGTTCACAGCGGCCGTTCCGTGATTCTGGAATGCGGCCTGCGTATAGTTGGTGAACGTGCCGCCGTTGATGGTCAAAACAGCGTCATCATCATTCTTGATGGTATTGAGACCGCCCTTGAACGAACCACCGTTGATGGTCAGAACTGCGCCGCCTTCCGGGACAGCAGGCTCTTTATTGGGCTGACCAGCAGTATTAGCATTCTGCCAGCCGTTTGCGATAAGGCTGGAATACTTGCCGGACGTACCACCGTTTGCAGTGCCGTCCTGCTGGACGGTGACACCAGCGTTGATGGTCATGGTGCCGAAATTCTTCAGGGTGTAATAGCTGTTGCCGCCGTTTACATTGGGAGCAGAACCGGCTTCATGGCTGCGGTCGAACGTACCGCCATTCAGAGTGGCGGTCGCACCAGTGTTGTTATAGAGCGCAGCCTTAGCATGAGTGATGTTATCGACCGTGCCGCTGCCGGTAACAGTCAGGTTGCCGTTATTGGTAATGGTGTGGCCGCTGGCATTGGTCAGCTTGTGGCCATTCAGGTCAAGGGTGATGGTCTTGCCCGCGGGGATGGTGACATTTTCAGTGGTATCTTTCAATAGGGTTACGGTAGTATTATCGGCTGCCGTAACTGCATCGGCGAGGGTCTTGTAACCGGTACTGCCGATTGCGGCAATGATATCAGAATTAAAAACAGGTACATCGTCAATCACCAGCTTGCCGGTCGTATTGGGAACAAAGCGACCGTACAAATTAGACTGACCATCAGGAAAGGTCTTGCCGGTCTGGGTCAGGGTATTATTGCTTTCAGTAGTGTTAGCAATGCTAATTTCACCAACATTAGCCGTACCCACAACCACGCCAACACGCCAGCCGCCGTTATCGGTGGAGTTCAGCGTGCAGTTGGTCACCGCATTGCTATTAAAGGTGTGGAAGGTTGCGGGGTTGCAACCGGCGTGGCCGATGATGCCGCCAACAGAACCATTCGCAGTGATCTCCGTATTCTCTACGGAGCAGTTTTTAACCGTGATATAGGTATCAACCGGGCCGTCATTCTTCTTGTTATAGCCGGAAGTCCAGCCAATCAAGCCGCCGACACGAGCGCCGCCGGTGCTGGTGATCTTACTATCAGTCAGATGGCAGTTATCCAGTTCAATCTTAGGCATCGAATCAACATCGTTGATAAATGCGCCGATTCCTTGATTGCTTGTAGTATCGTTGATTTTAACACCGGTCAAAGTCAAATTCTTGATCACAATTCCCGATGTTCCAGCAAAGCCACCGGCAAACAGCGGGGCGTTCAGGCCGGTGATAGCGTGGTTGTTGCCTTCAATGGTGACGATACCTGCACCATGATAGCCATCAACCTTAAGAGAAGTCCAGCTATAATCGGTCAGGTTATAATCCTTGTCAAGCGTAACGGTAACATTGCCCGAACTGGCTTCACCTGCCTTAACATCGGAAAAAAGTTTCTTCAGTGCGTCACCGTCAGATACCGCTCCGTCTTCCGCCATGGCCGACACCGGCAGAAGCGTCAGCACCATGCACAGCGCCAACAATACGGAACACAATTTTCTCTTCATTTGAAGTCCTCCTCTTATTTCTATCGTTTTCCGCGGCTCCCCGCGGTTGGTCTACATGAAAAAAGCCCCCCGCACAGCAAAACGGGAGACAGACGCGCCCACGCGCGAAAAACGGGCAACCGGCTGTCATAACACGCTCCCGCAGGAGACGGGCATTAGACCCATTTGGCTTTGCGTCCCTGCCTTTCGGCAGGTTTGCCAGCTATTTTTTCCCGGCGGAAAACGACCGCTTTCCCCCCGGATATATCCGCATCATACCACGCTCATTGCGCAAAAGCAACCCCCAAAACCGCCTTTTTCAAACCTTTTAGCTAATAAAAATAGACAATGGTTGCCTGTTTGCGGGGAATATGGTATCATTATCGCGAAAAAACGGGAAAAGACCGAAAAACCGGGGAGGGAATGACCATGCAGGAGCTCCGCTGCCCCCACTGCGGGGAGGTATTTCAGGTGGACGAGACGGGCTATGCGCAGCTGGCCCGCCAGGTGCGCGACAGCGAATTCGACAAGGAGCTGCGCCGCCGCGAGCAGGAGCTGCTCGCCCGGCAGGAGAGCGAGCTGGACCTTGCGCGCCTGCGGCAGGAGCAGGCGTATCAGAAGACCCTGCGCGACAAGGACGAAGCGCTCGCGCAGAGCGCGCGCGAGGCCGAGCGCCTGCGCGAGCGGCTGGAGAGCAGCGAGACGGAGAAAAAGCTCGCCGTGGCCGAGGCCGTGCAGCGCCAGGCGCAGGCGCTGTCCGAGGGGGAGAAGCGCATTCTGACGCTGGAGAACGAGCTGGCCGCGCGCGAGACCGAGAGCCGCCTGAAGGAGAAGTCCCTGCAGGAGCAGTACGAGGAAAAGCTCAAAAGCAAGGACGAGCAGATCGAGTATTACAAGGACTTCAAGGCCCGCCAGTCGACGAAGATGATCGGCGAGAGTCTGGAGCAGCACTGCCTGACGCAGTTCAACACGCTGCGCATGACGGCCTTCCCGACGGCGTACTTTGAAAAGGACAACGACGCGCGCACGGGCAGCAAGGGGGACTTCATTTTCCGCGAATCGGACGAGAGCGGCACTGAATTTATTTCCATTATGTTCGAAATGAAAAATGAGGCCGACGCGACCGCGACGAAGCACAAAAATGAAGATTTTTTCAAGGAGCTGGACAAGGACCGACGCGAAAAGCACTGCGAGTACGCGGTGCTGGTGTCGCTGCTGGAGATCGACAACGAGCTGTACAACAACGGCATCGTGGATGTGTCGTACCGGTACGAGAAGATGTACGTCGTGCGGCCGCAGTTTTTCATCCCCATCATCACGCTGCTGCGCAACGCGGCGCTGCACTCGCTGCAATACCGCCGCGAGCTGGAGATCGTGAAAAACCAGCAGCTCGATATCCTGCACTTTGAGGAGAACATGAACGCCTTCAAGGAGGGCTTTGGCCGCAACTACCGCATCGCGAGCGAGAAATTCCGCACCGCCGTCGACGAGATCGACAAGACCATCACGCATTTGCAGAAGATCAAGGACGCGCTGCTCTCGTCGGAGAACAACCTGCGCCTTGCCAACAGCAAGGCCGAGGATCTGAGCATCAAGCGCCTGACGAAAAACGCGCCGTCCGTCAAGGCGCTGTTCGACGAACAGCGCGCGGCGCGCGAAACAGAGGAGCAGTAAAAAAAGCGGGGCGATGCCCCGCTTTTTTTATTTGCGCTTGGGCTTGGCCCAGCCCGCCTTGCGCTTGAAGTTCTTCGGCTTTTCGGCGGCTTTCGCCGCAGGCTTCCCGCCCTTCGGCGCGGCGCTTTTGCCGCCGTGCTGCGGCGCGCGGCCGTCGCCGTAGGGACGCACGAGGCACTTCGGCCCGTAGCCGATGAGGTCCTCGCGTCCGGCCTTTTTGAGCGCCT
>ERZ1026848.1400-NODE-1400-length-12812-cov-4.140942_pt1 | contig 12812 bp, 8 predicted proteins | sample MGYA00380154_ERZ1026848 | MGnify/ENA primary metagenome ERZ1026848 (study PRJEB33269, sample SAMEA4719790) | human gut metagenome | biome: human-associated habitat; feature: organic feature; material: feces | place: Cameroon | collected 2013-10 ...
GATTATGATATACTAATGGCGAATATGGTTTTTCGTGGCTGGTGATGGGAATTGCGTTTCATAAATAACTGGCAGTTAAATTGACCATCCAATCAAGTGAGAAGTTTGAGGTGAAGGCTCAGCGCATAAAATATGGAAGCGGCGCGGAGTTTTATATAAATCATGAATAGACTGTTTTATAAAATGAGAGGTATTGGGGCGCTATATGAATTGTGCGCCCCTTCCTCCACTCCTCACTCTTCACTCCTCACTCCTAACTCACATGAGGTGATACTATGACTTTTTTGAATCGACTGCGTTCCTCGCTCAAGAATGAGCGCGGGGCGTACATGGTCTTTTTCGCCATATTGATCCCGATCCTTTTCGGCTGTGCAGGGCTCGCGGTGGACCTCGGGAATGGCTTTGCCCGTCACGCGCGCCTGCAGAAGGCGGCGGATGCGGCGGTGCTTGCGGCGGCGTATGTGTATGACAAGGATGATGTGACTGACCTCAAGACGGTGGCGCATACGTACCTAGAGGCGAATTTATATGCCGACACTGCTATGAGGGATAACTATAAAATTGATAAGATTACCAAGCGCGTGTATGGCGATGGAACTGATGAGACGAAGGGGGTTCTCCTTTCTCTCTATGTATCACAGAATGTAGATACGACGTTTATGAGAATTTTGGGATTGCAGAAGATTCCAGTTAGTGTAGAGGCGACAGCGCGTCTTGTGCCTGATAGTCCGATTACAGGTGATCCAGGGGTTTTCGGATTTACTATGGTGGCTGGATATAGCGGACCTGTTGAGAACTCATGGGATTTGAATAAGAATGCTATTTATATCAATAGCGATAATGTGTATATTCATGGCAAGATGCATAGTAATGGACCGATTAGTATTGATCATAATAATAGTGGGGATAAGCGTTCTGTTTTCATTGAGAAAGGGGCATTTAGCTCTTCCGCCAAAACGGACTTAGAACTATGGTCAAATCGCAGAATCGTTGACTGGGAGCATGAAGATAATACTGGACCAAAGGATAATGGATTTTACAATAATGATACAATGTTACGCCCACGAGATCCGCCAAATAGGAATGACCCATTTATCTATAATCCGCCACCAGGACATCAAGATCCTGGATCGTGGGCTCATTTTAATCGTTTTGGTTATGATGATGGAACTAGTCAGGGACAAGACGTTTTAGCCTCGAATACATACGTGGATAAGATTATTAATATTGCAATGGAAAAGGACAATTCATCCGTAGAGAAAGTCTATCAGTATGTGGAAAAATATAGAAATGAATTTTCTTCAACTGGCGGATTGTATCGAAAGGATGAGTCATCATGTAAATCTGGAGAAGAAAGCATATATCTAGATACAGATGGTCACTACGATTCTGCGGGTTCAGGGCGTGGTTTTAGTGTGGAAAACGATAAACAGTACAAGGGACTTATTACCGATGGTGATATCACTGTGAAGTCAGGGAATTGTAATACGAGTTGGACTAATATGACGATCATTTCACTTCATGGGAATGTCACTGTCAATGCAAATGAAATGAATGATCGATTCAAAGCGATCATATATGCGCCGAACGGGTGTGTTCGCTACTATCATAAAGTGGATTTTGAAGGAAGTATTGTAGCCAAACATATCTATTCAGATGTGTGGGATCGCTCATTTTACTGGAATCCATTTCAGTTTGGGGATCATGGAGAGAGTGGTGACTCTGGCTCAAGTGGAACGACTGGCAGCGGCGGTGTGAAGCAAGTAAAACTTCATTCTAATGAAGATAAGGACTATTCTGGGATTGAAATCTCTATTTAGGGTAGTGCATAAAAAAGAGGGAAGCCTTGACAGGTTTCCCTCTTTTTGCGTGCTATTTGCCATGCATCACGAAATTATATATAAAAGTGTGATAGAAATCACGCTTATATATATAATTTCGTGATTCTACGTTTTTTCCATACCATACTATCAGAATTTCCTTTAACGGGAAGGGCTCCCTGAGCTCCGCTATGCATATAAGTCATGGTATAATTATAAAGAGAAACTTTGCCCGCTGTTTACGTGCTTTTTACGGGAGTGGGCTATCATTAAAAGGTATGCTTCTGCGTGTGACCTGTTTCATCGCGCACCAGCCAGGTACGCCCCGCGGGCTAACGCTGACGCTTCGCTTGAATGAGAAATGAAGGTGGCGGCGATGAGTATCTAGGGATTAGGGGTTGGGGATTAGGAGCAAGCGGTGATTGAAGTAGCGCAATTGGTACACGGATCGTTCTGCAAGGAAGATCTCTCGGCTACGCTCGAGATGACGGCGGGGCGAAGTGCTATCAAAACTCCGCGGCGCCTCATTATTTTCTGTGCCGCACCACCACTGCTCACTCCTCACTCCTAACTTTTACGTTTCATTTTTACGGATATATGGGATTACAAGATACCCGCTGTTTATAAAAGGAGGGCCACTTATGTCGGAACAAAAGCCGCTCATTTACGGTATCATTCACATCGGCTCGTCGAATCTGTCTCTTCGTATCGTGGAGTACAAGAATGTCAATGAAGTCCGTGTCATCGAGTCCGTGAGGAAGGATACGAACTTTGGCGAAGAGGTTTTCAATCATAAGAATCTGTCTTTTGCCTCGATCAGGAAGCTCTGCCGGATGCTGAATGGCTTGAAGCAGCTGCTGTCGGATTATCAGGTGAAGGTATATGCGGCGTATGCGACGGCGGTTTTCCGTGAGGCGGATAACTGCCGCTCGATCCTGGATCTGATCCGTGTGAAGACGGGATTCAATGTGCAGGTCGTGGATATGCCGCAGGAGATCTATTTCAAGCATTTCGGCCTTTCGTACCAGCTGAAGCAGTATAACCGCGCTGCGAATGAGCGTCTGGGGAAGAATTTCCTCTTCGTCGACATCACGTCGGGGTGCGTGGGGCTGACGGTGTGGGAGAAGGGCTCGCTCTGCTACCAGCACAATGTACACATCGGGACGCTCCGCCTTTTGGAGACGTTCACGACGAACCAGCGTGAGTCGCGCTATTTCCCGGAAGCGCTGGCGGAGTACATCCATGCGATCATGGAGCCGCTCTGGGTATCGATCAGAAAGTATGACATCGATACGGTCGTTCTCTCGGGCCGTGAGGCGAGGATCGTCGCGATGCTCTTACACCATGACCTTGACCAGCGGGATATCGCAGAGGTGAAGCCTCAGGAATTCGGCAAGGTGTATGACGAGGTGGGGAAATTCTCCACTTCGATGATCATGCAGAAGTATCACATCAGTGAGGCATGGGCGCTCACTGTCTCGCCGACGCTGCATATTTATCAGGAGATCCTGAATGCGATCCCTGTGAAGCATGTGGTCATGATGGGGATGACCTTCGTGCGCTCGGCATCGCTCTTCTATGGGGCGCAGAAGACGAATGATCCGGCACTTGCGTACATGCGCGCGCAGAATCTGGAGCTGACGCGCTCGATCGCGGCAGACTATTATTATGAACCGGTGCATGCGAAGGCGATGGAGCTCTACAGCAAAGTGATCGTGCAGGCCTTTGACCGCGGAAATGGGCTCAATGACCGGGATGAATTCCTGCTCCGCATGGCGATCATCCTGTACCAGATCGGGAAGTATGTGAATCTTTTGGGCTCGTCCATGCAGGCGTGGAATATGGTTCGCGGGACGGATATTTTCGGGATCTCCGACCGAGAGAAGGATATCGTGGCGTGCATCGTCTACTATGATCATAAGGGGATCCCGAATGATGACGATGAGCCATTCCGTATCCTGTCGGATGAGTCGAAGATGACGGCGCTGAAGCTGATATCCATCTTCCGTCTGGTCCGTGCGATGGATATGTCGAGGAAGCAGAAGCTGAAAGATCTTTCGGCACATATCTCGGGGGATGCGCTTGTCATCGAGTATGAATCGAGTGAGGATACGGCCCTGGAGACATGGCTGTTTAATAAAGAAAAGACAATGTTTGAAACGGTATTTGGCATGGAAGCCAAATTGGAGCGGAGGTAACTATGGACGTGCAGGATAGACATCAGCATTATTATCTGAACCGCGAGCTATCGTGGCTGCAGTTCAATCGCCGCGTACTGCAGGAGGCAGTGGATCCGAACAATCCCCTGCTGGAAAAATTGAAATTCCTCGCGATCACGAGTTCGAATCTGGATGAATTCTTCATGATCCGCGTGGCGGGGCTGAAGCACCAGAAGGAAAATGGCGTGAAGCGCCGTGACATCGCCCATATGACACCGGAGGAGCAGCTCGCGCAGATATCCGACACCTGCCAGAAGCTCGTCGCGCGCCAGTATCGTTTCCTCCATATGATCCTGTCCGAGCTTCGCACGGAAGGGCTCTATTTCATCCATCCGGAAGATGCGACAGAAGCGCAGAAGAAATGGATGGAGGACTATTTTGAACGGCAGGTATTCCCAGTCGTTACGCCGATGGCTGTCGACTCCTCGCATCCGTTCCCGTTCCTCGCTTCGAAGAGCCTCAATATCGCGATGCTGCTCGAAAGGAATGAGCGTGACCTTTCGCTGGATGAGGAAAATGATATCGATGTGAAGACGGCGATCGTACCGGTGCCATCGCTGCTCCCCCGTATTGTCCGCCTGCCGGATGATCCGGAAAAGAAGGGGCTCCATGACTTCGTTCTCTTGGAGCAGGTCATCCGTCACTTTGCTTCCCGTTTCTTCATCGGCTACGACCTCTTGGAAGCACATCCTTTCCGCATCACGCGTGACGCGGATCTTGCGATCGACGAAGAAGATGCACAGGATCTCGTCGTCGAGGTGGAGCGCCAGCTGAAAAAACGCCAGCGCGGGGAGGCCGTGCGTATCGAATTCGAAGCAGGCACCAGCCGCTTCATGCAGCGCTTCATGACGCAGGAGATGCACCTCGCGAAGGAGGATCTGTATGAGATCGATGGTCCCCTCGATATGACGATGTTCTTTTCCTTCTGCGGCATCAAGGGCTACGACCGTCTCCGCTATCCGGAAGCGCATCCGCATCGCCCCTGGTCCATGATCCAGCTCGAAAAGGATGGTCGAAAGAATATTTTCGAGATGATCCGTGAGAAAGATCTTCTCGTGCATCTGCCCTATGAATCCTTTGAAGACTCGGTCGTCAATTTCGTCGCTTCTGCTGCGGCTGACCCCGATGTCCTTGCTATCAAGCAGACCCTGTACCGCGTGGCTTCCTCCTCGCCGATCATTCAGGCGCTCGAAAAAGCAGCGCAGAACGGCAAGCAGGTCACTGTCCTCATGGAAGTCAAGGCGCGCTTTGATGAAGCGAATAACATCCTGATGGCCCGCCGTCTTGAAAAAGCAGGTGCGCATGTCATCTATGGCCTTGTCGGGCTCAAGACACACTCGAAGTGTACGCTCGTCATCCGCCGCGAAAAGGACGGCATCCGCCGCTATGTCCATGTCGCGACCGGCAACTACAATGCATCCACAGCCAAGCTCTACACGGATCTCGGCGTATTCACCTGCAATGACCAGTTCGGCAGCGATGCTTCTGCCTTCTTCAATCTGCTCTCCGGCTACTCTGATCCGCCGCTGTGGGACTCCTTCATCGTCGCGCCGATCAATCTCCGCCAGCGCTGCATGGAGCTCATCGACCGCGAGATCGCCTTCGCCAAGCAGGGCGAGCAGGCACACATGGTCGCCAAGATGAATTCCCTCCTCGATAAGGAGATCATAGATAAGCTCTACGAAGCTTCTCAGGCAGGCGTCAGGATCGAGCTCATCATCCGAGGGATCTGCGTACTCATCCCCGGCATTCCCGGCGTCAGCGACAACATCACGGTCAGAAGCCTTGTCGGTCGCTTCCTGGAGCACAGCCGTGTCTTCTGGTTCGCCAATGGCGGTCGTGAAGAGCTGTATATCGGCAGTGCGGACTGGATGCCAAGAAACCTCAATGACCGCGTCGAACTCATGATCCCTGTGCGCGACGCCGATCTCTGCCATCGTCTGAAGACCATGGTCAATATGGAGCTCGCGGACAATCAGAAAGCGCACATCATGCAGTCTGATGGCATGTGGAAAAAGGAGATCGCGCCTGCTGATAAAGTGGGCGCACAGGCTGAATTCCAGCGTATCGCGGAGAAGCGTGACCGCGAAGATGAAATGACCCTCGCGCAGAAAATGGAGCCCTACATGCCTGTCTTTGGAAAAAAAGAAAAGTAAAGAGGGAAAGAAAAAGTCGAAGCGAATGCTTCGGCTTTTTTCTTTGCCTGACCGGGAAATCCTGGGCATCCGATGCCAAATGACAGCGCGGAGTGCACGAACCTTTCGGGCCAAAGAGGGGATCGTTTTCTATAAAAGGAGATGGGGCGTATCAGGAAGATCAAACGGAAAGCCTCCCATACCACAAACGACCAAGCAGCGTCAAACTGTATCCTGCTGCGAAGCCTCCGCCACAGGGATCGGCTTTCGGATCAGGCTGTGCGTCTGATCCGAAAGCCGATCCTCTATTATCCACTTTTCCTTCTGCCATCTTCTCTTTTTGGGAAAGAATTGTAAATTTCAAGGATTTTGATAGGCAAATTTCCCACTTTACGAAAAAATGAGAAGAACGAAAGGTCAAAGATGGGACAAAGTTGGGCTATCTCGAATGAGAGATGAAGTCGGCTAGAGGTTGACAATCGGGCAGGGGGCGAAATGCATAAAATGCGAAAGAAACGATAACATGGGAGATAGACTGGTTCATAATTCGTTAATAATTCTCAAATGTCTATTGGGAAAATACAAGATTGACAATTGATTCAATGAATAATACTCGATAATATCTGATAAAAATAGTGATATGACAAAAAGCGCATCAAAGAATAGTATGCGATGTATACTGGATGATATGCAAGGAATATTCGATAGATACTGAATAAATGCGAGATGCTATTATTGTCAACATTGGAAAAATTGACAAAAAGTCTCTCTATGGTAGAATAACGGCCATAGGAGATGCATTTATGAAACCTTCAACGATGAATAAAGCGAAAAAAGTATTAGCATGTATATTGGCGGCGGCTGCCTTGGGAAGCCAGGTGGATCTTGCGGCAGCATCTTTGGATTTTCTGGGCGCAAGTCCTGCGAAGACTGTCACAGTATATGATGGGGCTCACAAGCAGGTCATTTCTACGGCAGCCTCCAATTTCAAGAATGTATTAAGCGACCTCAATGTATCACTGAAGGCGTATGACACATTCTGGACAAGCACGAAGGAGGTCACGAATGGCGCGGTCATCGTGGTGGAGCGGGCAGTGCCTGTTTCCATCATCGCGAATGGCAAGAAAAAGGTCGTCTATACGACGCAGCAGACGGTGCAGGGCGTGGTGAATGACGCGGGCTTCGACTGGAAGAAGATGATGCCGATCGAAGATGGTCTGATGCAGGTGAAGGAAGGCATGCAGATCCACGTCGTTCCGTATACCGCGCGGAAGGTCTTCCGCAAGGAGGCGATGCCGATCCACTATAATAAGTGGTACGATGGAAGCCTCGGGGAGGATCAGGAGGTCGTCGTACAGGAGGGAGTCCCGGGCGAACGGGAAGTGGAGATCGATGAATTCATTTCCGACGGCAAGGTCGTGAAGACGGTCATCGCGCATGCCAAAGTTCTCTCTGATGGCACGCCGGGCATCATGAAGACCGGCAAGGCAGAAGGGACGATGGGCTGGGTCGCCAATATGCATGCGAGCGCCTATCATCCGAGCGATGGAGGCGGCAGCGGCATCACTGCGACCGGTACACAGGCCGGTCACGGCACGGTGGCGGTCGATCCTTCCGTCATCCCGCTCGGTACGAATGTATTCATCCCGAACTATGGCCATGCTGTCGCAGCAGATACCGGCGGTGCGATCGTCGGTAACCGCATCGACCTCTGCATGGAGTCTTTCGAGGACTGCTATAACTTTGGCAGACAGAATATCGAGGTATTTGTCAATTATTAAGGGTTTGAGGTTCAGGGTTCAAGGTTCAGGGGTGTGGTGCGGCGCATAAAAATATAGAAGCGCCGCGATGTATAAATGAGGCGATGCCCGAAGGTAGTATTTAAGTCACTAGTCACCAGTCACTAGTCACTCGGCGCTCCTAATCACTAATCCCTAGCTACTCAACTCTGTGTTCAAGGTTCAGGGGTGCGGCGCATAACCATATAGAAGCGCCGCGATGTATAAATGGGGCGATGCCCGAAGGCAGCATTTCAGTGACCTTCGGGCATCGCCTTTTCTATTTTGCAGCGAAGCCGCTACCACAACCCCGAACCCCGAAGTGTGAAAGCAGGGATGAGTAGCCAGGGATTAGTGACTGGTGACTAGGAGACTAGAAGACTAGGAGACATCAGACTCACGTATCGTCATTTCGAGCGAAGCGAGAAATCTCCCTTGCAGACGGATAAATGATGGGTGTGAGAAAACAGAAATACGAAGCACCAAGGCGTCGTTTCCCTGCCAGTGCCAATGTTACAGTGACCGCAGTGCAAGAAAGATTCCTCGGCTGCGCTCGGGATGACGATACGGGAAAGGGATACCGCCAAAAGTTTGAAAACAGGGGTGAATAGCCAGGGACTACTGACTGGTGACTAAGGATTAGCGACTGGTGACTCTCTTGTATTGTCATTTCGAGCGAAGCGAGAAATCTTCTTTGCAGACCGATAAATGATGGGTGTGAGAAAGCAGAAATACGAAGCATCAAGGCGTCGTTTCTCTGGCAGCGCCAATGTGACAGTGACCGCAGTGCAAGAAAGATCCCTCGGCTACGCTCGGGATGACGATACGAGAACATCATAGTCTAAAAATTGCGGCGAAGCCGCCACCTTCACTCCTCATTCGAGCAGAGCTTCCATCCAAAGTCAAGGGGCGCCCCGCCCACGGGCTGACCCCGCCCCGTTTCCACAAAAAACTCCCTACTGCGCACACCCTCTCTCTCATGCTATAATAAAGCAATATATAGGAGGATACTATGCTGACAGTTTATATAGCTTTATTCGTGACCGTGCTGGATCAGCTGGTGAAATGGATCGTCCAGCAGCACATGGTCTGGGGAGAATCGATCCCGCTCATTTCCGGGGTATTTCATCTGACCTACATCATCAATCCCGGTGCAGCTTTCGGCATTCTGGCGTATCAAAGATGGTTTTTCCTTGCGATCGTCATCCTGCTCTTTGGGGCGTTCTTCTTTTTCCGGAAACGCATCCCGAAAGAGCCCCGCTATTTTTCCGCCGCGATCGGTATGCTGCTCGGAGGGGCTTTGGGAAATGCCATCGACCGCGTGCGTATCAGCGGCGTCGTGGACTTCTTCGACTTCCGCATCTGGCCGATCTTCAATGTGGCAGACATTTTCATCTGTGTCGGTGTGGCACTGATCGTATTTTATTTTTGGAGACATGAAGCATGAGTGAGAAAATTTACGTTGTGACCGAGCAAGAAGCAGGACAGCGTCTTGACCAGTTCCTGAAAGAGGCCTCCGGGCTCACCCGTTCTGAAGTGCAGAAATGGATCAAAGACGGCCGCGCGCTGCTCGCAGATGGCAAGATGATCCGCCCGAACTATCATGTGCAGACAGGCGATCAGATCTCCTTCTCCTGGGAAGAGAAGAAGGAGCTCGCGCTCATTCCGCAGGATATACCGCTTGACATCCTCTACGAAGATGAACACATGCTGGTCATCAATAAAGCGCGCGGCATGGTCGTGCATCCCGGCTCTGGCAATCCGGATGGCACACTGGTGAATGCACTCCTCTTCCATGTCGGCCCTTCGCTTTTTGAGGCCTGCGAGGATCCCATACGTCCGGGCATTGTACACCGCCTTGACAAGGATACCTCGGGCGTCATGGTCGTCGCGAAGTCGAAGGAAGCCTTCCCGGTGCTGAAGGAAGAGATCGCGACGCATGAAGCGGAGCGTCACTACGTCGCCCTCGTCCATGGGCAGATGGAAGGAAATACGGGCGTCATCCGTTTCCCCTTGGGGCGCAGTACGAAGGATCGCATGAAATGGGACGTACAGCCTAAGACCGGCAAGCATGCCGTCACCCATTTCCGTGTACTTGAATTCATGCCGCATTACTCCTGGATCGAGTGCAAGCTGGAAACCGGACGTACCCACCAGATCCGCGTCCACATGGCACACATCCGCCATCCCGTCGTGAACGACCCGCTCTATGGCTGGAAGAAAGACCATTTCCCCATCGAAGGGCAGGCACTCCATTCGTGGACACTCGACATTCGCCACCCTGTGACGGGCAAGGCCCTGCACTTTGAAGCGCCGATCCCTGCTGATCTGGCGCTCTGCCTCCAGATGGCAAGAAAAGGGGAAATGTAAAGCGCGTGTTCTCTGGAGGGAGCCTTGCATTTACCAATCCCTGACTACTTAAGTTTGAAAGCAGGGATGAGTGGCTAGGGATTAGGGATTGGGGATTAGGAGTGACTGGTGACTTAAATGCCACTTTCGAGCATCGCCCTATTTCTACTCCGCGGCGCTTCTATGTTTTTATGCGCCGCACCACCATTTCTAATTTCTCATTCAAGCGAAGCTTTCAAACGGAATCAAAGGGCAGCACGTCCAAGGGGCTAACCCAGTCCCTAGTCACTAGCCACCAGTCACTAGTTCCCCGAAAGCCGAAAGGAGAATTTCCATGATCACACGTACCATATCTGTTCCGGGATTTCGCATCGGCACGGCGCAAGACCGTGTGGGTCTTACGGGCGTGACCGTCATTTTGGCGCCTGAAGGGGGTGCGACCGCAGGGGTCGATGTACGCGGCTGCGCGCCGGGGACACGGGAGACGGATCTTCTCTCTCCGGAGAAAACGGTGCAGCAGATCCACGCCGTGGTCCTTTCCGGCGGCTCTGCCTTTGGCCTTGAAGCCGACAGCGGCGTCATGAATGCTCTCGCAGAAGACGGAGTCGGATTTCCCGTAGGGCCGGTGTCTGTGCCGATCGTCTGCGGCGCGGTGCTCTTCGACCTTTTGATCGGCGATCCGAAAGCCCATCCCGATCTTGCCATGGGATACGAGGCGGCGAAGCGGGCGGATGTGACATTTCTCGTCGGCTGCTACGGCGCAGGGACAGGTGCGACGGTCGGCAAGCTCAAGGGCGCAGAGCATGCCATGAAGAGTGGTGCCGGCTATGCAGAGATATCCCTCGAAAGCGGACTCTGTGTCGGGGCCTACATGGCTGTCAATGCGTGCGGCGAAGTGTACGACAAAGAGACCACGCTCGCCGGTATTCTTTCCGATGATGAGAAAACCATCCTTTCTTCGCACGACTTCATGCTCAAAGGATTTGAGCGTATCCTTGGCGGCAATACTTCCATCGGCTGCGTCGTAACGAATGCGAAGCTCACCAAGGCGGAATGCAAGGCGGTGAGCGGTATGGCACACGATGGCTTCGCCAGATCCATCCGCCCCGTCCACACCACGATGGATGGGGATACCGTCTTCACCATGGCATCCGGAGAGATCGCCGCGCCTGTCGATACTGTGGGCTATCTTGCAGAAGAAGCCATCCGCCTTGCCGTCCTTGATGCGGTCAAGAGCGCGGAATCCATGGGCGCTCGCCTGGCGTATGCGGATATCACGCGCGGGGAGCAGCTGGGATGACTGCACGCCCTCACGGGCGGTGAAATTGACATTTCCCCTCTTATCGCATACAATAGATAAGTACCTTTGGGGATGTACCGGTTTCGACAGGAGATTCTGGGACATAAACAGCGAGTCGGGATCCCACCTGCCCGTTAAACGGTGGAAAAACCTAAACGCAAAACGTGATTTTGCTTTAGCAGCCTAATCTGCTAATGTCCCCTGCGGTTTTCCTATGACCGCAGGCTGACATCAACCAATAGGATAGAGCGGAAGGATGCTTGGGACTTTCGTTTCGAAAACAATTCTGAGATCGGCAAAGGCAGTTTGTTCCTGTACGATACTTTGCTTAAATCTTAAAACAGTGAACTGCACTCGGAGAGGTTTATGGGACAGGCTTTTTGGACAGGGGTTCGACTCCCCTCATCTCCACCAGCAAGTGATGGATCGCAGCGATGCGATCCTTTTTTATTGCCGCTTTGGCTTTTCAATGAATATTATTTTTCCATTTTCGGGCATGTGGGGAGCGACACGCATCCATCTATGATGATTATATTGACATGTATCGATGTTCATGATAGAATACACATAGAGAACAATCGATATTCCCGAAAGGAGGAATGAACCATGATCCAGATGATCACAGGCACAGAAAATTTCGACAAGGCGCTGGAAAAGGGTGATATGATCGCCGGCTTCAGCGCACCATGGTGCGGCTACTGCCGCCGCCTGCAGCCGATGATCGTGAAGCTGTCGGAGGAGATCGACATCCCGATCTACGGCGTGAATATTGATGAGGATGAAGCACTGGCAGAGCGCTATCACATCGAGACGATCCCGGATATCGTGTATTTCAAGGACGGCAAGCCGGTGGACAGCATCATCGGCTATGGCAACGTAGGGTATCCGGAGCTCAAGGCGTTTGTAGAGAAGAATCGGTGATAGCGGCTCTATGATAGATATCAGCTATAGTGAGCGGCACAGGCGAGCGCAGCGAGTCGGGCTATGAATGAAAGCTCTGCCCGCATGAGGAATGAAGGCAGTGGCTTTCTGCCATTTGAGATGAAGGTATTCTTGTATCGACGACTTCATCCCTAGCTGCTCATCTCTATCTGAGAGTCACTAGCTGCTCTTTCCGCTTTTTCCATAGAGTCTTGTGAATCCCTTGCACCTTTTTGGCGATGTGAAATAACGATCATCTCATTTTCGCGTTCAATCTGCCGCGGGGGACT
>ERZ1026848.1402-NODE-1402-length-12811-cov-3.928818_pt1 | contig 12811 bp, 10 predicted proteins | sample MGYA00380154_ERZ1026848 | MGnify/ENA primary metagenome ERZ1026848 (study PRJEB33269, sample SAMEA4719790) | human gut metagenome | biome: human-associated habitat; feature: organic feature; material: feces | place: Cameroon | collected 2013-10 ...
ATCCCCTGCATCGGTAAAGAGAAAGCTTGCGGTGCTGCAATCTACACTTGCATTTGCCGTCAAGCTTGGATATATTCCGAATAATCCCGCATCAGCCGACAGGCTTACACTCCCCAAAGCCCCGCCGCCCGATGTGCAGATATTCACCAAACAGGAAGCTATTTATATTTTAAGCTGTCTTGAAAAAGAGCCTTTGCAATTTCAGACGCTTATACAGCTTGCCATATTTACAGGAGCAAGACAGGGAGAGCTTGTAGGGCTGAAATTCTCCGACATTGACTTTTTTAACAGTAAAATGACAATTTGCAGGTCTGCATATAAGCTAAAGGGTCAGCCCGTAAAGACAAAAGCCCCCAAAAGCAATAAAATGCGCACTGTATCTGTAAATGCCTCCTGTATGTCTCTGCTTGAAAAGCTGTTCAAGCTCCATAAGGCAGAAGCGGCAGCACTTGGAGATAAATGGAAGGGCGGCGACTGGGTGTTTACACAATGGGACGGCGAAATAATGCACCCTCAGACACCATCAAGGCAGTTTGACAAATTCTTAAAGCACAACAACATAGCGCATAGGAAATTTCACAGCCTGCGTCACACATCGGCAACCCTGCTTTTATACAACGGAACAGATCTGAAAACAGTGCAGGAGCGATTAGGTCACGCCGATATCACTACAACAAATAAATATCTTCACCTTGTGGAACAGGCAGACGCTGCGGCGGTCAATTCTCTTGAAAAACTGCTTGAACCCAAAGAAGCATAAAAAAGCTCCCGAGTATCGTTTTCGGGAGCTAAATTTTTATAAAAATTTATGAATGGCGCACAAATGGCGCACAAAATGAAATTCGGGGCATAATAAAAAGCCGTCTGCAATGCCCGCAAACGGCTTCAATACGTGGAGCTAGTGACGTGACTCGAACACGCGACCTGCTCATTACGAATGAGCTGCACTACCAACTGTGCTACACTAGCAATTAAACCAAGACAACAAATATATTATATAATATCTTCCGAAAAAAGTCAATAGCTTTAAGGCAAAAAATTGCAGCATCACCGTCAGATGATGCCGCAAATTTTTATTATTCTATCCGCCAGTCCACAGGCTCGATGCCGTGGGCAGTGAGAAAATCATTGCACTTTGAAAAATGCCTGCACCCGAAAAATCCGTTGTATGCGGAAAGTGGCGAGGGGTGCGCCGCCATAAGTACAAGGTGGTTGGGATTTGTGATAAGCGCCCGCTTTGCCTTTGCATTCCCGCCCCACAGCAGGAAAACAATGGGCTTTTCACGCTCGTTCAGCTTCCCGATAACGTGGTCGGTGAATATCTCCCAGCCCTTGCCCTTGTGGGAATTTGCCTGCCCACGCCTTACGGTCAGAACAGTGTTCAGCATAAGCACGCCGCTGTCAGCCCACTTGTACAGCTCCCCGTGAGATGAGGGGGGAATGCCCAGATCGGCATTTAACTCCTTGTAAATGTTCTGGAGCGACGGCGGTATGGGGCAGCCCTTCTGAACGGAAAAGCAAAGCCCGTGCGCCTGCCCCGGCTCGTGATAGGGGTCCTGCCCCAGTATCACAGCCTTAACATCATTGTACGACGTGTGCTTCATCGCATTGAAAATGTTGCGCATATCAGGATAAATTTCCCTTGTAAAATACTCCTGCTTAAGAAATTCACGGAGCTCTTTGTAATACGGCAGGTCAAACTCCCCCGCCATTATCTCGTCCCACTCATTTCCGAAATTTACCATCACGTCACTCCTTTCATTTCAGCGGTTTCAGACCCAACATCGGTCTAAGGTATTTTCCCGTGTAACTCTCAGGACACTTTGCAATGTCCTCGGGAGTTCCGCAGGCAACAAGTGTTCCGCCCTTGTCGCCGCCCTCAGGACCAAGGTCGATAAGATAGTCCGCCGTCTTTATCACATCAAGATTATGCTCGATAACAAGCACCGTGTTGCCCGACTCTGTGAGCCTCTGGAGCACTTCAAGGAGCTTGTGTACATCAGCAGTGTGAAGTCCCGTAGTAGGCTCGTCAAGGATATAAATGGTCTTGCCGGTGGAACGCCTTGCAAGCTCCGCCGCAAGCTTCACTCTCTGCGCCTCGCCGCCAGAAAGTGTGGTTGCAGGCTGACCTATCTTTATATATCCGAGGCCAACTTCCTGGAGCGTCAGCAGCTTTCTGTAAATTTTCTGATGATTTGCAAAAAACTCCACGCCCTCGTCAACGGTCATTTCAAGCACATCATAAATGCTCTTGCCCTTGTACTTGACTTCAAGTGTCTCACGGTTGTACCGCTTGCCCTTGCAGACCTCGCAGGGAACATATACATCGGGCAGGAAGTGCATCTCGATCTTGATTATGCCGTCGCCCTCGCAGGACTCGCAGCGTCCGCCCTTGACGTTGAATGAAAATCTTCCTGCATTATATCCCCTTGTCTTTGCGTCATTTGTCTCCGCAAAAAGGTCTCTGATGTCGTTGAATACCCCCGAATATGTGGCAGGGTTTGAGCGGGGCGTTCTGCCGATGGGAGACTGGTCTATGGCAATTACCTTGTCAAGAAATTCCGTGCCCTCAATGGTGTCGAAATCTCCCGCCCTCGTCCTTGCACGGTTGAGCTTAGCCGCAAGATATTTGTAAAGTATCTGATTTACGAGCGAGGATTTTCCCGAACCGCTGACACCCGTAACGCAGGTAAATGTGCCGAGAGGTATGGAAACATCAATGCCCTTGAGATTATTCTCCCTTGCGCCTCTTACAGTGAGGAAATTGCCGTTGCCCGCTCTTCTCACCTCAGGCACGGGAATTTTTCTCCTGCCGCTGAGATATGCGCCTGTAATGGAGCGCTCGCAGTTCATAATGTCGTCAACAGTTCCCGCACAGATTATCTCGCCGCCGTGAATGCCCGCATAGGGACCTACATCAACAATAAAATCCGCCGCCCTCATAGTGTCCTCATCGTGCTCAACAACAATAAGTGTGTTGCCAAGGTCTCTCAGCCTTTTGAGAGTTCCGATGAGCTTGTCATTATCCCTCTGATGCAGACCGATAGACGGCTCATCGAGAATGTACAGCACGCCCACAAGCGATGAGCCTATCTGTGTGGCAAGCCTTATTCTCTGGGACTCGCCGCCCGAAAGAGTACCCGCCGAACGGGAAAGAGTGAGATATTCAAGTCCCACGCTTTTAAGGAAGCCAAGTCTGCTGTTTATCTCCTTGACAATTCTCTCACCGATGAACATTTCCCTCTCGGAAAGCTTTAATTTGTCAAAAAAGTCATAGCAGGCTGAAACTGAAAGCTCCGTAACATCAGCAATGCTCTTATCACCCACGGTAACGCCGAGAATTTCCTTTTTAAGCCTTTTTCCGTGACATTCGGGGCAAAGCTCCTCGGACATATACTGCTCGATATCCGCCTTGCTCCACTCGGAATTGCTGTCCCTGTAACGTCTTTCAAGATTGTTGACTATTCCCTCAAAGGGCTGGTAATAAATTCCCCCGCCGTAATCCGTGGCACGGTGGAGTTTAAGTTTCTGCTCCCCTGTTCCGTAAAGAAGAGCATTTACAGCATCATCGCTCCACTTGCTGAGAGGTTCGGTTATAGATTCGCCGTAAAACTGAGCCACGCCCTTGAAATACATCATAGCAATGGAGCTTTCATCGGTAGTGCCCCAGCCGCTTGCCTTAATAGCCCCCTCCTTTATGGAAAGGTCGGGATTTGGGATAATAAGCGCAGGGTCAATTTTTCTGAAAACACCCAGACCCGTGCACTTGGGGCAGGCTCCGTATGGGTTATTGAAAGAGAACATTCTGGGTGAAAGCTCCTCCATAGAAACTCCGTGCTCGGGGCAGGCATAATTCTGTGAAAACATCAGCTCTTCACCGCCGATTATGTCGCAGATAACAGTGCCCCCCGAAATACCCGAAGCGGTCTCGATGCTGTCCGCAAGACGTGTGTCCATTTCCTCCTTGACCACAAGTCTGTCCACAACTATCTCAATGGTGTGCTTCTTGTTCTTTTCAAGCTTTATCTCTTCCGACAGGTCATAAACGATGCCGTCGATGCGGACACGTACATATCCCGATTTTTTCGCCTGTTCAAGCTCTTTGACGTGCTCGCCCTTTCGTCCCTTGACAACAGGGGCAAGTATCTGAATCTTTGTACCCACAGGCAGCGAAGAGATTTTGTCGATTATCTGATCCACCGACTGCTGCTTTATCTCACGTCCGCACACGGGGCAGTGGGGAATGCCTATCCTCGCATAAAGCAGACGGAAATAATCGTAAATTTCCGTTACCGTTCCCACCGTTGAACGGGGATTTTTCGATGTGGTTTTCTGGTCAATGGAAATGGCAGGGGAAAGTCCCTCGATTGAGTCCACATCGGGCTTGTCCATCTGTCCGAGGAACATTCTTGCGTATGAGGAAAGACTCTCCACATACCGCCTCTGACCGTCCGCATAAATGGTGTCAAAGGCAAGGGAGGACTTGCCTGAGCCTGAAAGTCCCGTCATAACGATAAGCTTGTCACGGGGCAGCTCCAGGTCAACGTTTTTCAGATTGTGCTCCCTTGCACCCTTAATAACTATTTTATCAATAGGCATTTTAAAGTTCCTTTCAATCAGAACCTGTCTTCATAAGAAATGTGTGCGGATTTTCGAGCATAATTTTGTTGCAGACAAGGCAAAAATCCGCAGGCGGGCTGTCGCCCGGCAAGGATTTTTAACGCAGTCTGCGGCAAAATTTGCCGAAAAGACGTGCGCATATGCTTGTGAAGACAGGTTCTCAGTCAAATATGCCGATATCTCCGCCGTCCCGCATGGAGTAGCATTTTGAGCCGCCCACAATGATGTGGTCCATAAGCCGTATATCCACAGCCTTCAGCAGCTCGTTTATCCGCCTTGTCACCGCAATGTCCTCGTCCGAGGGCTTGGGGGTGCTCAGCGGGTGATTGTGCGCCAGCGCAGCCATAGTGCAGCCGCTGTCAATGGCGGCACTCATTATTTTTCTCAGCTCCACCGAGGTATATGCAGAAGTGCCGCTGCTTATTTCGGTAACGCAAATGGGTCTTAGCTTTGCATCAAAGCAGGCAAGCATAAATTTTTCCGTGCCCGAACCCACAAAATAGGGCTTGAACAGCTCGGAAAGCTGAGTGGTCGATGTGACCGAAACGCCTTTGCGCTCCTCGGAATAATACACCTCGATAAGCTGTGGGATAAGCTTGAAAAGCACAGCTCCGCTTTCGGTTATCCCTTTCATCTCCGTAAGCTCGTCTATATCCGCATTGAACACTCCAGCCACGCTCCCGAACCGCTCTATGAGCTGATGTGCAAGCTGTTTTGTGTCCTTTTGGGGTATGATGTAAAACAGCAGGAGCTCAAGTATCTCGTGGGGCGCAAAGCCCGTAAGCCCCGACTGTATAAATCTTTCCTTCACACGCCCCCTGTGACCCTTTGCCGTGCTTTTCCGCTCATCGGCCTTTGGGGCGGGGGCGTTTTTTAATTCTTCCTTTTTCTCTTCAAGTGCCCTGTCAAGCTCATCGTCCCTCAGCACATCAAGAGCATTTTCAAGCTCGCCTATATCCATATCAGATATCCTCAAGGCTCAGTGTGGCAATGGCGTTAAGGCTCTCGTCAGCCCGCTTTCCGTCAAGAAAATCGTAATATCCCTGACAAGCTATCATAGCCCCGTTGTCCCCGCAAAGATCAAGGGGAGGAAGATAGACCTTTATCCCACGCTTGCCGCATTCCTTTTCCATAAGCTCTCTCACGCCCGAATTTGCGGAAACGCCGCCTGCGACTGCAACGGTCTTGTAGCCGAATGCCTTTGCGGCCTCAACAGTCCTGCTCACAAGCATTTCCGAAGCGGTTTTCTGGAATGATGCCGCAAGGCTGTCGCTGTCAAGGGTCTCACCTTTCTGTTCCGCATTGTGGGCAAGATTTATGACCGCCGTTTTCAGTCCGCTGAACGAGAAATCATACTCGCTGCCCGTCACCTTTGGGATAGGAAGCCTGTATTTGTCGGGGTCGCCCTTTTTCGCCGCCCTGTCGATATGAACGCCGCCGGGGTACGGATAACCGAGAACCCTCGCACATTTGTCGAAAGCCTCCCCCGCAGCGTCATCTCTCGTTCTGCCGATAACACGGAACTTCGTGTAACTCAGCACCTCCGTTATCTGGGAATGACCGCCGCTTGCCACAAGGCAGAGATAAGGCGGTTCAAGGTCGGGGTGAGCGATGTAATTTGAAGCGATATGCCCCGCAATGTGGTGCACAGGGATAAGAGGCTTGTCCGCAGCCATAGCAAGACCCTTTGCAAAGCTTGTTCCCACAAGCAGCGCCCCGATAAGTCCGGGGGCATAGGTCACAGCGATGCCGTCAAGATCGGACACGGTGCAGCCCGCCTTGTCAAGGGCTTCTCTAACCACCCACAGAACATTTTCAGCGTGTCTCCTCGAAGCGATCTCGGGCACAACTCCGCCGAATTTCTTGTGCTCCTCCACCTGTGATGCAACGATGTTTGATAATATTGTCCGCCCGTCAAGGGAGACCGAAGCCGCCGTTTCGTCGCAGGAGGATTCTATTCCCAGAATTTTAACGCTCATAAAAATTTATCCTTTCAATGCTTTGATCATAACGATGCCGTCCTCTTTCGGAGCGGAGTACATTCCACGCCGTACCCCCGCCCGTTCAAATCCGAAAGAGCCGTAAAGCCCGATGGCAGGCGCATTTGACGCTCTCACTTCAAGAGAAATGCTCTCAGCCGTATCGGGCAGTGCATCACTGAATGCTCTAAGAAGCAGTGTCCCTGTCCCAAGCCGCCTGAACTCATTTCCCACCGCAATTCTCTCGATATATCCCGAAAAGCCGTCACAGCTCCCGATGATATATCCTCTCACCTTTCCCTCGGAAACATCGGCAAGGAAAAGGTTCATTTCATCATCAAGTGCGCTTTCAAGAGACCTTGCCGACCAGGGGTCAGTGAAAGCCGCCCCCTCCATATCCGCAATTTCCCCAATATGGCAGGGCTTTGCAGGAATTATCATAGCTGTAAGTCCTTTCTTATGCACTGAATAAGCGCCTTAACATCGTCAATGCCCGAAAGCTGACCGCACCTGCCACGGTATCCCGCCGCACCCTTTATCCCTTTGAGATAAAAAGCACACTGCCGCCGAGCCTCCGCCATAGCCTGACGCTCGCCCTTGAAGCTCACCGCAAGCTCCGCCTGCCTGAGCATAGTTTCAAGCCGCTCATTCATATCAGGCGGTGGGATATGCGTGCCCGTTTCAAGATAAGCTTTGATTTCCTCAAATATCCACGGGTTCCCATAGCTGCCACGCCCAACCATAACAAGGTCGCAGCCCGTTTCACGGTACATTCTCTCAGCGTCCTCACCGCAGCATATGTCTCCGTTGCCGATAACGGGAATGTCCACAGCCTCTTTCACACGCCGTATAACGTCCCAGTCAGCCTTTCCGTGATACATCTGATTTTTCGTCCGCCCGTGAACAGTCACCGCCATTGCCCCCGCCGATTCCATCGCCCTTGCAAATTCGGGAGCATTGACGCTGTTTTCGTCCCAGCCCGCACGAATTTTCACCGTCACGGGAACATCGCTGCTCTGAACCACTGCCCTGACAATATCATAAGCCCTGTCGGGGTCTTTCATCAGCGCACTTCCGCTGCCGTTCCCCGCAATTTTCGGAACGGGACAGCCCATATTTATGTCAAGGATATCGGGGCGGTATTTCATCAGCATACCCGCAGCCCTGCCGCAAAATTCGGCTTCGTCCCCGAATATCTGAAGTGCATACGGCCGCTCACGTTCATCAACGGTGCAAAGCTCCTCGGTCTTTCTGTCGCTGTAGCACAGCCCCTTTGCGGATATCATCTCCGAGACCATATACGCCGCCCCGTGCTCCTTGCAGACAAGCCTGTAAGCCCTGTCCGCCACCGAAGCCATAGGAGCCAGTGCAGCAGTTTTTTTTATCTCCACGCCGCCGATGTTCAAGTGTCTCATTCCTCCAGAACCAGATTTACCGCAAGCCTTGCCTTTGCAATGACCTGTTCATTATCCCCGTCAAGGAGGATAAGCCTCCTGCCGTCGGATATGACGATTTTTCCGTCGCCGCAAAGAGCATAATCAAGCACGCCCTTTCTCACAACAGTCTCGCTGCCGTCAGCTTCACGCCTTACAAGCACCCTTGACACGGGCATAAGAGGGGCATTGTCCTTGCCGTCCTCTTCCTTTGCAAGCTTTTCCGCCTTGATAATGTTTCCGTCGATGATTATGTCACGCTCCGACCGCTGCTTTGCCTTTGCAGAGCCGGGGAGACCGTTGCTGCCGCTTTTAAGGGATTCGCCGCCCCATATGGTGCATACGAAATTGAGCCAGCCGAAAAATCCCTTTAAAAGCCTGTATGGGAACAGCAGAATGTCCGTAAATTTAAAGCCCTCTTTTTCCCTCTCGCCGCCGTATGGCTGACGGATATAGAAAATATTCCCGTAACGGTCGTCCTTTATCCTCAGAAAGTCCACCTTCGGGTCAGAGAGAAATTCCTCCATAGCGCCCCTGTCAACATCAATGTAACAGCCGCTTCTCGGTGACACAGCCGCCACCGCACCGTATTCATTCCGTCCGTTTCCCGCAGATGAAAAATAAATGCGGTTCTGGTGACATCTGCTCCAGTAAGGATTTTCCTCCGAGCTGTCCCCGTCCGTAAGCTCTTCATAAGCCGATGCAGGAGGCTCCATAACAGCAATATGAAGCTCCGAGGGATTTGACCCGAGGCTCACAGCCATTTTCCCCTCAAGGCAGTCAAATGCGCCGAAACAAAGGTCATTTCCCGAAAGGATAAGCCCCTCGTTCATATCGCTCCTGTCAAAGCTCCTGTGATAAAGGGAAGAGGATTCGTCCAGCTTCACACCGTAAATAAGCTCGCCCTTGTTTTCGCAAAGCCCAGTTATCCGTGCGGATATAACAGGCTCACCCGTTGATTCCCTCGCCGCTCCCGTGAACATTGCGCCCGTGCCCGTGGTTTTCCACTCAGTCCTGCGGCGAATGCTTTCAAGAGTTTCCTTGTATTTGTCAATTCGTCCGCAGGGTATCTCGGACTTGTTCCCGCCATCAATGCGGTATATCTTATTTTCCGATGTGTATGTAATTTTCATAGCCGTCTCCCCGTGTCATTATTCTGCTGCCGTAACCAGGTCAAAAAGCCCCTCGCCATAGGTGCAGCCGTCAAGCTTCCATACCCCGCCGTCATCTGCAAGAGCAAAAGTGAACGGCACAACAACATCTTCATCATAGCCCCAGTCATCGGCACTGCCCACACGCTCGCAGTAAAATGTTATTCTGCCATTTTCAAGCTCATAACCCGTAATGCGGCTGTATGACCAGCCCGCCTCGCCGCCGTCGCCCGAATTTATGTACAGCTCCCCGTCGATACCGAGATAATTGCTTGGACAGCTTTGGCACAGCCCGTCAAAGCCATTTTCCGTAAGCCCGATACGACCGATGATGAACTGCCTTGCCTGCTCATAATCCATCGGGGCATAAACATCATCTGCCCTGTCGGTATAAAAGCCGAAAGCCTTTCTGTAGCCGCTGTTCACAAGATATGGCGCAATGCCGCCGATGCCGTTTATCTCCACCCATTCATCGCTTATTTTCCAGTTAAGCTCAGCACCGAAGCCGAAAAATTCTTTCGCCGCCCTGCGGTAATATTCACCTGCATTCTGCCCCGCAAGCATAATATCGTCAAAGCTCATATCCTCGGAAATGCTTATCTCGGGCAGCTCATTTTCTTCCGTAAGCCGTAAAATATCCTCAGATGATGCGGTCTGACCCGTAAGACCTGTTTCATCGGGTAAATCTGCCTCAGTTGTCACAGCCTCAAAGGTTTCCGTCACAATAACAGTCTGTTCAACCGCCGTTTCATTGACAGATGTGTCCGTGACCTCTCCATTGTCACCCCCACAGCCCGACAGCACCGCCGCCGCACCGATGAGGGACAGCAATATGACCCGTTTCATCAGGCGATCTCAAAGGAAGCCGCAGCCCAGCCCCCCGACTCTCTCAGCTCGGTGCGTGCAAAGCCGTTCTTCTCCATTGCCTCCATTACCTCGTCGCATCTCTCGATGATGATTCCCGAAATGATTATCTTGCCGTGGGGAACGAGGAATTTTCCGAAAATGGGAGCCATAGCGATAAGCACATCAGCCACGATATTTGCGGTGATAAGCTGATATCCGCCGCCGATCTTTTCTCTGAGAGCCTCATCGGAAATGATATTTCCCGCATAAGTCACATACTTTTCGGGAGCGATATGGTTCTTCGCCGCATTCTGTCCCGCAATTTTCACGCTGTTAAGGTCAATGTCCACCGCACAGGCGCTGTCCGCACCGAGAAGCAGTGCCGCAATTGAAAGAATACCGCTTCCGCAGCCGATATCAAGCACCCTGTCACCCTCGTTAAGGCATTCTTCAAGAAGCTCAAGGCAAAGCTGAGTGGTGTTGTGCTGACCCGTACCGAAAGAGGATTCGGGGTCAATTTCAAGAATAGTCCTGCTGTCATTTCCGTCATACTTTTCCCAGGAGGGCTTGATAACAAGCTTGTCGCCAACAGTAAGGGGCTTGAAATACTGCTTCCAGTTGTTTGCCCAGTCCTCCTCACGGACATTTGAAAGCTCTGTGGCAAGCCTGCCGAATTTCTTTTCGCTGTCCATTGCGGCAAGCTCCGCCATTTCCGAGCGCACCATCGCCAGCATATCCGCACCCTGAGAATTGTCCGCAAGATAGAATGTAACACAGGTCTCGCAGTCCTTCAGATTCATAAGGTCATCGTCGATATAATCCCAGTTGCCGGTCTTGTCGTTGAGGAAATCCTCAAAATCCTTTGCGTCCCTTATCTGAAAGCCCGTAACGCCCACGTTCAGAAGTCTGCCGCAGACAGGCTCAATGCCCTCAGTAGTTGTGTATATATTTACCTCAGTCCAGTTCATATTTTTCCATTCCTTTCAGCTGTTGTATCATCATTATATCACAGTAATTTTTAATAGTCAAACCGCAAAAAGCCTGTTTAAAAAATTTTTTTGAGAGCCTCCGACTGCTCCGAAAGCTTCCTGCCCGAAGCGGCATTTTCCTCGGATATATCTCCGCAAAGCCTTGCATTTTCCGAGATATCCCCTGTGCATTTCTTTGCCCTGTAGGTGGCTTCAAGCTCCCCTGCGCAGGCATTTTCAAGCTTTCCCGAGCCGTCATAAATTTCCCTCGCCCTGTCAATTACAAGAGAAATATTCTCCGAAGCGGACTTTATTGCCCCGACGCTTTCGTTTATGCCGCTGTCAAGGAGCTTCACATTCTCACTAGCATCCTCGGAAAGCTTTGATGCACAAAGTGCAAGCCCTCTCGCCTCATCGGCAAATGCCGCAATGTTTTTGTCGACCTCACCCTTTGCCGCATTTACCGCCGCACTGACCGCAAGCCTGTTCGCCCGCCCCGCAATGTCAGCCGCAGCTGATGATATGGCTTCAAGCCCGTTTGTGCCCTGTTTCAGCATATCAGCCGTGCCCCTGAGAGTACCCAGCTGTACACCGCATTCCTCAGCCGCCGAAACGCAGTTTCCCGAACCCGACCTTATCTTTTTTGAAAGCCCGTCTATCTCGGCAGAAAGCTCCGACATCTGTGCCGTGATATCACTGAGAAGCTGCGCCGCCTTTTCCTGCCTGTCAGCCGCTTCGGAAAGCTTACCGCCATTGTCCGAGACCCGTTCGGATTCCGCAGAAACAAACTCCGCCCCACGGCTTATCCGAACGCTTATAAATTTAAGTCTCGCCTTCATTTTTCTGACCGCCGACAGCACATTTTCATACCTGTAAGGATATTCCCCGTCAGCCGCCGCATCAGGGTCGCCGTCCGCAAGGATATTTATGGTGTTCACGGCAGTCCTGATCGTTTCTTCCGCCTCCGCAAGCTGTTCATCAGCTTCCGATACCGCAGCATCGGTCTCATTTGTATCTATGACGGTGGATATTTCACCCTCATCGGGCTTTGTGCTTTCACGGAGTTTCTTGTCAAGATAAAGCCCGATAAAGGTCATCGCCGAAATGCCAAGAAGTCCTATGCCAACGCACACACGTTCATAAACGGAAGCCTTTGCGGATAATTTTTCCGATATCTCACCGCCGCCTGCCTGTGCCTCCGAAAGCAGTCCCACTGCATATTCCTCCGCCGCCTTAAGCTTTGGCTGATACTCGCTGAAAAAGACATTCCGTGCAATATTCCTGCTGCCGCCGTTCACGCTGCCGAAAACCGCACTTCTGAGCTGAGTGGCATCGATAAGCTCGTTTATGGGGTCTGCCCCAGCCCATATGTCAAGCCTGTCCTCAGCCACAGCGTCCTCCAGAGCGTCAAGGTCAGCCTGTGCTGCATTCAGAAATTCTATCTCCGAAGCATCGTCCTGAGCCGAAAAAGCCTCCAGCAGATTTTTCTCGGCACTGCCGATACAGTCCTTCACACTTATCAGCTCCGAGGTCATCGCCTGAGAGCTTTCGGAGCTGTCAAGATACATTTCGGAAAGCTTTCCCGCCGACCTCACCGCCGTGACCGCAAGCACGCCGATGATGACCGCCGCCGCTATGAATGAATACAAAATTCCCGAGCTTAATTTATTTTCACTGTCTTTCATAACCCTCACGTCTTTCTAAAAATTTACAGAAATTATAGCACAGTATCGCCTTTCAGTCAAGGAAAAGCCCCAACGCCCAAAAGCGATATTAACAGGTTTGGATATTTATATTAACACAATATCCACTTA
>ERZ1026848.1412-NODE-1412-length-12773-cov-6.557084_pt1 | contig 12773 bp, 19 predicted proteins | sample MGYA00380154_ERZ1026848 | MGnify/ENA primary metagenome ERZ1026848 (study PRJEB33269, sample SAMEA4719790) | human gut metagenome | biome: human-associated habitat; feature: organic feature; material: feces | place: Cameroon | collected 2013-10 ...
AACAAATGCCGCCTACGAATCGTTACTACAGCTTGCTGCAAGTATTATTATTTTTAGAAAATTAGGTGTTATTTAGGGATAGATTCTTAATCTTGGATTCAGAGGGAGTCGATGATGCGGATGTCTTCGTAGCCGGTGGGCCAGATACCAGTGAACTGGCACTTCTTGTAGCGTTCCAGCGCGGCATCGTTGATCCGCTCGGCCAGATCGAGGACTTCACCCGTGAGCTGCCACACGCCGGTGGCAAACGGCTCGTTCTTTTCCACGGCGATGATGTGGATCGGAACGGTGACACCTGTCACAATCCGGATGACGGCCCGGTAAAAGGCCATTTGAAAGATATATCCGAACCGGCGGCAGTCCGATTCAAACCATTTCAGGCTGTCACAGGTTTTGAGATCGACTAGACCGGACTCCGGCGAGAACCAGTCCATACGGATCTGGCATGGAACGCCGCAGTATTCGGCCCGGACAACCCCTTCCGCTTCGCCGGCGGCAAGCAGTTCTTCTGCAGCCGGGTGAAGCCAGACACTGCGCTGCAGTTTCAGAAGGAAATTGAAATCCTTTCCGGAAACGATCTCACGCTCCTGCTTCGCCGCCCATTCCGCAAACGCTTTGGTGCTGCGCCCGTAGGATTCGCCTGTACGGGGATTGACTGGTCCGTCACTCACGACGTATTCGCGGTCAAAGGCGTTCCGTCCTTCCAGAATGAGACTGTGTGCCGCGCGTCCCATGATGAACGCCGCAGACTCTTTTTCTTCGATTTCTCCGGTGATTTCTTTGCAGTAGAGAGCCGGGGATTCCCGGAAGTCGGCCAGCAGATGGCTCGACATGAATTCTCCGCTGCGGCTCCTGGCGTGGTATTCGTTCGCAGGTTCATGAATGATGAAGTTGGTGTCCATGGTGCTTTTCCTTTTTGTAGATGCGTTGCTCTCTATCGGGGTTATTGCCAGACAGGGTATCAAATTGGCCCCGATTTTTGAAAAAAAATTCAATTATTTTTCCCGCGGATGATGGCTCCAGCCTCAATCAAGGCTTTTCTGATGATGGGAATTCTGATGCGGACGGCTTTTCTGGAAAGCGCGGTTCGTCTGGTGATTTCGGATGCGCTGCACCCGGCAATCAGGAGGCGGCAAATTGTCTGCATATCCGGAGACAGGCTGTTAATGACAGAGCGGATGAGAAGAATCTGGTCCTGCCGTCTATCTTCCTGCGTGGTTGCCTCTCCCGGCATTTGGATTGCTATTTTGATTTTCCGGTAATCCGGCGCATCGTCCGTGTCTTCAGCTTCGCTCATGGCGTCAATGGAAACGGCATCCGCCAGAATACAGTATGTTGCTGAACGGAATTTTCGAACTACTCTGTACGCCATGTTTTGCATTACGCCGTGAGCGAATGTCAGAAATTCGGCGTCTGAGGTATCATTGTAATTGTCTGCGTTGCGGACCGCCGCGAGAAGCAGTTCCTGGACGGCGTCGTCCATGTTCCGCTTCTGTATCAGCCCCTGACGGACGATGGGACCAATGAGTGATTTTGCGATTCGGGCGAGTGTCTGCGCTTCCGCGTCGGTGATAATGTGAGCCATTTTTGCTCTCCTCCCCGTCCGCTCCAGAACGGAAGGCGGAGGACTGAAGCGTCCGGCATTGTTCTTTTGTTTTTGCCTTCCGCTTCCCAATGGTGCAATTACACCGGAGCCAGTGCAGAAATGGGTGCTGCACCGGATGAAAAATCAGATTGTTGTTGATAATGAGATGGTTAGGTTGTTGAAAAATCTCAAAAATAGTTCTGAAAAGCTGGTGTAAAACCCGGTGTAATACACCAGACGGGGAGGTTTTACACCGGACTTCGCGCCGTAAACCGGGAAAACAGGGCAAAAAAAAGCACCCTGCCGTAATTGACAGAGTGCTGAGAATCAGCTATAGGGTCGGATTAGATTCTGGAGGGTTGGTAGTTGGAAGAGCCGAATTCATCGTCGCGGCTGACAAAGCGCACACGATAGCCTTCGCCTTTTACAAATTCTATGGGGTCTCCGTCATTGATGTTCGGGAAAAATCTTCTCAAAGCGGCGCAGAGGTCAAGTTGCCGACGTTTCCAGGAGTCATATTCGCGTGTTCCTCTGGGCGGGAGCGGAAGAATTTTGCCCTGAATGGACAGCAACGCGAGCAGCGCCTTGAATGCCTGGGAGGGACAGCCCTTGACCTGGTTGCACAGACCAAGCTGCAGGTAACTGATCTGAACCGGAGCCTCCCCCTTGACCCAGATCGAAACATTGTCGCCGTCTTTTTTCCGGATGTGAACATCCGCCCACTTGGTGTCGGGAGCGCACTGGTATTCCGTCAGAGCCAGCGGCTGTCTGGCGGAACGCATGCCGTTCAGGAGATTCACGGTTTCGCCAGCTGCGGTAAAACAGCCGTCCGGGGCGATGGATACGCAGTCATCCAGCCCAAGACAGAGACACTTTTTCTTTTCCAGAGCGGAAAGCTGTTGCTTTGGAACATCCGCAAGTCTTCCGACAAGAAGAATAAAGGCCCTGTCTTCCCGAAGCAGGTTCTCCAGCCGATGTTCAAAGACCATCATATTACAATAATAGGATATATAGACCGGCATCCGGCATCCCGTTCCGGTTTTCAGATATCCGAGTTCCCAGAAAAAGGCGTCGTCCAGATCCACACCGGAAAATTCGATGCCGAGGGCATCGGCGATTTCCTTGGGGAAACGGGCGTAATTCAGACTGAGAAAGCCGATGTCTTCAGGTGTGACCGGGATTCTTGGAAGGGTGATGTCCAGAGGACAGCATGCCATCAGACCGGAACTCAGTTCCCGGACTTTCCGGTAATGGCATTTCTCCGGACAGCCGGCGGAATCAGGGCAGAGCAAACGCGAAGCCTCCCCCGGAGCGGGATTCAGATATCTTGTTCTGAACTGCCCGATGTCAATGCCGGGAAGCAGAATTTTCCAGTCAAACAGCGGCAGCGATCTTGCATTCGCCAGCAAGGAGTTCCACATGACCCGCCTCTTCTTTCTGCATTATGGTGCGGATGACGCCGACCTGCCGCAGCCATTCGTCCACCACCATGCCGAAATCATCGTAATCATATCCCGACCGGTTGGAGGCATCAAGGATAATTGTTCGTTCCGACCGTCCGATTTTCACCAGAAACTTTGCCCGGATGATCCGCCCCATGCTCGACAGTTTGAAATAATGTCGTTCCATGTCCCGGAACAGGTCTCCGTTATCCGCCTCCAAGATGGCTGACATTCCGTTGTTCCCGCTGAGATACGCCTTGATCGACTGAAGGGAGATGCTCTTCACCTCTGCAGCCCCGTGATAGACGAGGATATTCCGGCCGAGTTCCTTGATCTTGTCCAGATCGTTGATGCGCGGAGCGGAAAAGGCATCGTAATCATCGAAGAGGCTCTTGCCGAGCTGCCTGCAGTAGGCGTCCTCCATCCACTTGGGACTGGTGGGGATGCCGAGCCGCAATTCTCCGGTATCTCTGTTGATGCTCAAAGTGTTGTAACTCTCCGGCTGAAAACCGATGGTCTTGGACTTTCTGCCGTTCATGACGATGCCTTGCCGACGGTAGGAGTCGCCGTGCCGGACAAGCAGCACGAGTTCGCGGCTGTCGTTCTCCGTCAGAGTCACACGAGCTGTGCTTCCGTAGTTCTGCCTGAAAAATCAGATTCATACCTTCTTCGAAATTGTGAAGCTGCGCTGGAGTGATGACCAGATTGCGGATGTCCCGCCGTGTCGCCCGCATCGCGAAGGACTTCTTTTTCAGAGCGGCATAGTCCGTCTCAAGGACGCTGAGTTCTTCAGGGTTGTGGAGATACATCAGCAGAGCCATATCCGCCGTGGACATGGTGTCCATCAACTCTCCGGCATAGCTGCTTCTCGAAATGAAAGTCCGCAGGACGTCGTTGAAGCATTCCATGGAGCGCGAAACCGTTAAAAAGTTCTTCGTATTCACCGACGAACATCTGATTCGATAGAATTGCCGCAAGCCCATCGTAATCAAAAGATTCTTCCGTCGCACCATCGATTTGGAACTGCATCCGGTCGAAATAGCCCTTGTAGCGTCCCACCATTTCCAGTAGACGCTGAAACGAGAATTTTCGTAGAACTTCCGGGTTCTTGAATTTTCGTAAATTACTTCCCGCCATTGTTATCTGCCTCCTGTTTGATGATACCCACCATTTTGCCGATAACCCGGAAGGAGTCGTAACGAGTAAGCTCAATGGGTTTGAATTCCGAATTCTCCGCTTCCAGCGCGATGCGGTCGGGACGGTTCACGAGCCGTTTCAGCGTCACTTCATTGTTGACGGACGCCGCCACAATGTCCCCGTCCGCGGCAATGGGCTGGTGGCGGATGATGACGATGTCGCCGGTTCTGATGCCGGCACCGATCATACTGTCGCCCTTTACGCGCAGCGCAAAGACATCCCCGTTGGTGGTGAGAGCTTTATCCACAGAAACGGTTTCATCGCCGCTCCGGTCTTCGAACTCCTCCACAGGCACACCGCCGGGGATTTCGCCGAGGACGGGGATCTGAACTGTGACAAGAGCTTCCGGCTCAACTGCTTTTTTGATCACATACGGTTTGGTGGCTCCTTTTTCAATACGTTTCAGGTAACCTTTGGAAATAAGCTCCTGAAGAATATCATAGATGGTCGGCGCGGAGACCCCGAAAGCATCGGCCAGTTCCTGCATTTTCGGCATTTTCCCGTATGTCGAGAAAAAACGGCAGATCTCCTGCATCACTTCCGCCTGCCGTTTCGTGATGTTCTCTTCCTTATGTCTTCCCTGTCCCATAGCGGACTCCTTTTCTTCCTAAATCAACAGGCGTAATATACACTGTTAAGCGATTATTTCAAATCCTTTCAAATGGTAATAAATTTCACTTCGCCTCAACTCGTTTTTTGCTGCAGTGCTCTAAATGCCTGATTCTGACCTTGCGTTAAAAAAAAATCGATTTTTTTTGAAAAACAGGGGCTAAAATCGCTCCCTGGGTGGCAATAACCCCGATAGAGACACATTGATTCAAAACAAAAGGAACTGGTATGAAATACGGCAGTATTTGCAGCGGAGTTGAGGCGGCGACACTCGCCTGGCGGCATCTGGGCTGGACTCCGGTCTTCTTCGCTGAGGTGGAGCCGTTCCCGGCCGCGGTGCTGATGCAGCGGCTCGGGGCGACAAAACCGCTCCGGCCGCTTGATCCGGATGCGGCGTCAGATGAAAAAGACCGGAAACAGCGCCTCTCCTGGCAGTCCCGGATTGCGGAATTTCCGGACGGCGGGACGACTCCGAATCTTGAAGATTTTACCCTAATAAAAAAGGATGATTATGACGGACAAATTGCTCTGCTCGTCGGAGGGACGCCATGTCAGGATCTCTCCATTGCAGGAAAACGGATGGGATTTGACGGTAAGCGCAGCGTCCTCGCTCTCGACTTTGTACGACTGTGCTTTGAGACTGGAACGCGCTGGATCGTTTGGGAAAATGTTCCCGCGACTTTATCCAGTCATGGAGGACAGAACTTTGTAAGGTTATCAGCAAAGAACAACGGAGGTGTCGATGAGTGAAGTTGAAGCGGAATGCCGGGAATGTTCGCGGCAGTACAACAAACTGCTGTCGGAGTACTGGTATCAGAGAAGGCAGATTCGCAAGATGCGGAAAGCGTTTACCGCAATTGAGTGTGCAATTACGCACAAATGCGGCCGTTACGCCGAATTTATCATTGGAGAGTGTGAGTTTTTTCGAGGAACACATGAACAAAAGTGCAATCAACTGCGGCAATGAGTGTGCTGACGAAAGAAAAGCGTAATATCCGCTTTCAGCATTTTGCCACTGGCAACTTTCAGTACCATGTCGGTAAAATCTTTGTCCGAGGCATCGAAATCGTATCCGTTCAAATCAAGGAAAACTAATGCCGCCATGGCTCCGACCCGTTTATTCCCGTCCACAAAAGGATGGTTTTCAACGAGATGGTAGAGGTATGCCGCGGCCATTTCAATAATGGACGGGTGGAGATATTCTCCGCCAAAAGTGGCAGAAGGCATTCCAATGGCGGATTTCAGCATTTCAAGATCCCGGAGTCCGGAAGCTCCGCCGAAATGCGAGAGCTGATAATCGTGAATTTCAATGATTTCCGCAAATGTCAGGAAAAGAAGTTCCGGCTTCACTTGGCAAGTTCCTCAAAGGATTTTGCATAGTGTTCACCGACTTTCTCCATAGATTTACGGAAGCGGGTATGCCGGACCGTATCCTTAACCGGAGTCAAAATCAGGGCTTTCCCATCCGTCACGACCTCGAAAGCGGTATCAACGGAAGCACCAAGAAGGTCAAGAATTGGACGCTCGATTATCAAAGCGGCGCTGTTGCCATGTTTTGTCAGAGTTTTTATCATTTTTGCCTCCGTGTATTTAGGTTGCAACATTGTATATACCAAGATACACCGTCAAGCAGTAAAAGTCAAGGAGCATTATGTCAGAAAATACAGAAATTTCAGAAGCAATCCGGAAGAACGCTGCCGGACCGAAGTCTGCCGAAATCGATGGACAGAAAGTCGAGCAGCATGGTCTTTCGGATTTGATCAAAGCGGACCAATACCTTGCGTCGAAAAAGGCAGTAAAATCCCGGACAAGCGGCCTGAAGTTTGCGAAAATGAGCCATTCAGGGGCGTGAGGAGCTGTCGATGTTCAACAGACTCAAATCTTTTTTCCGAGAGAGAACACCGCCGAAGGTTGTGCAGGCACGTTTTGACGCCGCCCAGACGACCCGGGACAATCACCGGCACTGGGCGGCGGCCGACCATCTGTCCGCCGATATGGAGGCGTCTCCGGAGGTGCGGCGGACTCTTCGGATGCGTTCGCGGTACGAGATCTCGAACAACAGCTACGCCAAAGGGCTGGTTCAGATGCTCGCCAACGACACGATCGGTACGGGTCCGCGCCTGCAGATGCTCTCTTCCGATGGAAGTTTCAACGATGAAGTTGAAACGTCCTTCATGCGGTGGGCGGAGGCGGTGCATCTTCCATCGAAACTCCGAACCATGCGGATGGCAAGATGTCAGGACGGCGAGGCGTTCGCCATTCTGGCAACGAACCCCAAAGTCCGGCATCCGGTCAAACTCGACCTGATGCTGGTGGAAGCCGACCGCATCTCCGGCGACCTCAAATGGCTGGAGGATGACAGAAGCGTGGACGGCATCACCTTCGACCAGTGGGGCAACCCGCTCTCATACAGGGTGCTGAAATACCACCCCGGAGACATCCATTACATGCCGGGAGACGAGGCGGTCCGGGTACCTGCGGAATTTATGATCCATATCTTCCGTCAGGACCGCCCCGGTCTTCATCGCGGCGTACCGGAGCTGACGGCGGCTCTCCCGCTTTTCGCTCAGCTCCGCCGCTACAATCTGGCCGTGCTTTCCGCTGCGGAAGCCGCAGCCGACTTTGCCGCGATTCTGTACACGGATGCTCCGCCGAACGGAGAAACGGACGAAGTGGAGCCGATGGACAGCATCCCGCTGGAACGGAATATGATGCTGACCGTCCCGGCCGGATGGAAGATGGGGCAGCTCGATCCCAAGCAGCCTGCCGCGAACCACAGTGAATTCGTGAAAATCATTCTTTCCGAAATCGCCCGGTGCGCGGTTACCACATACGGAACGCTGGCCGGAGATTTTTCCGGCCACAATTACGCCTCCGGGAGGCTGGACAACCAGATTTACCATAAATCGATTCTGGTCGACCGGTCGTTCTGGGAGTCCGAAGTGCTGAACCGCATATTCGAAGTGTGGTTCCGGGAATACCGATTGACGGCCATGCTGCCTTTCACGCCGGAAAGACACACCTGGTTCTGGGACGGATTTCCGCATGTCGATCCTGGGAAGGAAGCGACGGCTCAGGAAAAACGTCTTGCGAACAACACGACGACGCTGGCGGCGGAATGCGCCAAGGACGGCAGGGACTACATGAGTGTTCTGCATCAGAGAGCCAAGGAGCTGAAACTCATGCGGAATCTGGGGATTCCCGTCACAGGAGAACAATTCACGGAAACACCAACAGAGCCGGAGGATGACGGCTCAGAACCAAAGGAGTAAATTTTGAGTGAATTTACACTGATTGAGGCGGCCGGTCACAAACCGAAAGTCGCGGGAATCGCCTACAGCGGCGGCAGTATGAATCTTCCCGGCTGGAAACATCCGGTGGTGGTCGACCTTGCCGGAATGGAGATCCCGGAAAGCGTTCCGCTTCTGACCAACCATGAAAACAAGACGGATGCGCGGGTCGGCATGATTTCCGCCGGCGTTAAAAACAACCGGCTGGAGATTGCGGGGGAGATTGTTTCCGACGGCAAAGAAGCGCAGGATATCGTTGCGCAGGGCAAAGCCGGTGCGGACTGGCAGCTGTCCATCGGAGCCGATGTCCGCGAATGCGAACTGGTGCAAGGGAAACGGGAGGTGAACGGGCAGATGTTTGAAGGTCCGTTCTATCATATCCGTAAATCCGTGCTGCGCGAGGTCAGCGTGGTTGCAGTCGGAGCCGACGCCCACACCGCCATGAAAGTTACTGCCAAATTCAACCTTTCACAAACTATAGAAGGAGAACGCATGTCTGCTGAAACAGAGAACAAAAACGGGAGCGCCGCCGCTGAAACGGAAAAGAAAACTGCGGTTCCGCCCGTAGCTTCCGCTGACGAATCGAAGAAGCCGGAGGAAAAGAAAAAGACCGGACAGGAGGAGAAGGACTCTCAAAAGAAAGCCGAAGCCGCCGCTGTGCCGCCCGTTGTTCAGGCGAGTGCTCCGGAGATTGCCGCAACCGCCCGTGCCGCCGCCATTGCGGCCGTGAAAGCGGAACGGGAACGGGTCAGTGCGATCCAGTCGATCTGCAACGGAGAATTTCCGGAAATCGAGCGCGACGCCATTTCCGCCAGCTGGACTCCGGACGTTGTGACTCAGAAAGTTCTTGAAACGATCCGTTCCGAACGTCCTGCCGCGAGCGTGAACATTTCCGTCAAGACTGCCCCTGAAGGCAACGAACTGCGCAAGACCATTGAAGCGGCGATGTGTCTCCGCGTCGGCGTGAGCGCCGACCAGCTGGAGAAATCCTACGGGGCGCAAACCGTGGAAGCCGGAATGAAGGAAATGGACATGCCGCTGCGCCAGCTTCTGCTTGAGTGCATGAAGATGGACGGCATACCGTATTCTCATGGTTTTGACAACGAAACGATCCGTGCCGCTTTCTCGAGTGTGTCTCTGCCGGGGATCCTCTCGAATGTTGCGAATAAAAAGCTGCTTCAGTCCTACGAAGCCCAGCCGGTGATCGCCACCAAGCTGTGCTCCACTGGCGACCTGAACGATTTCAAGGAGAACGACCGCTTCCGTCTGACGGATGTCGGCGATCTGCTGCCGATTGCGGCGGACGGCGAGATCAAGGACGGCGGTCTGATTGAGGAGAGCGCCAAGAACCAGCTCGACACCTACGGCAAGAAATTCTGTCTGACGCGCAAGATGATCATCAATGATGACCTTGGCGCGTTCATGAAAGTCCCCGTGGCGATGGGCAACCGCGCGGCGCGGCTCATCGACCAGCTGTTTTTCAGCAGACTTCTGAAGAATCCGGTTCAGCAGGACGGCCGTCCGCTGTTCCATTCCGGTCACAAGAATCTGATGGGAGGAGCGACGTCCGCGCTCTCCGCCGACAGTCTCAAAAAGGCAATCCAGCTGTTCCTTGACCAAGTGGACGCCGACGGACAGCCGATCAGCATTGAGCCGCGTTATCTGCTGGTTCCCACTGCGCTGAAACATCTTGCAATTGAACTCACCCAGGGGGCGACGCTCATCATGGCGGGCGGACAGGACAATGTTCTGAGCCCGGCAATGAACGTTCTTACCAAAGAGAATCTGGAAGTTGTTTCCAGTCCGTACCTTGGCAACAGCGCTTACGAAGGCGCATCGCAGACGGCATGGTATCTTTTCGGTGATCCGCGTCAGACCGGTACGTTCGAAATCGGTTTTCTCCGGGGCAAACGCACTCCGACCGTGGAACGAGGAGAGACGGACTTCAACACGCTGGGACTCTGGTTCCGCGTGTACTTCGATCTCGGTGTTCGCGAACAGGATCATCGCGGCATGGTCAAATCCTCCGGATCCGCCAACTGACGCACATCCCGGGCGGTCCGCCGCCCGGAGTCCCTTAAAACAATATTTACAGGAGAAAGAAATAATGCTTGCCCGTTATGTACAGAAGGGCGACTCCATCGATTACCGCCCCGCTGTTGACATTGCCGCCGGAGACGTCATTGTCATAGCCGATTTGATTGGAGTCGCCAGACTTGATATTGAAGCCAATACGCTTGGAAGCCTTGCGGTTGTCGGAGTTTTCGACGTCGCCAAAGCGGACGGGATGATCCCGGCCGGTTCAACCGTTTACTGGGACGCCGGAGCGAAAAAAGCGACCGTCGTTTCCGGTTCCAATCATTACCTCGGCAAGGCGATTCTTGCCGCCGATGCGGAAGCCGAAACGGTCAGGGTTCTGCTCAATGCGCCCTACAGCCTCGCCACGGAATTTGTCGCCGGGGACGCCATTCCGGATCTGGTCGACAACTCCGGCGGCACCCCTTCGGAAACCATTGCTCCGATTCAGGAATGCGAATGCAGGAACGCCATCGCCTCCCTGAGCCGCAAGACCAATGCGATTCTCGCCGCACTCCGCGCGGTGGGTATCATCGCCGAGGAGTAATGGGGCTGCTGGAAGAAGCGGCGGCGTGGCTGAACGATCAGAGGGAAAAGTGCCTGTCCGTTCCAATCGTCTATCGGAGAAAGGGCAAAATGCCGGTTGCAATGACGGCGACCGTGGGGCGGACGCTCTTCCGGGCGGAAAATGAGTATGGCGTGACGATCCGGACCGAAAGCCGGGATTTCCTGATCGGCGTCGACCGGATGCCGGAGGAACCGCAGCGTGGCGACCGGATCGTTTACGCCGGACGGGAGTTCGAGGTTCTTGCTCCGAACGGCGAGCCGGTCTGGCGTTGGTCCGGTGCGCAGCATGTGACCCGCCGCATACACACAAAGGAAACAGGAGGAGCAAATGGCTGAAGATGAAGTTCCGAATCTGCGGGATGTCTGGGAGCAGCTGCAGCAGGCGCGAATGGATATTGCCGAACTCCGCGGAATGCTGACCATGCATTTCAAGGCCGGTGAGCATCATCATCCGCCGTGCAAGCCGGCCGCCGACATGCAGAAAACCATGCTTTCAGCCGTGGGAGCGGCACTGCTCGCTTTGATGGCGGCGGTGGGCAGCGTTATCGCGGAAATTCTGCAGAGATGAAAAAATGTCAGAGATAATCAGAATTGCCGAAGCCGTTGCGGAATCGCTGAAAAAGTATCATGCGGAAGTATTGTTTTTCCCGGAGTTCGAACTCCGGAATCTGGACGATCTGCGTGTGGTCGTTGTTCCGCATTCGACGGAATACAAAACTGTGAGCCGCGGAAGACATGAAGAAATATTGAAAGTCCAAATCGGTTTTCTGAAACGCGGGTCGGAAGAAAATCTGGACGATCTGCTTCAAACCATCGAGAAGATCGGACTTGGTTTTCTGAACAGAAAACTCGGCGGATCGACATGTGTCTGCGTGGCATACAATCCCATCTACAGCCCGGAACATCTCCGGGAACGCGGACAGTTCACCGGCATCATTGAATTGTCGTTCAGACAGTTCCGATGAAATGCAGAATAGAATTCGATGAACGCCGGATTCTTGTCGCCGTGCAAAGCGGCGGCAATGCCGCGCTGCGCCGAGCCGGAGCTTACATCCGCAAGGCGGCAAGAAACAAAGTGTCCGCATCGGACAAGGCTTCCGCTCCGGGAACGCCGCCGCACACGAGAGCCGGTCTGCTGAAAAACTCCATTCTTTTCGGAGTGGAGAAGAAGCGTCAGAGTGTGGTGATCGGTCCGGCGGAATCCATGATCGGAACGGCAATGACGGCGCATGAATTCGGCGGAAGATACCGCAAACGCCGTTACCCCAGGCGTCCTCTGATGAAGCCGACGCTGGAAAAAACGGCATCCAAACTCCCGTCACTCTGGGAGAAAGCCGTAAAATAACCATCAGGAGAAAAATTATGGCAATTGTACTTGGTCTTGACGCAAAACTGCTTCGCGGCGACGCCGGAGCCACCGGAGCCACGGAAGTGAAAAACGTAAAAGATCTGACCTTGAATCTTGAATCGGGCGACGCCGACGTCACCACCCGTGCCACGGGCGGCTGGCGAGCCTCGGCGGCCACCCTGAAGGAAGCCAGCCTCGAATTCGGCATCCTCTACGATACCGAAGACGCGGACTTCCAGGCGTTTCAGGAGGCATATTTCGGCAATACGCCGATCGCTCTTTTTGTCACGGACGGGAACGGCGGCGGTCTTGACGCCGACTGGTCTATTACCGCCTTTACCGTGGAACAGCCTCTTGAGGAAGCAGTCTCGGTGTCCATCACCGCGAAACCGACCGCATCCACCCGTGCTCCGGCGTGGAAGTAAGAGGAGAAGTGAACGATGAAAAGTTTTACCGACAACACCGGGCGCACCTGGACTCTTTCCGTGACCGTTGGAACGATCAAAAGAGTCCGCGCACTCTGCAGCGTGGATCTCGCGGGCGTCATCGCCATTGAATCCGGGGGTCAGCCGAAAGTCGATCTTCTGGAGCGGCTCGGCAGCGATCCCGTGCTTCTGGTGGATGTGCTTTATGCGGTCTGCAAACCGGAAGCGGATGCG